>VYLE01000572.1_pt1 | contig 17353 bp, 19 predicted proteins | sample 5114391 | NCBI WGS metagenome assembly VYLE01 (sample SAMN12291771, study PRJNA351875) | freshwater metagenome | isolation source: freshwater lake | place: USA: Michigan, Kent Lake | collected 2013-08-15
GCCGCCAGCATCACCAGCGCCGAGCGGTCGCTGAGGCGGTCGTAGAGCCGCGACAGCCGGTACACGTTGGTCACGGAGGTGCCGATCTCCGGCTTGAAGAACAGCAGGATGCGCTGGAAGTTCGGGCTCGGCATGTCGAGCGCGCGGGCCGCCACGGCGAGCGCCTCGCCGCCGGCATCGTCGACGATCTGGGCCGCGACGCGCGAGGGCAGGATCAGGCTGTCGCCGAGTTCGAGCGTGAAATTCTCCACATCGCCGGCGATCGCCGCCATCTCCAGGATCTGGATCGCGCGCCTGGCCCGCACCGTCGGAATCCGCGGCGCCGCTTTCAGCGGCGTCTGCGCCAGATTGTGCAGGATCAGCGCGCGCTCGGACGGGCCGGCGCGGAAGAACATGTCGTGGATCTCGGCGGCGTCCTTCGGCTGCATCGCCATGTTCGATGCCATCCGCAGCTCCGCGTCGGTCGGTGTGCGGACCGGGGCGGGCGCCTCCAGCGGCGTCGGGATGGCGCGGGCCAGCGGCACCCGGCGGCCTTCCTCGGCCGCCACCAGACCGAGCTTCTGCAACACAGGGATGGGCGTGTGCGGGTAGATCGCGAGCCGCGCCTTCACGGCCGCGCGCGTTGCGTCGTCGACCTGGTCGATCAGCCGCGTCGCCAGCTCGACGAACTGGCGCTGCTCGTCCTCGCTGTGGCTGTTCTTCTGGACGTAGAGGTCCGTCAGCACGCGCAACAGGGTCGGGCGCACGTCCACGCCTTCGCGGCGGGAAAGGCTCATCAACCCGTCGAATCCGGGAATCAGCGACTTGGTCATGGTGGGTACGCAACTCGAGACGTTTGGCCCACAATGCCCGAGGTTGCTTTAATACGGCGTTAAGACTAACCGCCCCTAAAAAGAAAAGGCCACCGGTGCGGCGGCCTTTTCGTTGCTTGAGCGAATCCCGCTGCCTGGATCAGACAGGCCGGCCTGCCAGCTTCAGGCGCTTGCGGGAGATGAAACCAAGGCCGATGAAGCCGATGATCATCATGGCCCAGGTCGAGGTTTCAGGGACGGCGGCGACTTGCTCGGGGGCATAGGTGGCGCCGCCGAGATCGCTGTCGGTGAAACCGAACACATAAAAGAGGTTCTGCCCCGACGTCGCGGGCGTGAAATCGTTGTCGTTGGCGATCCAGAGCGTATGCTGGGTCTTGCCGTTGACGACGACGTCCTGGCCGAAACTGATGCCCTCGATCTTGGAGGGGATTTTGTCGCTCGTGATCCCGTTCTTGTTGAGCGCTGCGACGAGGTCGAGGAACGGGCCGGACTTCGGCACGGCTGCATTCGAAAGCTGCTTGCCACTGAGGCCCGAGACGTCTTTTGCTCCATTGATGTCGATCACGAACAGCTGCTTCACCTCGGCGTTGGTTCCATCGCCGAGACCCTTGCCGTCGCGCTCATCGACCAGGAACTGATGATTGTTGATCGCAACGATGTCGCTGACGCCCGAACCACTGGTGAGCTTGTAGGCGAATTCCTGGGTTTTGCCGGTTGCGATGTCGATCGTCACGATGCGAACGACCTTTTTGGCGTCACTGGCATCCTGGATCAGCGCGGCCTGCATGATGCCGACCAGCGTCTTGCCGTCAGGCGTGATCGCGAGGCCTTCCATGCCTTTGTTGGCCGTGCGGCCGGACGTGTTTCCAGCGATTTCGGTGTCGCCATTTGGAGAGAGATTGGCCACGTTCAGATTGCTCGGCAGTGTGAACGTCTGGATCAGCTTGCCGCTGTTGCGATCGAACTGCCGCACATAGGGACCGTACTCGTCGGAGACGAAGATGCTCTTGCCGTCGGGCGAAACCCTGATCGATTCGGGGTCGAAACGGCCATTGCTCGCGTTGCCCGAATTTCCGGTGCCGTAATTGTCGGAGCGTCCGGTGAAATAATAGGTGCTGCTCGTGTTCTGCGACGGAGCTCCCGAGCCCAGCGGAGATCCGTCCGCCTTGGTGCCAAGGTTTGCACCGGTCCCGTAGACGAGCGGCGTGGGGCTGGAGAGCAGCGTGGTGCTCGTGAGCGTGGGGGTCAGCGAATAGGGCAGGGAGCCGCCCGGCGTCGCGGTCAGCGTCATGTTCAAGGTTTGAAAGCGGCTGATATAGGACACGGTGTTGTCCACGGCCGAATTGTAGGAATTGGCGTTGGGGCCGCGGTCCGGCAGCGCCAGGAACGTGGTCCCTCCGGCATAGGCGAGCCCGGAGCCGAGACCTCCCAGGATATTGGCGGGAAGGCCGTTCTCGAGCGTCCCTGACAGGCCGGACAGATCGGCATTGGAGCCCGCGCTGCTCCCTGAGAGAGAACCGATTGCGATCAGGTCGACCGACGCATTTGCAGAGGTCGCGATCAGGGCCGATGCCAGCACCAGGCTCCAAGACGAAATTCCACGCATTCCAAACGCCCTTCAAATCTTTACAATTTGTTAACCGGGGCGATCATTGCCTGCGTTATATGACAGTTGGATGTCAGCTTGTTTCCGGGCTGCGGATATCCAATCCCCAGCCGCTCAGGGGCGACTTAATCTCGCGTTAACCATGTCTTGATCTTAATGACTCGCATGTTGCACGGGCGCGTTCGGTCGCGCGGCAATCGAAGAGAGCTGACATGGGGACCATCATCGAATTTCCGGCCGGTCGCCGGGCAGGCTCGTCGGGAGACGCCGCGCCGCGCACGGAGCCGGGGACGATTCTGATCCTCCCGGTGATCCGCATCGAGCGCGAGGGCGACGAAACCAGCGGCGATCGCGGACCGGAGCAGGGCACAGCGCCGGGGCGCCGTCGTCGTCGCCGCTAGCGTCCGGCGTCCCGTCATGCCGGAAACACTCCGCCCGATCCGGCCCCTCGCAACGGCCGTCCTGCTCGCACTTCTGGGCGCGATGCTCGGCGCCTGCAGCGGCGGCGATTTCGGCCGCACCCGCGCCGACATGCGCAGCGACGACATGCATCGCTGGCTCGGCGCTGAGGTCACCGGCAGCGTCGGCCTCAAGCCGTCGCAATTCCAGCTGACCGATGAAGAGCGCCAGTTGCGCGATCTCGCCTATCCCCTGATCGAGCCGCCGCTGTCGCGGCCGGCCTGGAAGAGCGTGTTCGGCGACTACAAGGCGCTGCCGTCACCCTGGCATCAGAAGATCGTTTTCGACCGCACCATGTACGGGCGCACGCTGATCGACGAGCCGCACCGCTCGCATTCCTCGCGCTATGCGCAGCTGATCGAGGACGTGCGCAACGACACCACGCGGTTCGAGCCATTCTTCGGCAGCGCGATCCGCGTCATCGATCTCGACAGGAAGCGCAATGCCAGCATGTCGCGCGTCTCATCGCTGTCGCCGAAGGAGAGGGACGATGCGGTCGCGCGCATGCAGGAGAACTCGCTGATCATCCAGTGGGTGCAGCAGTGCCTGGAGCAGCGCGTCTCGTCCTATCGCTGGGCGCTGGAGCGCCTGGTGATCCAGGCGCCCGACGGCATGGCCGCCGATGCCGACCGCCTGATCGGCGAACTCGCCGCGCAGACCGCCAACCCGCCGGTCCAGGCGCAGCCGCCCTACGGCCGCGCGGTCGTCTCCAAGGGCTGAGCGCGCTTCACTTGGGATCGGGGGGCCGGCCGCCGCGGACCAGCCTGACCGCGAGCCGGACGCCGCGCGAATTGCCGTCGGGATGTCCGTCGACGAAGTCGAAATTCCAGTAGAGATCGAGCATGCCGAGGGCGTTGGTGGTCCAGTATTTGGCGTGCCCCTCGTCGTCGGCGCGGATGTCGGGGAATATTGCGGGGTCTGTCACCGGGCTGCCGCAGCCGGTATCGACGAGGCTTTCCAGTTCAGGCCCGGTCGGCACCCGCCATGCGTCGCCGGCCGTGGCGATCGCCTCGTCGAGGCCGAGATAGGCGAGCTCGCCGACGCATCGGCCATTGCCGTTCCTCTTGTCGTCCCATTCGAGGCCGACCGAACAGCGCTTCCAGATCAGACCCGATGCCTTGTCTTCCACCTCGCCGGCCCGAACCAGAAACCGCGTCTGGCGGCCGGCGCCATCGCTGCCGTAGCAGCCGGCGAGGCCCGGGCCGGAGCCAGCCAGGGTCAACGCGAGCGCGAGCAGGCAGCCTGTTCCGAAGCCACGTCGATGGGCGCGATCAAGTGTCACGAACGGTTCTCTCCGCAATGGCTAGCGCGGCCCGACGACCTCGCCGTCCTCCTTGACGAAGCGGCCGACCGGGTTGTCGAGGAGATCGATGACGGCCTCCGATGGCCGGCACAGTCGCGTGCCCTTCGGCGTCACCACGATCGGACGGTTGATCAGGATCGGATGCGCCAGCATCTGGTCGATCAACTCGTCGTCGCTCCATTTGGGATCGGCGAGGCCGAGCTCGTGGAACGGCGTGCCCTTCTCGCGCAGCAGCGCACGTGCCGGAATGCCCATCGCCGCGATCAGCGCCTTGAGCGTCTCGCGCGACGGCGGGGTCTTCAGATATTCGATCACCACGGGCTCGACACCGCTCTGCCGGATCATCGCCAGCGTATTCCGCGAGGTACCGCAGGCCGGGTTGTGATAGATCGTGACGCTCATTGGAAACTCTCTGCCTTGGACTTTGCCGCCGGCACCTCGCCGGCCGCCGGGATGATGCCGGCGCCGTCTTCGTACCAGCCCCTGGTCGCCTTGACGATGCGAACGACCGACAGCATGACGGGAACTTCGACGAGAACGCCGACCACCGTGGCAAGCGCCGCGCCGGACTCCAGGCCGAACAGGCTGATCGCGGCGGCGACGGCCAGTTCGAAGAAATTGCTGGCACCGATCAGGGCGGCAGGAGCGGCAACGCACCAGGCCACGCCGAAACGGCGGCTGAGCCAGTAGGCGAGGCCGGCGTTGAGATAGACCTGGACAAGAATCGGCACCGCAAGAATCGCGATCACGACCGGCTGCCTGACGATCTGTTCGCCCTGAAATCCGAACAGCAAGACCAGCGTGGCCAGAAGCGCAGCCAGCGACAACGGCTGCAGCCGCCGCAGGCTGCGCCCCAGGGCATCTTCACCCTGGCTCAGCAATGCCCTCCGCCACACCTGGGCGACGATGACCGGTATCACGATGTAGAGCAGGACCGAGAGCATCAGCGTGCTCCAGGGCACGCTGATGGAGGCGACCCCGAGCAGCAATCCGACGAGGGGCGCAAAGAGGAACACCATGATCACGTCGTTCAGCGCGACCTGGCTCAGCGTGTAGTGAGGCTCTCCATCGCACAGGTTCGACCAGACGAACACCATCGCGGTGCAGGGGGCGGCGGCCAGCAGGATCAGGCCCGCGATATAGGACGAGATTTGGTCGGTCGGCAGCATTGGTGCGAACACATGGCCGATGAAGAACGAGCCAAGCAGCGCCATGGAGAAGGGTTTGACCGCCCAGTTGATGAAGAGCGTCACGCCGACGCCGCGCCAGTGCTCGCGCACCTGGCCGAGCGAGCCGAAATCGATCTTCAGCAGCATCGGAACGATCATGAGCCAGATCAGAATTGCGACCGGCAGGTTGACTTTCGCGACCTCGGCTGTCGCGATCGCGCCGAAGAAACTCGGCATGACGTGCCCCAGCGCCACGCCCGCCACGATGCAGAGGGCGACCCAGAGCGTGAGATATCGTTCGAAGAAGCCCATCATCCCGCTTTCGGTGTCGTATGGGTTGCGCCCTCAGAACGACCGATCTCGCGCAGCGGATGCACGGCACCCTTCGGCGGGCTCCCGGCCGAGAACGCCAGGAAACGACCCGCGCCGTCCTTTCGGAGGATCGACTCGGCGAGGATCGAGCGCGCCGAATTTCCGGTGCAGAGGAACAGCACGTTAAACATGCGATCGGACACGGCTTCGCTCCTTTCGTTTCGGTGAGCAGCAGGATTGCAGGCTTTGAACCACGGGCTCGCAGACCTCGGGGCGTCCGCCGCAGCAGTCGCGGAGCATGAAGAGCGCGACGTCGCGGAAGGCGTCGAGGTTGGCGCGGTATACGATCGAGCGGCTGTGCCGCTCGGAGGAGACGAGGCCGGCGCGGCTCAGCACCGACAGATGCGCAGACAGCGTGTTCTGCGGGACGTTGAGATCACGGGCCAGGTCGCCGGCGGCAAGTCCTTCGGGCTCGTGCGTGACGAGCCTCCGGAACGCCTCGAGGCGGGTCGGCTGCGCGAGCGCTGCAAAGGCGAGGACGGCATCTTCGGATTCCATATATCCAGATTTATGGAAATATTAGTGTCTGTCAAGTTGGAGCGCGATACCGACGCCGGCTGCCGCGGGCCATAATTTCGAATAAACTAGAAATATCGATTGACGGCGGCTGCGCGCTGTGGGCATCCTTGGCTCCATGAAGATCGACGACGCAGCGGCACGGCTTGAAGCGCTGGGCAATCGCACCCGGCTCCAGATCTATCGCGCTCTGGTGCGGGCAGGGCATGCGGGCATGCCGGTCGGCCGCCTGCAGGACAAGCTGAAGATTCCCGCCTCGACGCTCTCGCATCACATCAAGACCCTGGTCGCGGTCGGGCTCGTCAGCCAGGTCAGGGAATCGACCACGCTGATCTGTCATGCCAACTACGATGCGATGCGCGGACTGGTCCAGTTCCTGGTCGCCGAGTGCTGTGCCGAAGAGACGGGATGCAGGGCAGCGCAGACCGCCGCCTGATTTTCGCTGCTAATTATTCGATGATTCTAGAAACACAGGAGTAGAGGATGAGCGCGAAGACAGTTGCCGTCATCGGTGCCGGGCCGGTCGGCCTCGCCGCGGCCGCCCATGTGCTCGAGCGGGGCATGGCGCCCATCGTGCTGGAGGCCGGACCCGAGGCGGGGCATGCGGTGCGCCAGTGGCAACAGGTCCAGCTCTTCTCGCCGTGGGAATACAATGTCGACAAGGCCGCAGCGCGCCTGCTCGCACCGACCGGATGGAATTCACCGGACCCGCAGTCCTATCCGACCGGCGGCGAGCTGCTCGACCGGTATCTGACGCCGCTCGCGACGCGAACGCCGCTCCGCGATGTGATCCGCACCTCCAGCCGCGTCTCGGCCATCAGCCGCGTCGGCTTCGACAAGGTGAAGAGCAAGGGGAGAGCGCAGGCGGCGTTCGAGATCCGCTACCAGAACGGCAAGGGCCCCGAAGTGCTGCGCGCCGACGCCGTGATCGATACGTCGGGCACGTGGTTCTCACCCAATCCGGCCGGCACGAACGGCCTGCCCGCGATCGGCGAGCGCGACTACGCCGGCCGCATTGCCTATGGCATGCCCGATGTCCTGGGGGCTGCGCGTTCAAGATATGCAGGCAAGACCGTTGCAGTCCTGGGCGCCGGGCACTCGGCCGTCGGAACGCTGATCGATCTCGTGCACCTCGCCGACGAGGCGCCGGGGACGCAGGTCGTCTGGCTGCTGCGCGGCGCCGATCCCGCGAAAGCCTTCGGCGGTGGCCGCAACGACAAGCTCGCCGCCCGCGGCGAGCTCGGCAGCGCCTTCGCGGCGCTGGTTGCCGCCGGGAAGATCAGGGTCGAGACCGGATTTGGCGTCACGCATCTGTCCGAGGCCGAAGGTCGCCTCAGGATCGCGGCCGGCGGCTGTTGCGGCGCCCGGAGCGTGATCGCGGATGAACTGATCGTGGCGACCGGTTTCCGCCCCGACTTCTCGTTCCTGTCCGAGTTGCGTCTGCGGCTCGATCCCGCGATCGAGGCGCCGGTCGCGCTCGCGCCGCTGATCGATCCCAACGAGCACAGCTGCGGCACCGTGCGTCCGCACGGCGCGCGCGAACTCGCCCATGACGAGCCGGGCTTCTATCTCGCCGGCATGAAGTCCTATGGCCGCGCGCCGACCTTCCTCATGATGACCGGCTACGAGCAGGTCCGCTCGATCGCGGCTGAACTGGCCGGCGACAAGGCGGCCGCGGCGAGGGTCGAGCTCGTGCTGCCGGAGACCGGCGTCTGCTCGCGCGGCGGCGTCGAGGCCCCCGGTGCGGCGTCGGGATGTTGCGGCGGGCCGGCGAAGCAGGAGGCATCAGCCTGCTGCGCCGCCGACGAAACGGCCAAGACGTCAGGCGCGTCGGGGTGCGGCTGTTCATGAGCCGAGTCCCTGCGGGCCAGGCTAGAGGCCCGTTCGCCATCGTGCTCGCGCTCGGCACCGCGCAAACCATCGCGTGGGCGTCGAGCTACTATCTCCCGGCCATCCTGGCCGCGCCGATCGCGCGTGATCTCGGTCTTGCGCCGACCTGGGTCTTCGGCGCGCTGTCGGGCGCCCTCGTCATATCCGGCCTGCTCGGCCCGCGCGTCGGCCATGCCATCGATACGTTCGGCGGGCGCGGCCTGCTTGCGATCTCGAACCTGGTGTTCGTCGCGGGCCTGGTGCTGCTCTCGGTCGCTCATGGCGTGGCGGTGCTGATCGCCGCCTGGGTGTTGCTCGGCATCGGCATGGGCATGGGCCTCTACGAGGCGGCCTTCGCGACGCTTGCGCGCATCTACGGCACGAATGCCAGACGCACCATCACCGGCATCACTCTTCTTGCCGGTTTCGCCAGCACGCTCGGCTGGCCGCTCACGACCTGGCTGGAGTCCGAGTACGGCTGGCGCGTGGCCTGCCAGGTGTGGGCGGCGATCCACATCGTTCTCGCATTGCCGCTGAACCTTTCGCTGCCGCGCGCTGTTCCCCTTGACCAGATGCCTCAACCGGGCGTGCGGGCAGGCCGCGAGCCCGGCGCCCAGAGCGAGACCTTCGCCATGGTGCTGCTGGCCTACATGTTCGCGGCAGCAAGCTTCGTCAGTTCGGGCATCTCGGCCATCCTGCCGACCATGCTGGTGGCCTTCGGTGCGACGCCGGCACAGGCGCTGCTCGCAGGCGCGCTGGTCGGGCCCGCGCAGGTCGGCGCGCGCCTGCTGGAGGCCGGATGGCTCGGCCGGTTTCATCCGCTGCTCTCGGCGCGGCTGGCCATGCTCATGAACCCGATCGGCGTCGTTGCGCTGGTGCTGGGCGGCCCGTTGCTCGCGTCGACCTTCACCGTGCTGTATGGCGCGGGCAACGGCATCATCACCATTGCCCGCGGCACGCTCCCGCTGGTGCTGTTCGGGCCGGCGGGATTCGGCCGGCGCGTCGGCATGATCTCGCTGCCGTCCAGGATCACCGGCGCTGCTGCGCCGCTGGCACTGGGGTTGATGGTGGAGCACATCGGCAGCGCTGCGCTGTGGATCAGCGCGCTCGTCTCGCTCTCGGCCTTCGTCGCGCTCCTGCTGCTTCGCACCGGGCAGGCCACACCATTGCCGGTTCAGGCGGGAGGACCAAATTCGTAAGCTCGGCGGCCGTTCCCTGATCGCGATCATGTGCCTCGGCCAGTTGGGCAACCTGCTGCCGCACGTCACGCTGTCGGCCAACCTGGCGCAGCATCTGATGCCGGGCTGGAATCTCTCCGCCGCGGAAGGCGGCCTGATGGCGAGCGGCTATGCGTTCGGCTACATGCTCGCCGTTCCCGTGCTGGCGACACTGACCGATCGCATCGATGCGCGGATCGTGCTGCTGTGCGGCTCCGTGGTCAGCGGGCTTGCGACCGCGGCGTTCGGCCTGTTTGCGGACGGCTTCTGGTCGGGGACGCTGCTCTGGTCGCTCGCCGGGCTCGGCTTCGCCGGCGCCTACATGCCGGGCCTCAAGGCGTTGACGGATCGGTTGGGCGCCGGCGACACCTCGCGCGCGGTCACGCTCTATACGTCGAGCTTCTCGGTCGGGGTCGGGCTGTCGTTCCTGATCTCGCAATTGCTCGCGGACGCCTGGGGCTGGCGCATGGCGTTCTACGCGACCAGCCTCGGACCGGTTGCGATGGTCATCGCCTGCCTCCTGATGGCGGCCCGGCCGCCGGCGCCGAAAGCGGGGCGTCTGCTCGATTTCGGTCCCGTCTTCGCCAATCGCGAGGCGCTCGGCTACATCCTCGGCTATGGTGCGCATTGCTTCGAGCTCTACGGCATCCGCACCTGGCTCGTAGGCTTCTGGACCTTCGTCGTCGGCCGTCAGGGCGCACCCTCCTGGCTGACCCCGGTCGTCGTCAGCTTCGTCTTCGCGGTGATCTCGATGCCCGCCAGCATCCTCGGCAACGAGGCCGCGCTGAAATTCGGCCGCCATCGCGCCATCACCGTCGTGATGATCGCCTCGGCCTGCGTTGCGCTGCTGCTGGGGCTAAGCGCAACGGCCCCGGCCTGGGTGCTGGCGCTGCTGCTGGTCGTCTATGGCCTCACCGTCCCGGCAGATTCCGGCGCTCTCACCGCGGGCATGTCGGCCGCCGCCGTCAGCGAGCATCGTGGCGCGACGCTGGCCCTGCATTCCACCGTCGGCTTCGGACTGTCGGCGCTGGGCGCCTGGGGCACCGGCGCCGCGCTCGATGCCGCCGGCGGGCCGCAGAGCGCGACGGGCTGGCTGCTGGTCTTCGTGGTGCTGGCGGCGGGGATCGCGACGGGTCCGCTGGCCCTGCGCTGGTCCCGCGGGCGCTGACGAGCGGCCTCGCGACACGGCGTCGCGGCGCCTCTGGAGTTTCCAAAAAATTTCAGACCGACCTCTTGAACCGAAAAAATCCCGCGCCTAGGTCGTTTTCCGCCCGGGGGCCGGTTGCGGACCCGGGCTTTGGACATCGCTGAACTTTCGAAGGAGGATGTGCATGCATTTCCGCCCATTGCACGACCGTGTGCTCGTGCGCCGCATCGATGCCGAGGCCAAGACCGCCGGCGGCATCATCATTCCCGATACCGCCAAGGAGAAGCCGCATCAGGGCGAGATCATCGCCGCGGGTCCCGGCGCGCGCAACGAGCAGGGCCAGCTCGTGCCGCTCGACGTCAAGGCCGGCGACCGCGTGCTGTTCGCCAAATGGTCGGGCACAGAGGTGAAGATCGACGGCGAAGAGCTCCTGATCATGAAGGAGAGCGACCTGCTCGGCGTGATCGAGACGGCCGGCACGCTGAAGAAAGCCGCTTGAAGCTGACAGTCATCGAACGGAAAGGAGTTTTGAGACATGGCTGCCAAGGACGTGAAATTTGCGACCGAAGCCCGCGAGCGCATGCTGCGCGGCGTCGACACGCTGGCGAATGCGGTGAAGGTCACGCTCGGTCCCAAGGGTCGTAACGTCGTCATCGAGAAATCGTTCGGCGCGCCCCGCATCACCAAGGACGGCGTCACCGTCGCCAAGGAGATCGAGCTCGAGGACAAGTTCGAGAACATGGGCGCGCAGATGGTGCGCGAGGTCGCGTCCAAGACCAATGATCTCGCCGGCGACGGCACCACCACCGCCACCGTGCTGGCGCAGGCGATCGTCAAGGAAGGCGCCAAGGCCGTTGCGGCCGGCATGAACCCGATGGATCTCAAGCGCGGCATTGATCTCGCCGTCGAGGCGGTGGTCGGCGATCTCAGGAGCCACGCCAAGAAGGTCACCTCCAACGACGAGATCGCGCAGGTCGGCACCATCTCCGCCAATGGCGATACCGAGATCGGCCGTTTCCTCGCCGACGCCATGCAGAAGGTCGGCAACGAGGGCGTCATCACCGTCGAGGAGGCCAAGAGCCTCAACACCGAGCTCGAAGTGGTCGAGGGCATGCAGTTCGACCGCGGCTACATCTCGCCCTATTTCGTCACCAATGCCGAGAAGATGCGGGTCGAGCTCGAGGATCCCTATGTGCTGATCCACGAGAAGAAGCTGTCCGGCCTGCAGACCATGCTGCCGCTGCTCGAGCAGGTGGTGCAGTCGGGCAAGCCGCTGCTCATCATCGCCGAGGAGGTCGAGGGCGAAGCGCTGGCGACCCTGGTCGTCAACCGGCTGCGCGGCGGGCTCAAGGTTGCCGCGGTCAAGGCGCCGGGCTTCGGCGATCGCCGCAAGGCGATGCTCGAGGACATCGCGATCCTCACCGGCGGCACGGTCATCTCCGAAGACCTCGGCATCAAGCTCGAGAACGTCACCGTCAAGATGCTCGGCCGTGCCAGGAAGGTCGTGATCGAGAAGGAGAACACCACGATCGTCGACGGTGTCGGCGCCAGGAAGGACATCGAGGCGCGCAGCCAGCAGATCCGGGCGCAGATCGAGGAGACCACCTCGGACTACGACCGCGAGAAGCTGCAGGAGCGTCTCGCCAAGCTCGCCGGCGGCGTCGCGGTGATCCGCGTCGGCGGCGCCACCGAGGTCGAGGTCAAGGAGCGCAAGGACCGCGTCGACGACGCGCTGCATGCGACCCGCGCCGCGGTCGAGGAGGGCATCCTGCCCGGTGGCGGCGTCGCCCTGCTGCGCGCGCTCAAGGCGCTCGACGGCGTCAAGACCGGCAATGCCGACCAGAACGCCGGCGTCGACATCGTGCGACGCGCCATCCAGGTGCCGGCACGCCAGATCGTGCAGAACGCCGGCGAGGATGGTTCCGTCGTGGTCGGCAAGCTGCTGGAGCACCAGGACTACAATTGGGGCTTCAACGCCGCGACCGGCGAGTACCAGGACATGGTCAAGGCCGGCGTGATCGATCCCGCCAAGGTGGTACGCACCGCCTTGCAGGATGCCGCCTCGGTGGCCTCGCTGCTGATCACCACCGAAGCGCTGGTGGCGGACAAGCCGAAGAAGGCCGAGGCCGCGCCGGCGCCGGCGATGGACTTCTGACGACAGCGCGCGAGCCCGGCCACGCCGCCGGGCTCGCGCCGCCGTCGAAGTCTCTGGCACGGCCACTGCCATGCGCTATCGAAATGTCTCGCGCGGCGCCTTGTCGGGCGCCGCGCTCAGCTTCGTCATCGACAGCGAGCAGCGCGTCATCGCCCATTGCGACCGGCTGCTCGGCGCCGCCGATCTGCCGGAACCGGATCGGGCCCGTCTCCTGCGGCTGCGCGGGGAGGCGGAGGCCCGGCTCGGCCGGCTGACCTTCGCCGCGGCGGCCTGAGCCGCCGTGGCGCACCCTCGGGGGGCGTCAAAAAAAATTGCGATCCGCCTCTTGAAGTCGTTGTCTCATTTTCTAAGTCGTTTTTCGCCGCGAGAGCGGTGTGCCGGATGCCATATCGGGTCCGGCACGGGCGCCGGACCGGTCGTTCGCCGTCTTGCGCTCCTTCGTATCCATCTTGCTCCAAGGAGGACTTGGCTATGAGGAGGACTTGGCTATGAGGACATTCGACTTCGCGCCGCTGTGGCGCTCCACCATCGGCTTCGATCATCTGGCCGATCTCGTCGATGCCACGCTGCGGCAGGCGACCGAGGATAATTATCCGCCCTACAACATCGAGCGGTCCGGCGAGGACCATTACCGCATCACGCTCGCCGTGGCAGGATTCGGCGTGCCCGACATCACGGTGACGGCGGAGCAGAACGCGCTCACCGTCGAAGGGCGCAAGCCGGAGACGACCGCCCGCGAATATCTCTATCAGGGCATCGCCGCGCGACCGTTCCGCCGCGTCTTCAACCTGGCCGACTATGTGCAGGTGAAACAGGCCTCGTTCCAGGACGGCCTGCTGATCATCGATCTCGTCCGTGAGGTGCCGGAGGCGATGAAGCCGCGCCGGATCGAGATCGGTACTGTGCCGGCCGCACCGCAGCTCACGAAGAAGGCCGCGTAAGGCGCGGCCGGACCATCATCCGCGAACAGCGGGCGGCGGCGATCGGGCCGCCGCCCCCGAACCCATCCCGTCGAAAGGAGCGTCAAGGGAGCAACCGCCGATGACCGACACCAAGACCCATGCCGGACAGCTTCATCCGATCTTCCATCCCGCCGCGCATTACGACTCGCCGGGCGACGTGCTCGCCGATGCCGCGCTCTCCACGCCGGAGAAGCGCATCATCCTGTCGTCCTGGGCCTCGGACATGTACACCGTCGAATCCTGTCCCTCGCTGCGCGAGATTCCCGGCATCAGCCGCACCATTCGCCTCACCGACATCCTCGGCGCGTTGCGCCAGCTCGACGGCGACAACGACAATGACGATCCGCCGCGCGGCGGTGGCGTTCCGATGCGGCTGCGCCGCTCCGTCACCAATTCCTCGGCGTCCGCGTCCTGGTCCCTCACGGAGCGGAGAGCGGCCTGATGGTGACGCCCACCGTGATGGCGCTCGTGCTGCTGGGCCATGCCTCGGTGGCGTTCGCCGTGCCTGTCCTCGCCTGGTACGGCTGGATCGGGGCCGGCCAGGATGCCGCGGGCAGCCCTCGCGACAGGAGCGGTGCGTGATCAGGATCCGCGCCTTGCGCTTCCTCGTGCTTTCGGTCCTGGTGCTGGCGTTCACCGCCGCACCGGCCGCTGCGCAGGTGCCTGATCTGAAGCTCGGCGGCACCATTCCGACGCTGGCGCCGCTGGTGCGGCAGGTGACGCCGGCGGTCGTGAACATCTCCGTGCATGGCCGCGTCCGCGAGGACAATCCGCTCTACCGCGATCCGATCTTCCGCGAGTTCTTCGACGTGCCCCGGCAGATCGAGAAGGAGGTCAACGCGACCGGCTCCGGTGTCATCGTCGACGCCGGAAACGGCTACGTGCTCACCAACAATCACGTCGTCGAAGGCACGTCGGTGGTGCAGATCACCACCAAGGACGGCCGGCAGTTCTCCGCGAGGGTGGTCGGCCGCGATCCGCCGACCGACCTTGCGGTGCTGCAGATCCGCAATCCCGCCGGGCTGAAGGCACTGGCGCTCGGCGACAGCGACGCGCTCGAGGTCGGCGATTTCGTGCTGGCGATCGGCAATCCGTTCGGGCTCGGCCAGACCGTCACGTCGGGCCTCGTCAGCGCGCTCGGCCGCACCGGGCTCGGCAAGCAGGGCTATGAGGATTTCATCCAGACCGATGCCGCGATCAATCCCGGCAATTCCGGCGGCGCGCTGGTCAGCCTGCGCGGCGAACTGGTCGGCATCAATTCGGCGATCATCTCGCCGGCCGGCGGCAATGTCGGCATCGGCTTCGCCATTCCCGTCAACATGGCGCGGCGCGTGATGGAACAGATCGTCGCGACCGGCCATGTCGAGCGCGGGCGCATCGGCGTCTCCGTCCAGGACCCGACGCCCGCGCAAAACAAGGGGCGCATCGAGGGCGCCGTGATCTCCGAGGTCGCGCCGGATTCGGCCGCGGAGCGGGCGGGGCTGCGCCGCGGCGACGTCGTCGTGATGGCCGACGACCGGCCGATCCGCACCGCGGCGCAGCTGCGCAACAAGATCGGACTTGCCCGGATCGGGCAGGACGTCCGGCTCACCGTGCAGCGCGCCGGCGTGCCGGCCACCATCGTCGTCACGGTGGCGCCGCCCGCGGAGTCGAGCACGGCCGCGGTCGGCGGCAATCGCCGGCTGAGGTGAGGCGGGAGCGCCGCCGGGCGGCGCCCCCGCAGGGTGCGCATCAGAAGCTGACGCCGAGCCGCGCGTTGAACGAGCGGCCCGGTCCCTTGACGCTGTAGCCATAGGCGGCCGACGAGCCCATCATCGACACCACCTTGTAGTCGACGAGGTCGGCGCCGCCGAGCGGCAGGTAGTAGTTCTGGTTGAACAGATTGTCGACGCCGAGATCCAGCCGCACGTGCTGCCACTGATAGCCGGTGCGCAGGTTGAGCAGAGCGTAGGACGGCGTCGTCAGCTCGTTGCGGACCTGGCTGACCTGGTCCTTCGATCCGACCAGCTGCAGCTCGACGCTGCTCGTCCAGCCGCCGAGCCTGTGGTCGAGCGCCAGCTTCGCGTTCACAGGCATCATGTGATAAAGATCGACGCCGTCGGTGCGCTGGCCGCGGACATAGCCGATCAGGCCGCGCAGCTGTCCCTGGCCGTAGGCCGCATTGTCCCACACGCTGAGCCGACCCTCGACATTGACGCCGTAGAGCGTCGCATCGTGGTTGGCGAAGCGGAGATAGACGAAGCCGGTGTTGGCGGTCAGGTTGGCCGGATTGCTGGCGAGGCAGCTCGCCGTGGCGCAGCGGTCGACGTCGATATAGTCCTGCACATAGCTCGCATAGGGCGTCACCTTGACGTCCCAGATGCGCTGCGCGGGATCGTGCCAGCCGGCGGTGAAGCTGACGGTGTGGGCTTTCTCCGGCTTGAGGTCGACATTGCCGACATAGCCGTTGCCGTCGCCGAACCAGCCGATCATCTGCATCGCCATCGCGCTGGTGGACCAGGCATAGCGTTCGTAGAGATTGGGCGAGCGGGTCTTGCGCGCGAAGCCGAGCTCGTACTGGCTGACATCATCAGGCTCGTAGCGGATCAGCGCGGAGCCGTCGACATGGACGTCGGTGCGGGCGCGGTCGAGCGCGTTGAACGCGGCCGCATCCGCGCCGTAGCTCATCGCATTGTAGCCCTGCACGTTGCCGGTGTTCATCCACACCACGTCGTTGCGCAGCCCGACGATCGAGGTCCATTGCCGGTCCCAGTGGCGCTCCCATTCGACGAAGGTGCCGACGCGGTCGCGCGTGCCGCCGTTGATGTTGATGAAGGTGTTGGGCGCCATCATCATCGATCCCGCCACCGGATTCCACCAGTCGTCGAGCCGGTTCACGGCCAGTTCGTTGCCGATCCGCAGCAGGTCATGGTGGGAGAGCGCCACGGTCGCCTTCAGCGCATAGCCGGTGTCGAGGCCCTTGGTGTCCATCGGCATGTCGCTGACCTTGTCGGGCGCGATGAAGCCCATGGTGTGGCGGATCTGGTGCACGAAGGCGCTGGCTTCGAACTTGCCCCAGTCGAACACGCCCTCATAGCGCCCGTTGGCGTAGAGCCCGCGGTTGTAGACCATGTCCATGTACTGGTTGACGTAGCCCTGGTACGGGATGAACTGGCCGCCGATCTGGAAGGTGAAGAGGTTGCCGAAGCTCTGCTTCGAGATGCTGATGGCGTGGTTCTGCGTCTCGTAGCGCGTCGACTTGATCGTGCTGCCGTCGCCGGCCTTGTAGTTGCCGGAACGGACCCAGCCGCCGGTATAGGTGATGCTGGTGTCGCGGTTCGCCACCGTCGCATTGGCATCGACGCCATAGGCATTGCCGTTGCTGCGGAAGAAGCCGGAGACTTGGGTACTGGTCACCCAGCCGGCCTGCTCCGGCACGAAGGCCGGCGGCGCCGTGGTGACGTCGATGCGGCTGCCGATATAGTCGCCGCCCACTGATACGGGGCCGACGCCGAGATAGGCGCGCATCCTGGCGATCATGGCCGGGTTCACGAACGACAGCGGCGGGTTCATCTCGTTCGGGCAGGCCGGGCTGATCAGCATCGAGTTGATCGCGACCTGCAGCCGGTCGGCGCCAAACCCGTTGATCGCGGGCAGGCTGGACACGCCGCCGGCTCCCCACGCGGCGCCGCCGGGCAGGTCGGTGACGAGCGAGGCCGAGTCGCTCGACGACAGCGCGCGGTAGACGCCGGCATCCGGCGGCAGGGTCGCGGAGGCCGGGACGGCC
>VYLE01000573.1_pt1 | contig 17346 bp, 13 predicted proteins | sample 5114391 | NCBI WGS metagenome assembly VYLE01 (sample SAMN12291771, study PRJNA351875) | freshwater metagenome | isolation source: freshwater lake | place: USA: Michigan, Kent Lake | collected 2013-08-15
GCGCGGCCGGCGCAGCGCGCAGCTTGTCGACGGTCTCGGACAGCTTGGCGATCTTCGCCATCGGCTCGGCCTGCGCCTTCTCGAGCTTGTCGAGACGGTCGCTGGTCCGGTTGTACTGGCTGAGGCCGGTCTTGGAGGTCTGCTCGACATTGGCCTTGAGCGCCACGAGGTCGGCATCGATCCGGGCGACGGAGGCATCGAGGGCGCTGGTATCGGCGACCTGAACCGGCGCAGGCGCGGCAAAACGCATCACGGCCCCGGTTGCGAGCGCGCCGCTGATGGCGCCGACGCCGGCGGCGATCGCCACCACGGCGGCCATCGCCGACAGGCGACGCTTGCCGCCCGTCTCACGCGGCGCGTCGGTCTTCCCATGGGGGGCAAAACCTTCGCGGTCCCAGGATCGGTCGGAGGGCGGCATCACGATCAGCTTGCCCGGCTTGCGCTCGGGAGGAGCCTTGGTTTCGGCTTTGGCGTCTGTCCCTGTCGCAGCGGCGGCCTTCGGGAGTTCGATCCGGGGCGGCTCGACCCGGGGGGCGTCCGGCTTCGGCGGCGTCTCGTGATCGGGGGCGATCGAGGGCGCCTCGACGCTGCCGGCCCCGATGGCATGGGATGATGCTGCGGCTTCAACGGCACCGGTCTGCTCGCCCGCCTTGTCGGCGGCCTGCTCAGCCATTTGTTCGCTCACGGCTCGAATACTCCAGTCAGGATTGACCTTTTGGTAACTTTCATTGCTTGCGAATTCCTTACCTTGGGACCCGCTTACCGAAATTTTAGGAACTCATCCGGGGCCGAATTGGGCCCGGATGATGGAACCGGTGTGGCGGCTGTGAAACAATTTGTCACCGCGAAGATGAACGGCCCCGGAATGGAGGGCCAAGCGGCCTCATGAGTTGCATCAGCCTGACGTGCGCTGCGCAGCCCTGCGCGCGGAGCCTCGAGGGATGAGCGACCGAGCTGCAGCAGCGGGGCCGTCGTCCTTCGAGTCTCGTCGCGCGCGCATCTCAGGCTGGCGGTGAGAGAGCCGGGCGCGCCATCACATCACGACCGGCGCATCCGGCAACTCGTTGAGATGGGAGCCGTCAGGCGGGAAGTGCCGCGCCAATTCCCGCGACACCGCCTCGATGCCGGCGATCGCACCGCGTTCGAACCGGCCGGAGGCGAACTCGGCCTCCATCGCGCGGCAGATCGCTTCCCATCCGGCCGCACCGACCTTCGCGTCGATGCCGCGATCGGCGATGATCTCGACGTCGCGGTCGGCCAGCAGCAAATAGATCAGGACGCCGTTGTTGTGGGCGGTGTCCCAGATCCGCAGATGCGAAAACACGTCGAGCGCGCGTGCGCGCGCCGGCTGATTGCCGAACAGCGGACGGCCATCGAGCGCACCCTCGACCACGAAACGGACCTGGCCGGTATGCGTCGCCTCGCCTCTCCTGATCGCCTGCTCGATACGATCGAGCACGCTTTGCGGGAACACCCGCCTGGCCCGCCAATGGTGCTGGAGGAGATGCCGGGTGATACGCCTGATGCTCATGCCTACCAGCTCCCCGAGGCGCCGCCGCCGCCGAAGCTGCCGCCTCCCCCGCTGAAGCTGCCGCTGTCGCTGGACGACGAGCCGCTGCTCCAGCCACCGGAGGAGGAGCCGCTCGACCAGCTCCCACCACGCGATCGCCCGGTGCCCGGCGTGACCGCCGAAAACAGGTCGGCGACAAATCCGATGACGAAGCCAAGAGCCCCCAGCGCGAGCGCGAGCCCCAGCGAGCCGAGAATGAACCAGGCCAATCCTGCGATGATGCCGCCGGTCACCAGCGATCCCAGCAGCCGCCCGAGGATGGCACGGAAGAAACCGCCGACCCCGATCGAGGCGAACAGCGTCACGAGGAAGACCGGTGCGAGATCGTCGAGGCTGCCGAAGCTCACGGTCGGCGACGGAACCGGCAGCGGCTCGCCGTCGATGACGCGGATCATGCGGTCGACACCGCCGGAAATGCCGCCGGCAAAATCGCCGGCCCTGAATTTCGGCGTGATCACCTCGTCGATGATCCGCCGCGCGGTCACGTCGGTGAGCGCGCCTTCGAGGCCATAGCCGACCTCGATGCGCAGATGGCGATCGTTCTTGGCAACGACGAGAATGGCGCCGTCGTCGATCTTCTTGCGGCCGATCTTCCAGGCCTCGGCAACGCGGATGGAGAACTGCTCGATGCTCTCGGGCTGCGTCGTCGGCACGATCAGCACCGCGATCTGGCTACCCTTGCGCGCCTCGAAATCGCGCAGCTTTTGCGACAGCGAGGCGACATCGCTGCTCGACAGCGTCCCGGTCTGGTCGACGACGCGGCCGGTCAGCTGCGGCACGGCGACGTCGGCAAAGGCGGGGATCGCGAGGGTGAGGACCAATGCGATGGCGAGGATAAGCGAGGCGGCCACCGAATACGCAAGCCACACGCGCAGTGTCATCGCCCGGCCTGACCGGGCGATCCAGTATTCCAGAGACGGCAGCGCCCTACGGGGACGCCGCGGTGTACTGGATTCCCCGCTTTCGCGGGGAATGACAGCGGTGGGTGGACTACGCATCGCGGGCGAAAGCACTTACTTGGACGGTGCCGGCGCCGGATTGAAATCCACCTTCGGCGCCGTCGAGATCTCCTTCTCGTTCTCGACCGAGAAATTCGGCTTCTGCTTGTAGCCGAACATCATGGCGGTGAGGTTGGTGGGGAAGGAGCGGACGGTGACGTTATACTCCTGCACCGACTTGATGTAGCGGTTGCGCGCGACCGTGATGCGGTTCTCGGTGCCCTCGAGCTGCGACATCAGATCCTTGAACAGCGCGTCGGATTTGAGCTGCGGGTAGTTTTCGGTGACGACCAAGAGCCGCGACAGCGCGCTGGAGAGTTCGCCCTGGGCAGCCTGGAACTTCTGGAACGCGGCGGGGTCGTTCAGCACCTCCGGCGTCGCCTGGATGCTGCCAACCTTGGCGCGGGCGTTGGTGACGCCGAGCAGCACGTCCTTCTCCTGCTGCGCAAAGCCCTTCACCGAATTGACCAGGTTCGGCACGAGGTCGGCGCGGCGCTGATACTGGTTCACGACTTCGGACCAGTTCGCCTTGATCTGCTCGTCCTCGCTCTGGATCGCGTTGTAGCCGCAATTGGTCAGGCTGAGCGAGGCCAGCGCGGCCAGCACGGTGAGGATCTTGCGCATTAAATTTCTCCCGGTGAAATCCGGCGGGAAACTACCAGATTGCCCGTGCGCGACGCCAGCTTTCCCGATGTCATTCCGGAGCGCAAAGCCAAGCCGGAATTGCGAGATTCCGGGTTCGATGCTCCGCATCGCCCCGGAACGACCGGGCGAACGAGCGGATCGCAGCCGTTTGACGCAAGCCTCTTGCCTGGGCCTGACCAACATAGTCAACTCGACATAACAACAAGACCGCCGGGAGGACGCGATGCCATCGTTCGAAACCATTCTCGTGGAGCGGCCGGAGCCGGCGATCGCCCGGATCGTGATGAACCGGCCCGAGGCGCGCAACGCGCAGAACCTGCAGATGACCTACGACCTCAACGCCGCCTTCGATGCCGCGGTCCAGGACGATGCGGTCAAGGTGATCATCCTGGCCGGCAGCGGTCCGCATTTCTCCGCGGGACACGATTTGCGTCCCGGCGGCAAGAACGATGCCGGCGTCGATTTTCCGGCCGTGGGCCATTGGGGCGGATTCGCCGAACCCAATGCCCATGGCCGCTTCGCGCGCGAGCAGGAGATCTATCTGCAGATCACGCGGCGCTGGCGCAACCTCGCCAAGCCGACCATCGCCGAGGTGCACGGCAAGTGCATCGCGGGCGGCTTGATGCTGGCCTGGGCCTGCGACCTCATCATCGCCAGCGACGACGCCCAGTTCTGCGATCCCGTCGTCACCATGGGTGTCTGCGGCGTCGAATGGTTCGTGCATCCCTGGGAGCTCGGTCCGCGCAAGGCCAAGGAATTCCTGTTCACCGCCGACAGCTGGAGCGCGCAGGAGGCGCATCAGCTCGGCATGGTCAACCGCGTGGTGCCGCGCACTGAGCTGTCCGACGCCGTGCTGGCGCTGGCACGCCGCATAGCGGCGAAGCCGTCATTCGCGCTCAAGCTGACCAAGGAGGCCGTCAACCGCTCCGTCGACGTGATGGGCCAGCCCGCGGCGATCGACCAGGCTTTCGCGCTGCACCAGCTCTGCCACGCCCACAATCTCCAGGAGTTCGGCATGGTGGTCGATCCTTCCGGCCTGCACCCTTCGGTGCGCAAACCGCCGGCCGCTGCGGAGTAGACGCCATGGACCTCAACCTCACCGACGAGCAGCGCATGCTGCGCGAGAGCGCCGAGCGCTTCGTGGCCGAAAGCTACGATGCCGATCACCGCCGCAGGATGGCGAACGATCCGCTCGGCTTCAGCCCCGCGGTCTGGAAGCAGTTCGCCGAACTCGGCTGGCTGGCGCTGCCACTTGCCGAGGAATTCGGCGGGCTCGGCGGCAGCGCGGTCGACATCGGCCTGCTGATGGAGGCGTTCGGCCGCGGCCTCGTGTCCGAACCCTATGTCGCAACCGTCGTACTCGGGGCGGCGCTGGTGGAGCGGTGCGGCACCCAGGCGCAGAAACAGGCGCTGCTGCCGGGCGTGGCCGACGGTTCGCTGAAACTGGCGCTGGCGCATTCCGAGCGCGCCGCGCGGTTCGATCTCGGAAGGGTGTCCACGCTGGCCCACAAGACGCCGCAGGGCTGGCGCCTGTCCGGAGCCAAGATCGCCGTGCTCGACGGCCATGCCGCCGACCAGATTCTCGTCTCGGCGCATGTCCATGACCACAATGGACCGTCAGGACGCATCGGCCTGTTCCTGGTGCCGTCACAGGCGCAGGGCCTTTCGATGACCGACTATCAGCGGCTCGGCGGCGGCCGCGCCTGCAACGTCGCGCTCGCGGACGTGCATCTGGCCGACGATGCATTGCTCGGCGACGGCGAGGACGCCCTGCCCGCGATCGAATGGGCCGTCGATCGCGCCATGGCCGCGCTCGGCGCGGAGGCCGTCGGCATCATGCAGACGCTGCTCGACACCACGCTGGACTACACCAAGATCCGCAAGCAGTTTGGGCGGCCGCTCTCCGCCAACCAGGTGATCAGGCACCGCCTCGCCGACATGGCGATGCAGGTCGACGAGGCGCGATCCATGGCGCTGCGGGCGGCGCTGAAGGCAGACAGCCCCCCGCTCGAGCGCGCGCGGGCCGCGTCCGGCGCCAAGGCCAAGATCGGCAAATGCGCCCGCTTCGTCGGCGAGCAGGCGATCCAGTTGCACGGCGGCATGGGTGTCACCGAAGAGCTGGAGGTGGGCGCCTATTTCAAGCGCCTCGTCGCCTTCGACACGCTGTTCGGCAACAGCGCCCATCATTTTGGCCGGCACGCCCGGCTGAGCCGCGCCACCGTGCCGGCCTGAAGGAGAGGAGCGTATCATGGACCTGTCGTTCAACGCCGAGGAACGCGCCTTCCAGACGGAGGTGCGCAGCTTCATCGCCGAAAACCTCACCGAGGAGATGAAGCGCGCGACGGCGCTGACGCCGTCGGTGTTTTCCGACCCCGACATCGGCATGGCCTGGCAGCGCGCCCTGCACAGCCGCGGCTGGGGCGCGCCGGGCTGGCCGGTCGAACATGGCGGTCCGGACTGGACGCCGGCGCAGCGCTGGATCTTCGAGACCGAATGCGCACGCGCCGGCGTGCCCAATGTGAACGTGATGGGCGTGAAGATGGTCGGGCCCGTCATCATCGGCTTCGGCAGCGACGCGCAGAAAAATTTCTACCTGCCGCGGATCCTCTCCGGCGAGGACTATTGGTGCCAGGGCTATTCCGAACCGGGCTCCGGCTCCGACCTGTCCTCGCTGAAGACGCGCGCGGTGCGCGACGGCGACGATTACATCATCAACGGCACCAAGATCTGGACAACGCATGCCCACCACGCCAACCGCATGTTCGCGCTGGTGCGCACCAGCGACGAGGCACGACAGCAGGACGGCATCAGCTTCATCCTGATCGACATGACAACGCCGGGCATCACGACGCGGCCGATCCTGACCATCGGCGGCGACCACGAGGTCAACCAGGTGTTCTTCGACGACGTCCGGGTGCCCGTCGCCAACCGCGTCGGCGAGGAAGGCAAGGGCTGGACCTACGGCAAATATCTGCTCGAGTTCGAGCGCGGCGCCGGCATCGCCTCGGCGAAGCTGCGCGAGGGCCTACGGGCGATCTCCGATCTCGCGGAGTCGGACCTGACGGGGCGCGCGATCGAGGATCCCGACATCGCAACGCGGCTCTCCGAGGTCGAGATCGACATCGACGCACTGGAGATGACCGAGCTGCGCGTGCTCTCGGCGCTGCAGACCGGACAGAATCCGGGCGCGGTGTCCTCGATCCTGAAGCTGCGCAACAGCGAGATCCGCCAGGCCGTGACCCGCCTCGGCGTCGACGTGATCGGCCACGACGCGCTCGCCGTCGAGCCGATGCGCCCGCTCTACCGGCTCAACCACGAGCCGGCGGTGGCCGAGGAGTTGCTCACGGTGGTGCCGGAATATCTCAACGGCCGCGCCTACACGATCTTCGGCGGCACCTCGGAAATCCAGCGCGACATCATCGCGAAGATGATGCTGGGGATTTGAGGAGGCAAGCTCGCACACATCACTCCGCCGTCGTCCCGGCGCAGGCCGGGACCCATACGCCGTAACGGAGTTGTGGTACGAAGCCGTCAGTTGCCAATCTTCGCCAAATTGGCTGCGGTGGCTATGGGTCCCGGCCTGCGCCGGGACGACGGTTGAGTTTGTAGCAACAGCGGAGGCTTACCCCGCCGCCTTCGCGTCCCTGATCGCCTTCCAGATCTTCTGCGGCGTCAGCGGCGTGTTGAGCTGGGTGATGCCGAGATCGGCGAGCGCATCCATCACGCCGTTGGTGATGCAGGGCGGACCGCCGATGGCGCCGGATTCGCCGCAGCCCTTGGCGCCGAGCGGGTTGGTGCGGCACGGTGCGGAGCCGTCCAGCGTCACCACGATCGGCGGCACGTCGTCGGCGCGCGGGATGCAATAGTCCTGGTAGCTCGCGGTGAGGAGCTGGCCGTCGGCATCGTAGGACACGCCTTCGTACAGCGCCTGGCCGATGCCCTGCGCGACGCCGCCATGGATCTGGCCCGCGACCAGCATCGGGTTCACGGCGACGCCGACGTCGTCCACCGTGGTGTAGCGCACCACGCGGGTGACGCCGGTCTCCGGATCGATCTCGACCTCGCAGATATGGGTGCCGTTCGGCCAGCTCGGCCCGTCGACCTCACCTTCGGACTCGACGCTGAGCTTGGCGCCGGTTTCCTTCTCGGCGAGATCGAACAGGCTGATGCGGCGATCGGTGCCGACCACCGTGAGCACGCCGCCCTGATATTCGATGTCCTCGACCGAGGTCTCCAGCACGTTGGCAGCCTTCTCGCGCGCCTTCTGGATCAGATCGTTGGAGGACACCGCCACCGCGGTGCCGCCGACGAACAGCGAGCGCGAGCCGACGCTGCCGAAGCCGGTGGCAAGGTCGGTGTCGCCCTGCACGACGTCGATCTTGTCGAGCGGGATCCCGAGCGTGTCGGAGATCATCTGGGTGTAGGTGGTCTGCAGGCCCTGCCCCATCGCCATGGTGCCGGAATGCAGCACGACGCGGCCCTGCGAGGTCGCCTGCAGTGTCACCTTCTCGGTGTGGGCGCGGCCGCCGGTCCATTCGATGTAGGAGGTCAGCCCGCGACCGTAGAGCAGGCCCTTCTTCTTCGCCGCCTTCTTGCGCGCGGCGAAGCCGTCCCAATCGGCGAGCTTGACCGCGCGGTCGAGCATGTGGGCGAAGGCGCCGGAATCATAGACCTGCCCAACGGCGTTGGTGTAGGGCAGCTGCGCCGGCTTGATGTAGTTCGCCTTGCGGATCGCGCGCGGGTCCATGCCGATCTTGCGCGCGGCGGCGTCGAACAGGCGTTCGACGATGAAGACCGCCTCGGGCCGGCCGGCGCCGCGATAGGCGCCGACGGGCGCGGTGTGGGTCATCACCGACTTCACCTCGAAATGCACCAGCGGCAGGTCGTAGACGCCGGTCTGCACGAACGGCCCCAGCACCAGCGGGATGATGTTGGCTGCACCCGAGGAATAGGCCCCGGTGCAGCCGATCGACCTGACGCGATAGGCCAGCACCTTGCCCTTCTCGTCCAGCGCGAAGGCCGCGGTCGAGGTGAGGTCGCGGCCATGGGTGCCGCCGACGAATTCGTCGGTGCGGTCGCCGCGCCAGCGGATCTTCCGATTCAGCTTGGTCGCCGCATAGGCGACGATACCATCCTCCGGATAGAGGTTGGTCTTCTGGCCGAAGCCGCCGCCAATGTCGCCGACCAGGACCCGCACGCTGTCCTTGGGCCGCTTCAGCACGGCCTCCGCCAGCACGTCGCGGGTCGAGGCCGGGGTCTGCGACTGCACGTGCAGCAGCAGCCGGCCGGTCTTCTTGTCGATCTCGGCGATGGTCGAGCGCGGCTCCATGGCCGACGGCACAAGGCGCTGGCTGACGATGTCGAGCTCGACGGTGTGCGCGGCCTTCGCGAAGGCCTCCTCGACCTTGGCGGCATCGCCGTAAGCCATCGCGCCGACGATGTTGTCGGGCGCCTCCGGCCACACCACGGGCGCGCCGGGCTTCACGGCCTCGACGGGATCGACCACCGCGGGCTGCACGTCGTATTCGACCACGATCGCCTCGGCCGCGCTCTGCGCCTCCACACGCGAGGCGGCGACGACGGCCGCCACGGCCTCGCCGGCGTAGCGCACGACCTCATGGGCCAGCAGCCGGCGCGGCGGCACCGTCATCGGCTTGCCGTCCGGGCGCTTGAAGATGCTCAGCGTCGGAATGCTGCCGATGTCGTCCTTGACGAGGTCGGCCCCGGTGTAGATCGCGGTGACGCCGGGCATCGCCGCCGCGGCGGCGGTGTCGATCGAGACGATCCTGGCATGGGCATGCGGCGAGCGCAGCACGTGCAGCCACAGGGCGCCTTCGTCCGGCTTGTCGTCGATGAACTGCCCCTTCCCGGTGAGCAGCCTCTGGTCCTCCAGACGCTTGACGGGCTGGCCCGCTCCGAAACGCAAATTGCCGGGAAGAATGTTCATTCCTGATGTCCTCGGGTCTCTTGAAATCGGGCAGCGTTTTAGCGGATCGCGCGCGGGCGCACCAGCCGGGGTTTTGACGCCGATACCCAGGGTTTCGTCATGCCCGGGGCTTGTCACGGATGTATGTGGTGAGACGTGGATGGCCGGGTCAAGCCCGGCCATGCCGACGGGCGGCAGCTAGGCCAGCTCCCGCAGCGCCGCTTCCACCACCTTGCGCGCCTCGGCCGTCAGCGGGGCCTGCGGCCGCACGGGATCGCCGACCTCGTAGCCCTGGATCTGCAGGCCTGCCTTGATGCAGGCGGCGAGGTTGAAGCGGGCGAAGGCCTCGTTGATCCGCCAGAGGCGGCGCTGCATCGCCATGGCCTCGTCCCAGCGGCCGGCCCTGCAGAGGTCGTAGAGCGCGACGCTCTGGCGCGGAATGATGCAGGCCGGGCCCGCCATCCAGCCGAGCCCGCCGATCAGCATCACCGCGGCCGGGATGTGGGCGGAGGCCGAGAACACGCGCAAGGCATCGCCGCAGCGGTTCATGATCGACAGCAGCCGGCCGGTGTTGGTCGAGGCGTCCTTGATGTAGCCGATGCGCGGATGTTCGGCGAGGCGCGCGATGACATCGAGGGTGAGATCGGCACGCTGGAATTGCGGGTTGGTGTAGATCACGACGGGAATGTCGACTGCGTCCGCGATGGCGCGGAAGTAGGATTCGATCTGGGCATCGGACAGCGGGAAATAGGCTTCCAGGATCGCCAGGATGCCGTCGGCGCCAAGGTTCTGATAGGCCTTTGCCTGCGCCACGGCATCCGCCGTGGAGGTCGAGGCGACGCCGGCGATTACCGGCACGCGGCCGCCGGCTGCCATGATGGTGGTCTCGACGACCAGGCGCCGCTGGGCTGGGCCGAGATAGGCGAATTCGCCGGTCGAGCCGAGCGGCGTCAGGCCATGCACGCCCGCGGCGACCAGATCGTCGCAGAGCCGGCCAAGCACATTCGTGCGTACCGTGCCGTCGGGATCGACGGGCGAGACGAGATAGGGGAAGACGCCGTGGAAATCGGGCATGGGGGGAAACGGTCCGGGCCAGCGGGCGCGTGCCCACATTCAGCTGGTAACATGATGAAAAATCCTCAGCAAGTTGACGCGTTGACGACTTCTTAAGGACGATTCCCGCCGGCCCTTCCGCCGCACGAGACGCCCACGCGATGTTAGGAACTCGCCGCGATGGTGCGGCCATGCCCATCACGGTGCTCTCCAGATTCCTGCATCCCGATCCGCGCATCCGGCGCGAGCTCGTCGATCTCCTCTACACATCGCTGCCGCAGGTGTGTGCGATCGGCCTGACGTCGGTGACCGGCGCGGTGACGCTGGCCGCGCTTCACGGCGACGTCGGCTACGCGGTGATCGCGGGCGCCATCCTTGCCATCGGAATCGCCCGCATCTATTCGCTGATGCTCTACAAATCGCGCGCCGGCCGGCTCTCCGATGCCGACGTGGTGCGCTGGGAACGGCTTTACGGCGCCGGCGCATCCGGCTTCGGCCTGGCGCTCGGCCTGCTGTCGTTCCGCGCGCTCCAGCTCGATGATCAGCCCGGCGCCTGGATCGCGTTCGGGCTCTCGATGTCGTTCTGCGTCGGCATGGTCTCGCGCGCGGCGATCCGCCCCTGGATCATCCTGACCGCGGCGGCGGTGCTGCTGATACCGACCATGATCGGCGGCCTGCTCCACGCCGAACTCGCCTACAAGCTCGGCGCCATCATGCTGGTGCTGTTCTGGCTGACCTTGCGCGAGGCCTCCCGGCATCTCAGCGCGGCCTTCATCGAACGGCTCGAAGCCAAACACCGGCTGGCCCGGCAGGCCACGCATGATTTCCTGACGGGACTGCCGAACCGGGCGGCATTTCTCCAGGCCCTGACGGAGATACGCGACGACTTCGCGATCGTCGCGATCGACCTCGATGGCTTCAAACAGGTGAACGACCGCCACGGCCATCAGGCCGGCGACGATCTGTTGCGCCAGGTGGCGGTGCGACTGTCATCCTGCGTCGGCGACACCGGCATCGCCGCGCGCTTCGGCGGCGACGAGTTCATGATCCTGAAGCCGCTCGAACCCGGTCAGCGTGGGCGCGACGAGGCGCTCGCCCTGACGCAGCGAGCCATTCTCGACCTGTCGATGCCGTTCCTGCTGGCGGACATTCCCGTCCGCATCGGCGCCAGCGCAGGCATTCTCATCAACCCGGCCGGGGCGAAGGCCAGCTTGCCGACGCAGCTTCTGGAGCAGGTCGACCGCGCGCTCTACGCGGCCAAGCGCGCTGGCGGCGGGCGCTGGACCTGGTCGGACGCAAGTGCCGGGCCCGAACGTCGGGCCGGCTGAGATCGTCAGCTACGCCTTGAGCAGCCGCACCCGCGTGCCCCAGGGATCGACCGCCTCCAGCCCGTCCGCGATCGCCGTGACCCGGGCGCCGCCCTTGCGCAGGCGCTCCTCCTGCGCGGCCAGCAGCTCGGGCTTGGCCATCACCAGCGAGAACCAGGCAAGGCCGGTGGCCGCGTCATCGCGCTGACCGGCGCCCTGGCTCTGCCAGACATTCATGCCGAGATGGTGGTGGTAGCGGCCGGACGCGAGGAAGGCCGCGCCGCCGCGGCGGCGGGTCGGATCGAGGCCGACCGTGCCGTGATAGAAGCGCTCGGCCTCGGCGAGATCGCCGACGCGCAGATGCATGTGGCCCACCCGCATCCCGTCCGGCGCCTTGGCGTAATCGGCCACGCGCGCGTTGGTCAGCGACAGCAGGTCGGGAATGTTGAGCTCGTCGGCCGCCATCTTCACGCTGCCCTCGCTCCACTGCCATTGCGAGGGATCGCGATCGGCATAGACCTCGATGCCGTTGCCTTCGGGATCGTCGAGATAGACGGATTCGCTGACGAGATGATCGGCGAAGCCCGACAGCGGCACGCGGTGCGAGGCCGCGTGCACCAGCCAGCGCGCCAGATCCTTCCGCGTCGGCATCAGGAAGGCGGTGTGATAGAGGCCCGCGGCGTTGCGCGGCTCGATGGCCGCTTGGGGCCGGGCTTCCAGCACCAGCAGCGTGACGCCGCCGGCCCCCAGCCTGGCCGCATGGGCCGACCGCTCCAGCACGGTCAGCCCGATCACGTCGCGGTAGTAGTCGGCGACCTTGTCCAGCGACTTCACGCGCAGCGTGACCATGCCGACCCGCATCGGCGTCCGGCTGGCAAAGGTCGGCCCGCCGGCCTGGGAGGCGCCCTCGGCGCGCGCCGCGGCGGCCGCCGCCATCGCGAGCGAACTTGCACCGGCAAGCTGAAGCAGGGTGCGGCGGGTGAGGTCGATGGTCATCGGGCGAAGCTCGCTGGAACGGGTCGGCGTCGGGATGCAATATCCGGGGTGCTACACGATCGCGTGAGCGGCTCCCAATCACATGTTCGTCGGCGATCGCTCGGCACGAAGTCCTGGCCACCCGGCCAGTTTCGCAGACCGGAGCAACTCCCCAGATTGGAGACAGTCTCAGGAGCCCGCCATGACCGACCTCAGTCCCCTCGCCTCGCTCTCGTCTGCGCTCGCCGGCATCGTGGCACGCACCGCACCGGCCATCGTCGCGGTGCATTCGCATCGCTCCCGCTCCACAGGCTTCGTCTGGAAGTCCGGGCTGATCGTCACCGCCAATGAGGCGCTTGCGGACGAGGGCGAGGTGCAGATCGCGCTGGCGGACGGCCGCAGTGTCGCGGCAGCGATCGCGGGGCGCGACCACACCACCGACATCGCGCTGCTGCGCGCAGAGCTCGATCTCGCGCCGGCGACACTGGTGACGACAGCGCCCGCGCTCGGCTCGCTGTCGGTCGTCGTCGCCACCGACCGGGATGCCCCGAGCGCCGCGCTTGGCCTGGTGTCGCGGTCGGACGGTCCCTGGCGCTCCTTGCGCGGCGGCGACATCGATGCGCGGATCGAGCTCGATAGTCGCCTGCGTCCCGGCCAGCAGGGCGGCCTTGCGCTCGATGCCAGCGGCGACGCCTACGGCATGGCGGTGCTCGGACCGCGGCGCGTGCTGGTGATCCCGGCCGCCACGATCGCGCGGGTCGCGGGGCAACTCGAGGCGCACGGGCGCATCGCGCGCGGCTATCTCGGACTCGGGCTGCAGCCGGTGCGTCTCGACGACGGCGTCGGCGCGATGGTGATGCATGCGGACAAGGCAGGCCCGGCCGCGGCTGCCGGCATTCGCCAGGGCGATGTCATCGTCGCGGTCGATGGCCGGAAACTCTCCGGCGTGCGCGCGCTGTCGCAATCACTCGGACCTGCCAGCATCGGCAAGGTGATCGAGGTCGCGACGCATCGCGGCGGCGCGCCTGTCAGCTTCAGGGTCACGATCGGCGAAAGGCCGGAAGCGTGAGCGCAGACACGACGCAGGAGATCGTGCTGGCGCTCGAGATCGACGACCCCGCGCTGGCCGATCGCCTCGCGGCCCTGCTCGGCAAGGTTTCGGGGTTGCGGCTCGCCGCGCCGGGTGAAGCGGCAACGGCCGCCATCGTCAGCCGCGATCCGCGGACCATGCCTGCGGACATCGCCCTCACCCCGCGCGAACTCGACGTGCTGGCGCTGATGGCCGAAGGCGGCTCGAACAAGATGATCGCGCGGCGGCTCGGCATCTCCGTCCACACGGTGAAATTCCACGTCGCCTCGCTGCTCGACAAGCTCGACGCCACCGGCCGCACCGATGCCGTGGCACACGCCGCGCGCCGCGGCGTGATCGAGCTGTAGGGCGGACGGCGACGGCTCCATTCAGGTCGCGTAGCCCGGATGGAGCGAAGCGCAATCCGGGGCCGGTCCCGCATTCCGCTTCGCTGCATGCGGGCTACGACGCTCGCCCGTCATTGCGAGGAGCGAAGCGACGAAGCAATCCAGACCGCTTCCGCGGAACGATGCTGGATTGCTTCGCTGCGCTCGCAATGACGATCTGGATAGAGCGTCGCAATCCAATCTCTCCCCGCGATGAGTGGGGAGAGAGTTCCCGCATTCCGCTTCGCTGCATGCGGGCTACGACGCACTCACACCCGCTTGCCGCCGCTCTTCTCGGCCGCGCGGCGCAGCGCCTCGGCGAGCGCACCGCCGCCGCCTGACGAGTCCTGCTTGCGTGGGGCCGACGAGGTCATGCGGGCGGGATTGCGCTGGGCGTTGTCGCGCTGCATGCCGGGCGCGTCCTTCTTGGCGCCGACCTCGTCGTCGAGCCGCAGCGTCAGCGAGATGCGCTTGCGGGCGACCTCGAAGTCCAGCACCTTGACCTTGACGATATCGCCGGGCTTCACCACCTCGCGCGGATCCTTGATGAAGGTCTTGGACATCGCCGAGATGTGGACGAGGCCGTCCTGGTGCACGCCGATGTCGACGAAGGCGCCGAAGGCGGCAACGTTGGTGACGGTACCCTCCAGGATCATGCCCTTCTTGAGGTCCTTGATCTCCTCGACACCCTCCTTGAACACGGCGGCCTTGAAGGCCGGGCGCGGGTCGCGGCCGGGCTTTTCCAATTCCTTCAGAATGTCGGTGACGGTCGGCAGGCCGAAGGTTTCGTCGACGAAATCCTTCGGCTTCAGCGTGCGCACGACCTCGCTCGAGCCGATCAGCGCCTTGATGTCGCTCTTGGTGGCCTCGAGGATGCGCCGCACCACCGGATAGGCTTCCGGATGCACGCCGGAGGCGTCGAGCGGGTCCTCGCCGCCAACGATGCGCAGGAAGCCCGCGCACTGCTCGAACGCCTTGGGCCCGAGCCGCGGCACCTCCTTCAGCGCCTTGCGCGACTTGAACGGGCCGTTGGCATCGCGATGGGCGACGATGCTCTGCGCAAGGCCCGCGCCGACGCCGGACACGCGCGCCAGCAGCGGCGCGGAGGCGGTGTTGACGTCGACGCCGACCGCGTTCACGCAATCTTCGACCACGGCATCGAGCGACTTGGCGAGCTTGGCCTGGCCGAGGTCGTGCTGATACTGGCCGACGCCGATCGCCTTGGGCTCGATCTTGACGAGCTCGGCGAGCGGATCCTGGAGGCGGCGGGCGATCGACACCGCGCCGCGCAGGGTGACGTCGAGTTCCGGCAGTTCCTGCGAGGCGAAGGCGGAGGCCGAATAGACCGAGGCACCGGCTTCCGACACCACGATCTTGGTCATCTTCAGGTCGGGCAGGCCCTTGACGAGATCGGCGGCGAGCTTGTCGGTCTCGCGCGAGGCGGTGCCGTTGCCGATCGCGATCAGTTCGACGCGATGCTTGAGCGCGAGCCGGCCGAGCGTCGCCAGCGACTCGTTCCACTGCCGCTGCGGCTCGTGCGGATAGATCGCGGTGGTGTCGACGACCTTGCCGGTCGCATCGATCACGGCCACCTTGACGCCGGTGCGGTAGCCGGGGTCGAGGCCCATGGTGACGCGCGTGCCGGCCGGCGCGGCCAGCAGCAGGTCGCGCAGGTTCGAGGCGAACACGCGCACGGCCTCGGTCTCGGCCGAATTCCACAGCCGCATGCGCAGATCGATGTTGAGATGCACCTGGATCTTGGTGCGCCAGGCCCAGCGCACCGTGTCGATCAGCCAGCGGTCGCCGGCGCGCTTGAGGTCGGCGATGCCGAACCGCTTCATGATCTTCAGTTCATAGGCGCCCGGCACGCCGGCGGGCGGTGCCTCCTCCGCCTGGATCTGCAGATCGAGGATCTCCTCCTTCTCGCCGCGGAACATCGCGAGGATGCGGTGCGACGGCAGCTTGGTCAGCGGCTCCGAGAAATCGAAATAGTCGGCGAACTTCTCGCCCTCGGTCTTCTTGCCGTCGCGCACCTTGGAGGCCATGCGGGCGTTGAGCCACATCTCCTCGCGCAGGGCGCCGATCAGATCGGCGTCCTCGTCGAAGCGCTCCACCAGGATGGCACGGGCGCCATCCAGGGCGGCGGCCACATCGGCAACGCCCTTCTCGGCATTGACATAGGCTTCGGCGACGACTTTCGGATCGTTGGCGGGCTCGGCCATCAGCTGGTTGGCGAGCGGCTCGAGGCCGGCTTCCTTGGCGATCTCGGCCTTGGTGCGGCGCTTCGGCTTGAACGGCAGATAGATGTCTTCCAGACGCGCCTTGCTGTCGGCGGCGAGGATGGAGGCTTCCAGCGCGGCATCGAGCTTGCCCTGCTCGCGGACCGATTCAAGGATGGCCTTGCGGCGATCCTCGAGCTCGCGCAGATAGACGAGGCGCTCCTCCAGCGTGCGCAATTGCGTGTCGTCGAGCGCACCGGTCGCTTCCTTGCGGTAGCGCGCGATGAACGGAACCGTGGCGCCGCCATCGAGCAGCGTCACCGCCGCCTCGACCTGCTCGGCCCGGACCCCAAGCTCCTGCGCAATCTTCTGGTTGATGTTCGCCACGCGAGATTCCCTCTATTTCCGAGCACGCATCGCGGGCTGTGACCCGTCTGCGGGACGCCGCTTATGGACCAGACGAGGTTGATTCATCAAGGTGTCGCAAACAACCGTCGACAGAGGATTTTTTCTCGAACCGATGCGATTGCGCCACAATCGTCGGGATGGCGCGAACCATGGCGACGCGCTCGCCGGGCGCGCTGCGCTGCGTCCGGGGTGCGAGAGTCGGGGATGCTCTCTCCGCGTCATTGCGAGGAGCCCTTGCGACGAAGCAATCCAGAGTCGTTCCGCGGAGGGATTTCTGGATTGCTTCGTCGCTTCTGCGCAAAATTGCTACGCAATTTTGTCGCGGGCTCCTCGCAATGACGGCTTGGCGGGCAGTTCTGTCTCTCCAACACGTACTGTCATTCCCCGCCACCGGGTCTCGCCTTTGGCGAGCCCGATGACAGGCTCCAGCGAAGAATCCAGTACGCCGCAGCATCTCGGATGAATCATCACGGTCTCTGGAATACTGGATCGCCCGGTCAAGCCGGGCGATGACGGCGTGGGTGGTTGGCAGGCACAGTTTCGCGCTCTCGCGGCTTGTCTCGCCCGAGCTGTGCGTCACTTCCTTCGCCGCGAGCCCTCGAATGAAAGAGGGCGCAGGGAAGACCGGGAGCCCGCTGGCACCCGCGGTCACCGTGCGCGATTTGCACAGAAGACGGGATGCACGGCGGCATACAGGAGCAGCCGGGACATCCCGGCCTTCCCTGCGCAGTGGTTTGACGGCTTATGTCGTGCTCTCCTCGGGGAGCGATGCACTCTTGCCCCCGTCGCC
>VYLE01000574.1_pt1 | contig 17313 bp, 16 predicted proteins | sample 5114391 | NCBI WGS metagenome assembly VYLE01 (sample SAMN12291771, study PRJNA351875) | freshwater metagenome | isolation source: freshwater lake | place: USA: Michigan, Kent Lake | collected 2013-08-15
GGCAGGCGGCGGCGGTGTCGGTGTGGGGGCCGGCACGAAGGCGCCGACGCCGGGCGAAGCAACGCCATCAGCGCCGCTGCAGGCGCCGAGCATGGCAACGGCCGCGCAGCCGAGCAGCGCAGAGCGGAAAGGGGTGAATTTCAGCATGAGTGTCTCCGTCGTGATCCCTGTGCGGGTGCACCGGCGGAGGCATCCGCCGCGCTCACTAGACGATGACATCCGCCTACCCGCGGACGTGAGCCTTAAGAATGGAATGCAACAGTTGCCGCATGCTTTTATGACGGTTGAATGACAACGCGAATTGGTTTGAATTCGTGTCGGATCGGCAACAATTACAGAGTTTCGTAGTATTCTTGTGGGAGCATCTCGCCCCAGCCTCGCTCGCGGAACCATTTGGTGATCACATACTTCGATCCCCTGCGGACCTTCATCCCATGATGAATCGTGTACGGATTGATGCTTCCATCCGGATTGAGGTTATTCCAGATTACCGCCTTGCCCTTCTCAGGCATGATCGTTTTCTCGAGCCGCCGGAACCGCGTCCCGCCGCCCTCTTCCACATCATTCAGATAGATCATGAAGGTCCAGGTCCGCTGGCCGAGGAACTGGCAGAAGACCTGGTACTCATGTGAACCCGGCAAGAAATAATCATAGTGCGCTTTGTATTCCTGATCGACATCATAGCGCTGGCCCTGCGTGATGTCGGAGTAGGACCAGTGGATCCCGATCGCTTCGGCCATCAGCTCGTCCAGCTGCATGATCAGGTCATGGCCCAGCATCCCAATGTCTGAAGTGCGGGAAGTGCGTACCTTCGGGTTGGCAAAGGCATCGGTCGTCGTCGAGTTCCTGAGCTGGCTGTCGATCAGGTCGACCACCGCGTCGCAAACCTCCGGTACGAGGAAGTTCTTCCAGACATAAAGCTGCGCCTTGGCGACCGGGACTTTCTGGATATCGGGGTGGACCGGCTCACGGCGGGTGATGGCAGCGCGTGCCAGCTCGGCATGCGGCGCAGCGCTCGCTGGGCGCCGGCCCTCGAAGGCCTCCTGCATCAGCTCCCGGATCTGTTCGTCTGTCAGCCCCTTCAGCCGCAGCAGGCGGCGCACCTCATGCGGCTCGACCCCGGCGCGCAGGCGCACCCAGGTGAAGGTCATCAGGTCCTCGTCGGTGACCACGCTCATCCAGCACTCCTGATCCGCCGGTGGGTTACGACAGCCGCGTGACGCTGGAATGACAGAACCGCGTACCTCCGCTCACTCGGGGAAGGGCGGCAAATATACATAAAAAATACCGTATACTGTATAATCTTGACACAATTCCTTCATGAGCGCATTGTGACAGTTATGTTACATCGCACCTCCATTTCCATGTCACTCCTCGTTCTGGCGCTTGCGGGCCCTGGAGTGGCGGCTGCCCAAACCGACTGGCACACTTCCTTGAACTCCGAATCGAAAGCCCTGCTGGAGCAGCCGCTTTCGGCCAGCCGCCTCGACAGCGAACTTCTCGCCATGGCCAACACGGACCGGGCAGGGCTCTCGCTCTCCGAACTGCAAGCCTCTGAAAGTCTCGCCGCCACCGCGCGCGCCCATGCCCGCGACATGGCGCTTTCAGGTTATGTCAGTTACGCCGATGCCTCCGGCCGTTCGCTGCTTGACCAGGTCCGCCTGTCCGATCGCACGGCGCTGATCAGTTCGTTCGGCAGCGCCATCGCCGTCCTTGATGCAGGTGCGACAGCAGAGGATATCCATGCCGCGATCCTGTCGGATCCCGCCAATGCCGAAATGCTCCGCCGCGGCTTCAGCCATGCCGGCACGGGCACTTACGAGTTCGGTGGCCGCATCCATGTCGTGCAGCTCTTCGCCCGCATCGAAGGCGCCTTGAAGCAGCCGCTCCCGGTCAGCCTCACCTATTCGGAGCTGATCACGCCCACGCTTGAAAGCGCCAGCATGACACCGGTGGGATGGTCCCTCAGTGATGCGAAAGGCGAGTTGCTCGCGCGCGGCAATGGCCGGCGCATCCTTTCGTCGGATCGCGGGCCGGTGGCTGGCTATCTCAACCTCGACGTTGCCGTCGGCACGGATGTCTACACGCTCCGCGGCCCGTTTGTCGAAGTGAACTGACCCTCAGGCGCAGGCGCGCTCGTCTTCGGTCCGCAGGAAGTCCAGCATCGCGTAGATGGGCTGTGGTTTCGAGATGAAGTAGCCCTGCGCCGAATCCGCGCCCATCACCTTGAGCAGCGCCATTGCATGCTCGGTCTCGACGCCTTCGGCGACAACCGACATGCCCATCGCGTGCGCAAGGTCGATGGTCGACTGGATCATCAGCTGGTCGGATTGCCCATTGGTCATCGACAGGATGAAGGACTTGTCGATCTTCAGCTCGTTCGCCGGGATCTGCTTGAGGTAAGACAGCGAGGACAGGCCCGCGCCATAGTCGTCAATCGAGATGCCGATGCCGGAATTGCGGAACAGGTTGATGATCCGCAGCGCCTTCTCCGGATCGTTGATCACGGCCGTCTCGGTAATCTCGAAGCAGAGCCTCGCGCCCGAAGACTTCACCTTGCCGAGCGCCCACAGCGCAAAGCTGTCCTCGTTCAGCTGCCGGCCGGAAACGTTTACCGAAATCGGCAGGTCAAAGCCGTTGGCCTTCAGCATCTGCTGGTCTTCAATGGCGCGCGAGACGACCCATTCCGTCAGTTGACGGATGTGTCCGGTTTCTTCCGCAATCGGAATGAAATTGTCGGGGAAGATGCGCCCGCGCACCGGATGGTTCCAGCGGATCAGCGCTTCGAAGCCGCAGACATGGCTTTCAGTCAGGCAGTATTTGGGCTGGTAGTGCAGCTCCAGGCCGCCCTCGGTCATCGCCGTCAGCATCTCGCTCATCAGCGACAGCGTCGCGGCGGGGTTGCCGTATTCCTTGAGGTCGAACTTGGCGGCCTGTGTCTGGTGTTTTTCGGCAAAGTCCGCCGCCACGACGGCCTGGTCGATCTGCCCGATCGGAGCGCCGCGCCCGGCATCGAGATCCGTCAGGCCGCAGCATAGCAGAAGGTCAACTGATGCGTCGCCAATTGTTGCCGGCTGCGAACAGGCCACCACGACCCGGCGAAGCGCTTCAAGGTTTGCAAACGGGCTGGAGGCCGGAAGGATCAGGCCGATATCCGCCGCGCTGATGCGGTAAGGCACCGCGCCATCTGTAAAGGCGCTTACACGCTCCGCCAGCACCACGAGCGCCTGCGCCGCGGCCGTATGGCCGATGGCCGCACGCACATGCCGGAAGCGCATCACGCGGATCACGGCCACGTGCGCCGTTTCTTCGCCGAGGGCCTGAAGGTCATCGTTCATCGCGCGCCGGTTCGCGAGGCGCGTCTCGGCATCTTCGCGCGACATCTGCACGATGGCCGCCTCGCGCGCTTCAAGGTCGCCAAGCATCATGTTGAAACTCTGGGCAAGCCGCCCGAACTCGTCACCGCCTGGCACATCAACCGGCTTGCGGTCACCCGCAGCCAGCGCCTGCACCGCCTGGTCAAGCTGCCAGATCGGCCGCGTCAGGCTCTTGGCGACGATCCCACCACTGATCACCAGCAGGCCGGCGCCGAAAACACTGAACATCAGAATGGCCAGCAGCATCGGCTGATATGGCGCCATCGCCGCGCTCAGCGGGTAAGAGATCAGAAGGTCCACCTGTTGGGTAGCGCCAAAGGATGGAATGGGCTGGGCGACGACAAATGCATCGCGCGCCCGGTGAACAGCGCCATCTGCGCTCATACCGTCATCGGCATGATGGATTTCGGCCGAAACCTTGATCGCCGACAATTGTTCCAGTTCGCCCATCCGCACGGAATCGAGTTCCGACCAGAAGAACGCCCATCCCACCAGTCTGGGTGCCTTCACCGGTACCGCGACGGATTGATAGTGGCGATCCTCAAGGTGCACGACGCCGCTGGTGCTGACAGTATCCGACAGCGCAGCATAAACATCCTCGGGCAGCTGCGACTCGCTGCCATCAGCCGACACAAAGCGTCCATCCGGGAAAGCGACTCCGGCCTGCAGCCCGTCAAGCCGTGCCTGCGCATTGGACACGGCCGAGGCAATCGTCTCAATGTCCTCCGACGCCACAGCTTCCCTGAAGCCGTAGTCTGCTGCCAGAACAGTCGCGTTGGCTTCCATGTGCGCTGCGGTCATCATCCACAGCCGGTCGAAGGCCTCTGCACTCGCGAGGAGTTCTCGCTCGACGGAGCGCTCGGCATTCACCTTGATGCTGTAATAGACGGCGCCCGCGACCATAAGAATGATCAACCCGAACAGCGCCGAGTAGACGACGGTCAGCTTGCGGCGGAGCGACCGGTCAAGCCAGCGCATCACGTTCATCTCTGCGAGACCTTGAGTGTAACGGCCACCGGCGCCGTGCGCGAGGCGGGCAGGGCAACCTTTATCTCGCCGGGGCGGGCATCCGGATGCCAGACAGTCGCTTCCTTGGCGCCTTCCGGCAGGTCGAGCGTGACCTTGCCATCTGCATCGGTCTTCGCTGCGTACGGCGTGTCGACGACGCGGATATAGGCGACCATGTCGTCATGAATGTTGCAGCCGAGCGAGGCGACCCCCGCTGTCTGCATCGTCACCGAACGTGTCTCGTCCTTGCCGAACAGTTTCAGCTCGAACTTGTTGCCCTTTGAGAAAGAGTAGACATGGTGGCGCACCTTGTCGGCGTTCGGGAACTTCACCTCTGCGCCGACGGGAACGATCAGCACATAGGGATCGAACATCAAGTCCTGCTGCTTCATGTCATAGGGCCAGGTGAACTTGGTCGCGAGCTTGCCTTTGCCGGGCACCGTCACGACCGCATTGCGGACCGGGTTGCCGTCAGAATCTGACACGACAAATGTCGTTTTCTGCGCAAACGAAGTATCCGTCAGTACACAGACGAGTGCGAGAATAGCAGCGAGGGAGCGGAGAAGATGTGTCATATAGCCTCCCTCGCACGACTTAATTTCCACAGCGTTAAGTACTTGGAAAAACAATCGAAAGAACATGCACTTAATAACCAATACAGGGCGTGAGCGCATGCGAGCGGTCATTCACCCAAAAATTGAAAGTGCGCCTCCCATGAAATCTCGCCATATCGCTGTAGCGGCGACTCTTTGTGTAGCAATTGCGCCAGTTTGCGCCGCCCAGGGCCTGCCTAATGAGCCTGGCGGCAAGCTCCTGCTGACGCGCGGCATCTCCAACCTTGAAGGGGCAGGCGGCGGCGCGCTGACGCCCTGGGCGCTGATCACCGGTAACGAAACCGATCGCGGCATCGGCGCCACGGCGCACTACGATTCCGTGATCCTGAAAGATTTCGAAGTCACGAGCTACGGCGTCGCCGCCGGCTTCTATGACCGTCTCGAGCTCTCCTACTCGCGCATGATTTTTGACACGCAGGATGCCGGCGTCGCGCTCGGCCTCGGCGAGGGCTTCGAGTTTGCGCAGGATGTCTGGGGCGCCAAGCTGCGCGTCGCCGGAGACGCCGTGTACGGACAGGATCAGTGGCTGCCGCAGATTGCTGTTGGCGCCGAATTCAAGTCCTCGAACCGCGACGGCCTCGTCCAGGCGCTCGGCGCCGATGATCACGAAGGCGTCGATGTCTACGCTTCTGCCACCAAGCTCTTCCTCTCCGAAAGCCTGCTCGCCAACGCGACGCTGCGCTACACCAAGGCGCATCAGACCGGACTTCTCGGCTTCGGTGACGAAGCGACCGTGCAGCCGGAAGTCTCCCTTGGCTACATGCTGAGCCGCCGCCTCGTCGTCGGCGGGGAGTATCGCTTCAAGCCCGATGAACTCGCCTTCGCGCAAGAAGACGACTTCTTCGATCTCTTCGGCGCCTACGCCGTCAACAAGAACCTCACCCTCACGGCCGGCTATGCCGATCTCGGCTCGGTCGCCCTCTTCGACAAACAGCGCGGTCTCTATCTCAGCGCCCAGATCGGATTCTGAACCATGACCAAAGCCTCCCTCCTTCTTGTTTCCCTCATCCTTCCCGCCGGCCTCGCCTTCGCCGAGCCGCCGCCCGGTGAACTGCCAGTCGATCCCTACGAGATGAGCAACAAAAATGCGGGCGCCGATCCTTTCGAGGGCGAAGCCCTGTTCCTGGCCTTCAATGGTGAGGAGGGCATCTCCCGCGTCGTCGACGACATGGTCGACCGCAACCTTGCCGACCCGCGCATCAAGGACATCTTCGCCGCCAGCGACCTCGTCCGCCTGCGGCGCACCTTGAAAGAGCAGTTCTGCTACATCCTGAACGGCCCCTGCGATTATACTGGCATGGACATGGAATCCTCCCACAAGGATCACGGTATCACCAACCGCGAGTTCAACGCCCTTGTGGAAAACCTGCAGATGGCCATGAACACCGAAGGCGTGCCGTTCCGTGCGCAGAACAAGCTGCTCGCCAAACTGGCGCCGATGCAGCGGGATGTGGTCACCCGCTAGCCTTTTTCAGGCCATGGCCGGCAGTTTTTTTCCGCTCGGGGCAAACTTGAGGTTGTCCTTGCCGCATTGAGACTCCAGATTGGGCCTATCCTGCCAATCTGAAGTCTCGATGGGGCCGAATGGAATCGACCAACCAGCTCATTTTCTTTTGCGGGCTTCTGCTCTGCGCGGCGATCTTCGCGAGCTTCGTCTCGCGCCGGATCGGCGCCCCGCTGCTGGTTACCTTCCTTGGCGTCGGCATCCTCTTCGGTGAGGATGGCCCCGGCGGCATCGTCTTCAACGATGCCAATCTTGCCTATGTCGCCTGTTCCTTCGCGCTGGCGGTCATCCTCTATGATGGCGGCATCCACACGCCGATGAAGAATTTTCGCCGCGCGCTGCGTCCATCGGTGATCCTTGCAACTGTCGGCGTACTGATTACAGCCTCGATTGTCGCGCTCGGCATGTGGTGGTTCCTCGGCACTGATCCGCTCTATGCCTTCCTGCTCGGCTCGCTGGTCGCTTCGACCGACGCGGCCGCCGTGTTCCTCTTGCTGCGCCAGCAGGGCATCAAGCTGAAGGACCAGGTCTCCAACACGCTGGAAGTCGAATCCGGCATCAACGACCCGATGGCCATCTTCCTCGCGCTCACCGTCACTGGCCTGATGCTGGCCGCCGGCGAGCCGCAACCGGCCTGGTCCGTGCCGGCCCTGTTCGTCCAGCAGCTCGGCATCGGCGCGCTCTTCGGCTTCGCCGGCGGGCGGCTCCTCACTTTCATCTATGACCGGATCGAACTGGAACTCGGCCTCAACCCGATCTTCGCGCTCGCCGCCGGCCTGCTCATCTTCGGCGCGGCCAACATTCTCGGCGGTTCCGGCTTCCTCGCGGTCTATCTCGCAGGCCTCATCCTCGGCAACCACGCCTACCGCGCCAAGCAGATCGTCAAGCAGTTCATGGACGGCATGGCCTGGCTGGCGCAGCTTGGCATGCTGCTCATCCTCGGCCTGCTGGTCACGCCGTCAAACCTGATCGCCGACATTCCGGACGCGCTGATCATTTCCGCGGTGCTGATCTTCATCGCCCGTCCGGTCGCCGTGTTCGCCAGCCTCGCCTTCGAGCCGTTCAGCTGGCGCGAGAAGCTCTTCATCTCCTGGGTCGGCCTGCGCGGCGCGATCCCGATCTACCTCGCCATCATCCCGGTGATGCTCGGCGTGCCCGGCAACTTCTTCAACATCGCCTTCCTCGTCGTCCTCGTCAGCCTCGTCCTGCAAAGCACCACGGTCGGCCTCGTTGCCAGCTGGCTCAAGATCGGCGAGCAGGCCGAGCCCAAACCGGCAGAGGCTGCTGCGTCAGCGGCGTGAGGGCTTGCACAGCTGGCAACTCCGCCTAGGCTGCCCTCCATGGCCCGTCAGAGGCCGCCCGGAGGAAACCATGCTGACCCGTCTCGCCCTTGTGGCCATCCTTGGCCTTGCCGCCTGTCAGGCCGCGCCTGCGCCTCAGCCCGAGGCGGCAGAAGCACCCTCCGCCGCAGCTACCCCGTGGACGACGATCACCCCCGGCGGTGACACGCTCTGCGCCACGGGCACGCCCTACAGTTTCCATGTCCGCCCCGGCGATGCCTCGCGGGTGATGATCTTCCTCAATGGCGGCGGCGCCTGCTGGTCGGGCGAGCTGTGCGATCCGTCCCTCGGCCTCAATGCCTACACGCCCTTCGCCGAGATGGATTCGAACCAGCCGGGCACCAAGGCCGGCGCCTTCGATGCCACGAATCCCGAAAATCCCTTCGCTGGCTGGACGCAGGTCTTCGTGTCCTACTGCACGGGCGATGCCCATCTCGGCGGGCGCGACGTGACCTATCCGAAACAGGCCGGCGGCGAGATCACCATCCACCATCAGGGCAAGGCCAACGTCCAGTCGGCGCTCGACTGGGTCTATGCGAACTATCCCGCGCCGGGCCGCATCTTCGTCGGCGGCGGCAGCGCCGGGGCAATAGCCTCGCCCTTCTATGCGGGCCTCGTCGCCGATCATTATCCGCAGGCGGAGGTTATCCAATATGGCGGCGGAGCAGGCGGCTACCGCGCCGGGGCCGTCTCCGGCCTGCTCGAGGCCTGGGGCACGTTCGATGCTTTGCCCGACTGGCCGGAGCTCGCCGCCTTCGACCAGGCGACCTTCACCCTCGAGGATTTCTTTCGCGTCACCGCCGCGCGCCATCCGGACATGCGGATGAGCCAGTTCAACAATGTCGATGACGAGGTCCAGCAGATGTTCCTCGGCCTGCTGGGCGTCAGCGACCCGGTGCGCGGCCTGATGCAGGCGAACATGGACGACCTCGCCGCTGACGTCCCCGGCTTCCGATATTTCTCCGCGAAGGGAAAGGACCACACGCTGCTGCGCTATGACCGTCTGTACACGACCGAAACCAATGGCGTCCGGGCGGTGGACTGGGTGCGGGACCTGGCCGAGGGCAGAGACGTGGCGAACGTGTCGTGCGCAGTGGATAACGCGTGTGATTGAAGCTGAGGCCCCACCCTCTTGCTCGTGAAATCGTATACGATTTCTCGTACTCGCAAGCTCCCCGCAAGCGGGGAGGGGACAGGTTGCGCTGTTTGGCAGAACTAACTTCCCACAAACACTGAGCGGTCCCCTCCCCGGAACGGGGAGGGCTAGGGTGGGGCCCTTGAAAAAGAAAACTACCCCAGCCGCTCCAGCACCCGCGCGCGCCCGATCAGCGGCAGCACGGCGCTCATGTCCGGCCCGTGTTCCAGCCCGGTCAGCGCCTTGCGCAGCGGCATGAACAGGCCCTTGCCCTTGCGGCCCGTGGCGGCTTTCAGAGCGTTCGTCCACTCGCCCCAGCTGGCGCCGGTCAGCTCGCCTGCGGGCAGGCTAGCGGCAGCGGCGGCGATGAACTCCTTGTCCTCATCTGCCACCTCGGGTTCGATCTTTCCGTAGATGATCTCGGCCCAGGGCTTCGCTGAGGTCACGCGCGCGCAGTTCTCGCGCACGGCCAGCCAGAAGGCTTCATTCTCCGCCCGCGGATCAAGCGCCTTGAGCCGCGCGGCAACTTCCGAGAACGGCATGGCGTGCACCAGTGCGGCGTTGAGGTTTTCAAGGTCTGCCTCGTCGAAGCGCGCCGGTGCCCGGCCGATCTTGGCGAAGGAAAACTCCGCTGCCAGCTCCGCGAGCGTGCCGCGCGGCTCGATATTGTCCGAGGTGCCGAGCTTACCGAGGTGGCTGCAGATCGCCATTGCCTCGATGCCCTGGTCGCGCAGCTGGCCGACAGAGAGCGAGCCGATCCGCTTCGACAGGGCCGAGCCATCGGCGCCGACCAGCAGGGGCATGTGCGCCATCTCCGGCGCCTTGCCACCCAGCGCCATGAAGATCTCGATCTGCGCACCGGAGTTCGTCACATGGTCCTCGCCGCGCACCACATGCGTGATGCCGGCCTCGATATCGTCGACCACGGAAGGCAGCGTGTAGAGATAGCTGCCATCCTCGCGGATCAGCACCGGGTCCGACACCGAAGACGTGTCGATGCTCTGCGGGCCGCGCACAAGGTCGTTCCACTCGACGCGCTCGCCCGAGAGCTTGAAGCGCCAGTGCGGCTTCACGCCCTTGGCCTCGAACTCGGCCTTCTCGGCCTCGGTCAGCTTCAGCGCCGCCCGGTCATACACCGGCGGCCGGCCGCGCGACTGGGCGATCTTGCGTTTGACGTCCAGCTCCTCGGCCGTCTCGTAGGCCGGGTAGAGCAGGCCCATGGCGCGCAGCTTTTCAGCGGCCTTGTCATAGATGCTGAAGCGTTCGGACTGGTTGAAGGTTTCCGCCCAGGTCAGCCCCAGCCAAGTCAGGTCTGCCTTGAGGATGGCCTCGTTCTCCTTGGTGGAGCGCTCAAGGTCGGTATCGTCGATGCGCAGGATGAACTTGCCGCCCTGGCTTGCCGCGAACAGCCAGTTGACCAGCGCGGTGCGCACATTGCCGACATGGATGCGGCCAGTGGGCGAGGGGGCGAATCGGACGACAGGGGCGGTCATGGGCGGGGCGGGCCTTCCGGGGGTGGAAAAGGCGCTTTCGACATCAAATCGGGGTAAAAGCCAAGCGCCTCGGCCATATTCTTGCTATTGTTTTGTTTAACCACCAGATAGCATGGCGCAAATCCGGGAGTGGGTGATGAGATTCGGCTGGTTGCTGGCAGGGGCCCTCGTTCTGGCCGCCTGCGGACAGAAAGACGGGGCCGCGCCCGCCGCCGGGGCAGGCGATCCGGCCGCCGCCGGGGCCATAGCCGCCGGGGCTGACGGTCCGGTCCGCCCGCCGCTCGATTATGCCGCCATCTCCGGGTACGACGTGTCCGTCTGGTTCCTCAGCGCCGGCTGGCCGGGCGAATACCCCCCGGGAATCGCCGTGCTGGATGCTGACGTGAAAGTCCCCGCGCGGGCCCGCCCGAACCCGACCGACCCGCAGGACATCTCCTGCATACTGCCCCAGTATGCGAACTACCAGCTCTGGAACAATGCGCGCACCGAGGCGGACAATCTCGAATACTTCGTTGCCACCAAGAAGGTGCCGGTGAACGTTCTGGAGGATGCCGAGGTCGAGTTCATCGGCGACGCCGGCATTGAGAAACTGACCCTGAAGAAGGGCGACCAGCTGACCTACCTGCGCTATCTCGGCGAAGGCTTTACGGTCATGGAATTCAATGGCCGCGAGTTCGACATCAATGAAGGCGAACTGGCGAGCATCACCGACATTGCCGAGACCGACCATGAGGAAGACCTCTGGCTGCGCGTCACCTGCCTTGGCGGCAAACAGGCTTGGCTGATGTTCGACGAAGTGATCGAAGAGCCGGGCATTTATCCGTCGCCGATCACCGGCTATGGCGAAGCCGCCGACATTGCCCCGGGCGATGTCGACAGCGTGCGCGAGTCGATGTCCACCGATGCCTACGGCCTCGATCAGCCCACGGACGAAGTGATCCCACCGCCTGAGGAGTAGGGCTCAAGAGCCCCACCCTAACCCTCCCCACGCTTCGCGCGGGGAGGGGACAGGAAGCGCTTTTGGGCAGAACTCGCTCTCCGATAAAGTTGAGGCATCCCCTCCCCATTCATGGGGAGGGCTAGGGTGGGGCGGCGCTCAGGGAGAGCTAATCATCCCGGAACCGGTTCGTGATCGGATACCGTCTGTCCCGCCCGAAATTCTTGCCGCCGACCTTCACGCCCGGAGGGGCCTGCCGGCGCTTGTATTCGGCGATGTAGACAAGGTGCTCGATGCGGCGGACCGTGGCGGCGTCGTGGCCGCGGGCGAGGATTTCGTCCACGTCTTCCTCAAGGTCCACAAGGCCGCGCAGGATATCGTCCAGCACCGGATAGGGCGGCAGGCTGTCCTCGTCCTTCTGGTCCGGGCGCAGCTCGGCCGAGGGCGGCTTGGTGATGATCCGTTCCGGGATCACATCAAGCCGGTTCACCAGCGCGCCGGGCGGCACATGGGCATTGCGCCATTTCGTCAGTTCAAAGACTTCCGTCTTGTAGAAATCCTTCAGCGCATTGTAGCCGCCGCACATGTCGCCATAGAGCGTCGCATAGCCGACGGCCATCTCGCTCTTGTTGCCGGTGGTCACCACCATGTGGCCGAACTTGTTGGAGAGGGCCATCAGCGTCACCGCGCGCAGGCGGGACTGGATATTCTCTTCCGTGATGTCCGGCTTCTTGCCTGTGAATGAGGGCGCCAGCATTCCGCCTAGCGCCTCGACGCCCGGATTGATCGGGATCGTGTCATAGCGCACGCCGAGAGCCTCGGCGCAGGCCTTCGCGTCTTCGAGGCTGTCCTGGCTCGTGTATTTCGAGGGCAGCATCACGCACCAGACCTTGTCCGGCCCGAGCGCATCGGCAGCTATTGCCGCGGTGATCGCCGAGTCGATGCCGCCAGACATGCCGAGCACGACGCCGGGGAAGCGGTTCTTGCGGACATAGTCGCCGAGCCCCTGCATCGCCGCGCGGTATTCCGCCGCCCAGCCATCAAGGTCTGCCGCGCAGCTCTGCCCGAGGCCCACGAACTGCTTCGCGGACGGATCAAATTCGACCCGCGCATGGCCGGTCTCGAACTGGCCGACGAGGCCGCAGCGGGCCCCGTGCGTGGAATTGGTGGCAAACGAGGCGCCGTCGAAGACCAGCTCGTCCTGCCCGCCCATCTGGTTCACGAACAGGTAGGGCAGGGCAAGGTCTGCCCAGCGGTCGAATGCTGCGGCGCGTTCGGTCTGGATGCTGCGCCGCCAGGGCGAGGCGTTCGGCACGAGCAGCAGGTCAGCGCCGGCCGCTTTCGCCGCGCGCGGCACGCGCTCGAACCAGATATCCTCGCAGATGGCGAGGCCAAGGCGCACGCCCTTGAAGTCGACCACCACGGCCGGGCCTTCGCCAGGCGTATAGTGGCGCTTCTCGTCGAACACGCCGTAATTCGGCAGCTCCCGCTTGTCATGGCGTGCGCGGATTTCGCCGCCTTCGAGGAAGAGCGCGGAATTGTGCAGCTTGTCGCCCTCCCGCCAGGGCGCGCCGATCAGCAGGGCGGGGCCGGTGGCCGTCTCGCGCGCCAGGGCATGGATGGCCGCCATCGACCGGTCCACAGCTGCCGGCTTCAGCACCAGGTCCTCCGCCGGATAGCCCAGGATGAAATGCTCGCTCAGCACGACCAGGTCCGCGCCGTGCGCCTTGGCGTCTTGCGCCGCCGCCCGCGCCAGCGCCAGATTGCCCACCACATCCCCCACCACGGGGTTCAGCTGCGCCGCCAGGATTTTCAGGTTTTTGCTCATGGTGAGCATTTAGGATGAGTTGCAAGTTTTGTCATGCCGAAGGGCGGGATAAATCCCGCCCTCCGATGCCGCCTCAAAAAGTTGATTTGCGCCTTTTCCGCCGCTGGCTAACGCTGCCACCCGAGTGACTGCGCCGGGGAGGCCATGCCGACAGCGTTTGTGTTTGCCGGGGGCGGGAGCCTTGGCGCGATCCAGGCGGGGGCGCTGGCGGAGCTGATCGCGGCGGGCGAGCGGCCGGACTTTGTCGTCGGCGCCTCGGTCGGCGCGCTGAATGCCTGCTATTTCGCCGGCCGGCCGGATGCGGCGGGCGTCGCCGCGCTGGAGGCGATCTGGCGCGGGCTGACGCGGGCCGACGTGTTCCCCGTGACGCCCGGCAGCGTGCTGGAATTCCTGCGCGGGCGGGGCAGCCTGTTCGGCGCCTCGGGCCTCAGGCGGATCGTCGAGACGCATTTGCCGTTCACCCGGCTGGAGGACGCGCCCCTGCCGGTCAGCGTGGTGGCAACCGACCTGTCGGGCGGGGCGGTGAGCCTCTCTTCCGGTCCGGCGACGCTGGCGGTGCTCGCGAGTGCGGCCATCCCGGTGGCGTTCCCGCCGGTCGAGGTGATGGGGCGCGAGCTGATGGACGGGGCGATTGCCGGCAACACGCCGATCCTCACCGCCGCCGCGATGGGGGCCGACCGGATCATCGTGCTGCAGACCGGCTATGCCTGCTCGATGCAGACGCCGCCGCGCGCCGCGATTGCGAGGGGCCTGCATGCGCTGACCCTGCTGATCTCGAACCAGATGGCGCGCGACCTCGAACTGATCGGGGAGAAGGCGAGCGTGCACATCACGCCGCATCTCTGCCCGCTGGATGTCTCGCCCTTCGAGTTTTCGAAGGCAGACGAGCTGATCACCCGGGCCCGGCGGCTGACGGCGGACTGGATCGCGGCAGGCGGATTGCGCGAGCCATCCGGGCCGATGGCCATTGCGCATGACCATTCGCCCGGCATGGGCATGGAGGCGCCGTTGGCCTTCGCCTTTGACCCCGTCAGCTATTTCTCCGAGGCCGGGCCGGTGGAGGGCCGGGAGGACCTCGAGGCCGTGCACGAGGGGCGGCGCTACCGGTTTGCGAGCGCGGAGAACCAGGCGCAGTTCCTCGCCCATCCGGGCCGGTTCCTGCCGCAATATGGCGGCCTCTGCGCCTTTGCGATGGCGCGGGGCAAGTCGGTGAAGGCCGATCCGCGCGTCTATGCGGTGATCAATGACCGATTGTACTTCAACGTGAACCTGTCTGTTCACGGACGGTGGGAAGCGGATGCCGCGGCGCAGATCGGGCGGGCAGATGAAAACTGGGCAAGGTCAGGCATGGGGCCCGGAAAATGAGCAGGCAGAGGCGGGCAGCCTCAAGGTGGCTGGCCCCGCGAGGCGGATCGGCTATGCTGGCGGGGCGGCAGATGAGAGGACGGTCCGGTCCATGACGGAAGAGGCGGCGATGATCGTGTGGCTGGCCTTGGGCGGCTGGCTGGCGCTGGGCCTAGTGATCGGGCTCGGCGTGATCGCCTTCGGGCTTAAGCGGCTGACGCCGGCGGCGGCGCACATGAAGCTGCGCGTGCGGCTGCTCATTCTCCCTGGTCTCGCGGCGCTGTGGCCGGTGGTGCTGCTGAGGCTCGCGGGCGTGCGCGCGCCGGAGGACAAGGCATGACGCGCGGGCAGCGGCGGCTGCATGCCCTGCTGTGGCCCGCGATGGCGGTGCTGCTGGCGGGCGTGTTCATCGGCGCGCTGGCTGAGCGGGCGCGGGTGGCCGGGGCGGCGGAAGCGGCCGTGGCGGAGGGCGGCTGATGGCGGCGACGTTCTCGATGGTCGGCTGGAACCCGTTCAAGCGCGCCTATGACATCGCGCTGGGGGCGGGGCTTTTGCTGTTCCTCGGATTGCATGTGGCGGCGGGGTTTCTCACGGCGCCGGCGGGGCAGCATCCGAGCGAGATACAACTCCTGATCCGGGCGACCGGGGCGGCGGCCTTCAGCCTGCTGACGGTTATCCTCTGCCTTGGCCCGCTGGCGCGGCTGACTTCGCGCGCGCTGCCGCTCGTCTATAACCGGCGGCATATGGGGGTGACGTGCTTCCTCGTGGCGCTGATGCACGGGGCGTTGGTCCTGCTCTGGTATCACGGGTTTTCCGAGGTGAATGCCTTCATCTCGCTGCTGACGTCCAATCCGCGTTATGAGTCCTATGGCGGCTTTCCATTCGAGGCGCTGGGGCTGGCGGCGCTGCTGATCCTGTTCGTGATGGCGGCGACGAGCCATGATTTCTGGAACGCCGTGCTAGGGCCGCGCCTGTGGAAGGCGGTGCACATGAGCGTTTATGCCGCCTACGGATTACTCGTGGCGCATATCATGCTGGGCGCGGCTATGGGGACGGGCGGGGCCGCCGCTGCCGCGCTGGCGGGCGGCTCGGCGCTACTGGTCTCAGGCCTGCACATTCTCGCCGGGCGGCGCGAGGCGGCGAAGGATGCCGCGATGGCCGCGGAGACCGAAGGCTGGCTGGACGCCGGGATGGCGGAGGCCATTCCGGATGGACGGGCCATCATTCTCACGCCGTCTGCGGGTGAGCGGATTGCCGTGTTCCGCGAGGGCGCAAAGGTCTACGCCGTGGCGAATGCCTGCCGGCATCAGGGCGGGCCGCTGGGCGAGGGGCGCATCCTTGATGGCTGCATCGTCTGCCCCTGGCATGGCTTCCAGTACCGGCCTGAGGATGGCTGTTCACCGCCGCCCTATACCGAGAAGATATCGACTTACCGTACACGGATTGTCGAGGGCCGGGTCTGGGTGGAGCCTCAGCCGCAACCGCCGGGCACGGCGCTGCCGCCTTCGCTGATCGGGGAGGCGGGGCCTTGAGCGGGGAAGACCCTTTCTTCATCGGCTGGAGCCATGAGCTGGCGAAGCCGTCCCGCCGGTTCCTTCTGGGCGCGGGTGCCGGGCTGGTGGCAGGAGCGGGGGCGCTGGGGCTTGGCCTCGGACGTGCGGCGCCGCCGCCGGGGCCCGGCGCGTGGGACCAGGGCCGCAAGGTCGCGGTGACCGGCACAATCTATCCCGAACCCTATCTCCATCTGCTCACGGAGGACCTTGGCGGGGATATCAAGCCGGTTTTCCTCGTCGGGCCGGACAAGAACCGGATAAGCGTGCGCCCGGCGCTGACCTTTACCGGCGCGGCGGTGACGGGAACGCTGATCGAGCGGGGCGAGCATGCGATGATGGCGGTGGAGGGGATTTATCCTGATCCGGCGCCGGGCCGTGTGCGGCCGGGACCCGAAAAGGACATGGGCGAGGCCGTGCTCACGGGGGAGATTCTCGATGCGAAATGCTGGTTCGGCGCGATGCGGCCGGGACATGGCAAGACGCACAAGGCCTGCGCGGCGCTGTGCGCGCGGGGCGGCCTGCCGCTGGCCTTTGCCGAGCTTGAACGCTGCGCGGAAGGCAAGGCGGGCTTCCTGTTTCTCGACCATCGCGGCATGGCCTTTGGCCGCGAGGTGATGCCGCTGGTGGCGGACCCTGTGGTGATCCGCGCGCGGATCATCGAAGTGGCGGGCCTCAGGCAGGTGCGCGTGGCGTTCGGGGATATAAGGCGGCTTTAGGCTTAGATCGGGGGATTTTTCCCAGCACAAGCGTCCGGAGAGGCTAGGGCCTTCCGGGTGCGGAGTGTTTTGGTGGGATGGCGGGATAAATCCCGCCCTACGCGTCAGGACGTATCGGCTGGGGTGCGGGCGGCGGTGTCGAGGCGGGTGAGGACGCCGCGGCCGTCGGCGGCGATTCGCTGGGAGGTGTGGCCGGGGATGGTGGCGGCGAGTTTGGGGCGCGCGGCGCCGGCCTTGGCGAGGCGGCGCTGCAGGCGGCGGACGGCGGCGAGGGGATTGGCGAAGGCCGCCTCGAAGGCATCGAGCCGGCGGCGGAGCTGCGCTTCAAGGTCCACGGCGTTCAGCTTGCGGCGGGGCGGGGGCTCTTTGCGGGGTGTGACGCCGATGATGGAGATGCGGGGCTGCAGGCGCACAGGGAGATGATCCGTCTTCGGACGGGGCTGGGGCTCGCCGAGGCGGAAGAC
>VYLE01000691.1_pt1 | contig 17186 bp, 13 predicted proteins | sample 5114391 | NCBI WGS metagenome assembly VYLE01 (sample SAMN12291771, study PRJNA351875) | freshwater metagenome | isolation source: freshwater lake | place: USA: Michigan, Kent Lake | collected 2013-08-15
CGCATGATAATGGGGAGATGCCGAGGTCGTTTCCGGATAAGATTGACCATGCTTTTCCATGCATAGCCATAGCAGAGAACCGCGTCCGGAGCAAAAGATTGAATCGCGGATAGGAGTAACGGATTATCTAACCCACCGAAGCTACTTGTGCCGGGGTTGGAACTTCGATTCGGAACGAATTCGTAAGAGTAGCCCTCGAGCAGGGGAACGTCCCATTTCAGACTCTGCCCGAACCCCTCGTCTCGCGTTTCAGTAGTTCCAAAGTTCCAGAGATAGAAAACCTTTAGATTGAGGTTTGTATTCTCTTGGATAAATCGAAACCATGGTGAGTAGTACTGGATCGGATGAGACACCACGATCGCCAGTTTTCGTGAACGCGATTTTTCGTGGTCGGTATGGATACTTGATTTCATTCAGTATAGAGATCTAGTTTCTCTAAACTCGTTACCGGGCTCCAACCCTGTAACGAGGGATCGAAAATAGTAGCGTAAGGGCGCAAGACCTACGGTTGGGCGTTAACATATCACCGACTACCAACTACTCAGGAATTAGTCTATTGCTCGTTACAGGGCTCAAGCCCTATAACGGGATGCTCCCATGGCTCCAGCCTTGCGCCTTAATTCACCCTCTCGCGCGCGGGAGGGTCGGCCGGGGAGGGCAGGTTCCTCGCAATGCGAGGAACAAAGCCTCTTGGAAAGAGGCTACTACGGTATTAGCCCCTCTCCGAGAGGCGTATGCGGGCCAGTTCTCGCTCCCGAAGCATTCGTAATCAGACCGCCTAGCGCCATAGCACCAATCGCATGCGCGGGATCGAAATTGTTAGCGTAAGGGCGCAAGACCTACGGTAGGGCGTCAACATATCACCGACTATCAACTACTCGGGAATTAGTCGAACCAAAAGAGCCGGCTCGCTGGCGCATTGCTCGGCACCGGAGGGCTCGCGTTCAAACCCGCTATGAATAAGAACTAAAGCGGTGTTGTTTGGAGGACGCCTCTTGGAAAGGAGGCTATTACGGTACCCTATCTCCGAGAAGCGTGTGCCGTAATAGCCTATCTCCGAGAGGCGTGTGCCGTATTAGCCTATCTCCGAGAGGCGTGTGCCGTATTAGCCGATCTCCGAGAGGCGTGTGCCGTAATAGCCTATCTCCGAGAGGCGTGTGCCGTATCAGCCTATCTCCGAGAGGCGTGTGCCGTATCAGCCTATCTCCGAGAGGCGTGTGCTGTAATAGCCTATCTCCGAGAGGCGTAGCGTGCCGTTTCGCGTACCCGAAGCATTAGTAATCAGAACGCCAATCCCCCTTGCAACAATCGCATGCGAGGGATCGAAAATAGTAGCGTAAGGGCGCAAGACCTACGGTAGGGCGTCAACGAATTCACCGCCTACCAACTACTCCTGAATCTATCTAACACAAAGCCCCGGTTCGCTGACACATTGCCAGGCACCGGGGGTTCGCGCCCAATCCGCTAGTATTGGGTTTGCCAAAGGTAAATAGTAGCGGCAAGGTTAGGGAGTTAACTGGGCGAACGAATGATCACTTAATTTGGAACGCACCGGGGGGTTCGCGCCCACTCCGCTATTATTAAGGACTAAAGGCGGTGTTGGCTGGGGACGCCTCTTGGAAAGAGGCTATTACTGTAATAGCCTCTCTCTGAGAGGCGTACGCGGGCCGGTTCTCGTTCCCGAAGTATTAGTTATCGAATCGCCAATCCCCCTAGCACCAATCGCATGCGAGGGATCAAAACTATTAGCGTAAGGGCGCAAGACCTACGGTAGGGCGTTAACATATCACCGACCAACATTGACTCGGGAATTAGGCCAACCCAAAGAGCCGGCTCGCTGGCGCATTGGGTGAAAACCGGGGCTAGCGCCAAAACCCGGCTGATAAATGAGGACTAAAGCGATGTTGGTTGAGGACGCCTCTTGGAAAGAGGCTATTACTGTAATAGCCTCTCTCTGAGAGGCGTACGCGGGCCGGTTCACGTTCCCGAAGCATTAGTAATCAGAACGCCAATCCCCCTTGCAACAATCGCATGCGAGGGATCGAAAATAGTAGCGTAAGGGCGCAAGACCTACGGTTAGGCGTCAACGAATTTACCGCCTACCAACTACTCCTGAATCTATCTAACACAAAGCCCCGGTTCGCTGAAGCATTGCCAGGCACCGGGGGTTCGCGCCCAATCCGCTATTAATCAGGACTAAAGAATGTATTGGTGGAAAACGCCTCTCGGAGATAGGATATTACTCGTTACCGGGCTTCAGCCCTGTAACGATCAAGAATCTTAACTGCGAGCCGGCATAACTGCGGGTCTTCTGGACTGCAATTTCGGCCTCGATCGCTTGCGGAATTGTATCAGCACGAATCCTCCCACGACAATTACAATACCGGTTTGAAAAAGGGTTCCGGCCAAGACTCCGGCTGCCATCTCAAACGAGATAAACGCGTAAATCATCAATATACATGCCCCTACCCCTTCTAAAGAAAGCAACGACTTACGAGTGGACCATGTTTCAATAACGCCGGTGGCAAAGCCCGCAACCAATCCAAATCCAATTGCGCCTATCCAAATTCCAAAATTGCCGATCGCTTCAGGCAATAGGCCCCACGCTACGTACGTCCTCTCGGTCGCCTTCACATCCCGCTGTCTATCAAAATGCAGGTTTAGCATTACCTGTCCTTCGTGTGATCGCGGTTTATCCTTCCACAATAATCGAGGAATAAAAACCTTGGGTAACACCGCGTAACCTGCCCCATTCATTGGCTCGTAGCCGAGGTTGGTTAACGCCCGCGTGGCAAACGCTAGATTTTCAAAGCCTAGAATTCGATCCGTCAGGGACTGCCCCTTGTCCTGTTCCTTGGCAAACTCGTCATTACGACTCGAAACTTTCTTCGCACTCGCAGAAATCCATTCCGCAAAAAAGCCAGGAAGTTGTGGCAGGGTAACCTGCATTCCATGTTGATCAGACCAATACCTAGTCCTCATGTCGAACTTGCCAATATTAAGGAACCCTAGCACTGCGAAGATTCCAATAGCAGGAATCCATGCCATCCGCTTGGTACCGAGATATAGGCCTCCTAGCGTCCCGATGACCAACCCCGTCGCGGACGAAAGCAGCACCGTAGCCATCAAGAATGTAAACAGAGAAATCCAAACACTCCAGAAAGCGAGTCGATGTGATGGAAGCCTGGAACATGCGTATGAACCCAAAAATCCGCCTGAAACTTGGCATGCACCCGAAATCGCTTGAGCGATTGAAAATAATGACAACCCGTATTGTCCAGTAATATACCAGTAAACATTAGTAATAAGGGAAATTTGATAAATAATGGGTAAAACAAGCAATGCGATGCCAGTCCGTGCGATAAATCGATTGGTAAGATGGACAGAGCCTTGTTCAAATAAAATCCATTTTGACGAACCAGAGCGCAATAAGGATTTACCGATTTGCCAACCTACAATTGCAGTCACTACAAAGAGTACATACGCAATAGAAGATTGCAATACAACGTTGCTTTCGTATTTTTCTAAAGCTTTATTGCTAACAGCTAGAGGAAAGCCATAGACAATTCCGTGTTGCAACATGAATACGGCGAAAACAGGTAATCCTCCGGTGTTTCCGAACACCCCAGCGGCAAATGCTAGCCACGAGCTAATAGAGACAATAAGAAATGGCAAAGCGTAAGCACTACCAATCGCGATCAAGAATAACGATTGCGCTAAAACGACCAATCCTAGCAGCCCCACCGAACGTCGCATAGGACGACGAACTTGAGCCAACAAATCCAGCATAAGCAGTTTGTCGGCAACACGATCGGTAGCTGGAGAATTCATCATTCTTTTTTTTAACATACGTCAATCCATTCGCTTTATCTCGTTACAGGGCTTCTGCCCTGTAACGGGATGCTCCCAAGGCTACCACCTTGCTACTATTCCCCCTCCCGCGCGCGGGAGGGACGGCCGCTTCGGCCGCGGATGGCTTAAATGTTAGCGTAAGGGCGCAAGGCCTACGCTAGGGCATTAACCTATCACCGACTAACAACTTCTCGTGTGTCATTCTAACAGAGAATAGCCAGCTCGCTTCGCATTGCAAGGAAACCGGGGCTAGCGCCCGATCGGCTCGCTACGCATTGCTGGCGCCCGGGGGCTCGCGCCCACCCCGCTAGTTAATAAGGACTATAGACTCTGTTGGTCGGAGACGCCTCTCGGAGATAGGCTACTACGTGTTACAGGGCTTCAGCCCTGTAACGAGATATAGGAGTAGCTCCCTAACACTGTTCTCGTTCGAGGACGCGGGAAAAAAAATCTGCTAGCTGCTTCGCTTGATATCGAGCCGTGAAGACTTCAAACTTATCCAAGTTTAATGGCTTGGCCATCGCAAAGGCCTGCCCGTCAAACCACTTGGCGAGGATTTCCTTTTTTAATCGATCAATATTCTCAGAACTATAAAACGTTACCAGAGTTGCTCCACCAACTCGATCAATCACATCGGCGACCGAGCTACTCTCGTGAAAGATCGCTAGCATTGGCTTCCGTGCCAACAAGTAGGGATAAACTTTCGAAGCAGTATACCCTGGATCATTGGACCCTGGCACGATAAGGGCGTCAGCATCTAGCAAACAACGAAGCGTTTGCGAGTAAGGAATACGATCCGTATGCTCTACTACGACTCCCTGAAGACCGTATTCATTTGCAATCGGTTCGACCGTCTTGATTCCACGACCGGCAGAGGCGTAAGAGGTACCGACAAAGTGAATGCGGAGCTTTTGAGCAGAGAGCAAGGAGCTTGGAGTGTCAACATCCTTTTGGCCACGCTCTGTTACATCAGCAGTTATCTGGAGTCGAGATCTTAGAGCGGCAAAAAAGCCACGGAGCGCGACTTCCATGTCTCGTCCGCCACGCCCGATATAAATCCAATGTTTGCAACCATCATGCGGATTAAACACACTTTGCGAAATCGACGTATCTGCTCGAACTCGCTCTAGGTCCCGCTCATCACCGGGAAACGGCGCGACCAAAACGGGAAACTGTTCCGTCAAAAATGAATAACGATCCTTTAGTTGTTTTGGATAGGCAGATGAGACACTCGTAATCCCCGAGCAATGCTTCAATACGCTGGGTTCCGTTTGCTTGGCGAGCCAATGGGAGATTGCGTACTTAAGACGCCCTCCAGGCGGAACAATCTCAGGATATTTCGCATAGTAATCATTCACCCATGGGTCTTGGTAATCCATCACAAATGGAACGGCAAACTTCCTCTTCCAGTACGGACCTAACATATGGATCCCAAACTGAGTCGTCGAGAAATAAATAAGATCGAACGGTCTTCCGTCTCGTCTCGCGACGGACAAAAGACGACTGCCAACCTTTCTTAAAGCCCCCATCGCGCGATTGGTCAGTGTTCCCATACTGGGTACTTTACACCACCCAACTCCCAATCCCTTAACGCGATGAACCGGAACGGTATCAGCAAGTCCTGCCTCCAGCCATGGATCCAGTGGAGCTCGAACACTCGCTGGAGATACCGCTAGTACGGTTGCGTTCAGATCGGCATCTGCAAGGTAGGGCAAGATAAACCGAACACGCTGGGAATCCGCCGCGTTCGTCGGTGGAAAATGAGGCGAGATGACAAGAACTTCCAATGGATTCAATTAGATCGAGTAAAACGGATATGGGTTCGCCGGTTATCCAAAGTTTATTACTGCATCAAATAGAAAAGCCAAAGACATCAATGATCGGTGCAAGCCTGCACGTACTTTCGATTTCGTCAACGTTCCTGACCCAAACATTATTGTTACCGTCTCTGATTTCTTCTTTTTGGAGGAAAGTTCTACGGAATGGATCGTAACCCACCCGAGCAAAGCCGTTGGCGTTCATAATTGCCTGGATCTGCTCGTCGTCTCCTTCCAATAACACGATTTTTAAGTTTGGGTTAGATAGTGTTTTACGCGCGCCCTTCAGAACGCTATTTTCGAAACCCTCGACATCGATTTTCAGCATATGAACTGCAAAATCGTCAGTCAAGGCGTCCAATGTTTGTACAGGAATCTCAAGCCATTTTCCCGCGTAGCTAGAATCAACAACGGAGTTCATCGTGTCTTTATCGACACTAAATCGTATCGATGATTCCGATTCTCCCAAGGCACACTGATGTAATTCAACACAGTTAGAAAATCCGTTGATCACAACATTTCTTTCCAGCCTTTTCATTGTTTGCGGTGCTGGCTCAATCGCGACTACCCTCGCCCCGCCGTATCCGGCCGCTAGTAAAGAAAAGCTACCAACGTTCGCTCCGGCGTCTACGAATAACGTCGATTCGCCAGCAGCAAAGCTACCACTCAAGAAGTGAATTGAAAGGGACATATCTGTGAATTCATGCAGTCCACAGTAGTAGTTTCCGGTCGCGCCCGTCATACCCCTTTCCATTACCAAATTCAAGCCACCGATCCATGGAACAATTACTGGATAGGGCAGAATCCTCGTCCCAACCTGCCACCTCAGCCACCGCATCCACGACGCAAGCCGCTGCTTCTTTCCAATGGGATGTTTGGTTATAAAATTAGCCGTTCGACGCAGAGAAGATAACATAGATCAACCGTTTATCAGCGTTTTGTAAAGATCAATGTAACGTTCTGAAACTACGCGACTGGAAAAAAAACGCTCGGCTTTAAGCCGACACAATTTTCGATCAATGCATGATAGACGCTGCACCGCCTCAAAACCTTCTTGATTATTGTTAATCAAAAATCCCTCTCGACCATGCTCGATAATCGACGGCAGGGCTCCCCTGGGAGATGAGATAACCGGCGTTCCGCACGCTAGAGCTTCTGCAAAGACTATTCCAAAGGGCTCATTCCATTCAATAGGCACCACCATGGCCGCTGCTTGCCCAAGCAGTTTATTCTTTTGGACATCATCTACGGCGCCGACGTACTCAATCCGGTTGCGTCCTAACTCCGGAGCAATTTCCTCGTTCCAGTATTTCGAGCCCTGTTCATCATCAACTCTATTTCCCGCAATGATGAGTCTCCTTTTCGCCCCCTTAGCAATAGCAATAGCATTATGAGCCCCCTTAATTCTTTCAATTCGACTTAGGAAGACGAGTGGAGCATCTTCGGAAACGGTCTCAACAAAATCAAATTTCGATAAATCGACGAAGTTTGGGATCGCGGACCAGTTTCCGCCTCCACGATCAAGACCGTTTCGCGCGATGTATTCACTACAACCTGTGAAGCGTAGCCTGCTATCCCCCAACCATCGTCGTGACCACCGTATCGTGTTACTTGATGGCTCACGTTGATAACTCATAACAATTGGTGTTTTTGGCGCGAACAGCCTAAGCGGCCAAAGCCATGCCAATCGCGAGAAGCTATGAATTACATCAGGTCTGAACCTTCGACATGCATTAATGAGTGCTGTCGAATTTCGAAAACTATCGATCCTCTTGGTGCTTGATCCGCCGAGCCAGGGACAAAAAAAATCTACGGCAACCGATGAATCCCGGTGCGCAACTAAGCCAACTGAATGGCCCAATTTTGAGTACTCTTCGCAGAGCGAAGCGATAATTCGCTCGATCCCACCATAAAGTAAAGGAGGTACGGGTAGTTCAGCATCCGCGGTCAATAAGATTCTTACCATTCGATCCGATTACCCACGAATTCGACCATGACAAATAGTTGTCCCAACAAACTCCCTAAGCTGGCTTATTTGTATCGAGTTAAACACTCAACTGACAATTTAGAAATTCCAAAAATGAACTTCTCAGGTAGCGAATATCGGGCGATTCAGCCAGCAAAACCTCCACGGACTTATTGTTGGCATACGATCCTTCAGATGCCATAGCGTTACAGCATGCATGAGCCAATCGCCGTGGCGTTTTAAAAACTTCTACCGTTTGTGGCCAATTATAACCCCGTTTTCCATGCGGAGTTGTCAAAACCGGTACCCCCCATCCAAGTGCTGTTGCGACTTTCGTGCTAGCTCCCCGAGCGACACAAAAAATTGGATTTACGAACGCCCACCAGCTTGTTGCTTCCTTTTTAAGTTCTTCATTATTAAGAGGACCTAAATAATCTAAGAAGCTATATTTGGAGGCAAGTGATTTTCCAATTTCTATAGGTCCCCCTACCAAACGAAGCCGAACATTTTGTAGCTGATTTAACTCCTCGAGCAAAAGTTTCAAGCCGTGTAAGTTCGGACCATGATTCAGAGTTGCGACACACCCGACGCGTTGATCGACAGGATTCCGGTCAATAGGATCAGGGACGATCATTCGCGGCAGAAATAGAACTTTCGAACTACCCAACCACTGTTCAAACAAAACATCTTCCTGGGAAATGCAAACCGTTCCAAATAGACACTCTCGCTGTCGGATTTCATCAACCAACAACTGTCCGAGCCATTTAGTCCGTTTTTGTGCGAGTGGCATTGTTTCAGACGCGAGTCGCAAGTTATTCACTACATCTGTAAGTTCAACGCCGTGTGAAAGATAAACGAGATTGCATTTAGGTCGTAGGCTAGAAATGATCGGTGCGAGCGACAGTGCTTCGGTGTTGTTTAAGAAGACAAACTCGGCCTGATGGTCATCTATGGCTTGGCAAATGTCCCGTATTGTTTTCTGATCGAAGCGTCCTCCATACGGAGTAGGAAATAAACGACGAGATAACTTGTGAAGCACTGATCGGCTCGTTCTGTACCCAAGTGATTCGAGATTTACCACCTCATTCAGGGTCGATATGTATTCAGCTGTACACCACTGTACGCCACCTGGCGTTGCGGCCAAATGAATTTTGTTAGAGACGAATAATCCTGACGTATTTTTCATCATGAAGAAACGTATATCGATCAGCCAAACCGCTTACGACAACACTAGCTTTTTCCCTGGGCATCTAGTTTTGCAAAAACTTCGAGAAAAACATGGCTTCCCTCGGATATTCGGCGGGTTATAGCATCATCATCTATCCAATCATTTTCAAATTTCCATTGATTGTCGGATGTCAAGTAATTAAAGACATACGAATTAGAAAGAGACACTAATTTGTGAACACATCCAATAGACTGCTCTTTAAATTTCGGAAGATTGCACTCGAAGCTGATTAGGTTTATGGGTTGGCTAAGCCCCTTGAGAACCTCGATTTCGAACCCTTCCACATCAATCTTAATAAAATCTGGCTTGCCGTAGACGCCGATCAGCTGATCAAGTGTCTGTACCTGAACAGGGATGGAATCTCCTTGCGTCGACGCTATCGAACCCTCAATCGATTTCTGGTTTTCAACCCATGTCTTCGAGAAGGAATTATAAGGACTTCCAGCAGAAACTCTTTGAAAATCGAGAATCCCGGAGTCTGACGACACACCAATCTGTCTAACACAGATTTCAGGTTTTGACCAAAACCGGCGGCGTAGCGTACGTGCAGCAGCCGGATCCGGTTCGAAACAGATGACCTTTTTTGCCAATCGACGAAAGATGATTGCCTTGTGTCCTGCGTTAGCACCCACATCAAAGATCAGGTTAACCTTCCGCCCAAGTAACTCGGCATAAAAAGAACGCTCTGCCTGCATGAGGGCGAAGGCCGCAGGATAGCGTTTTGCCAAGTAAAGTCGATAAAGCGCTGTATCATTTAACCAAAGCCTATTCACGCGGTGCGACCTTTTTCATAGTGCGAAGCGAATCAGTTTGTAAGCGGAGTTCACGAGCGCGCTCCGATAAGAGTTTGATACGCTAATTGTAGGTGTTTTGCGAATTTCCATCCAAACAGAGAACTCAGTTTGTTGAAACTTGCAGAGCCGCTCGGTCTCAGATTGCTACCACCAAGCGAATTAATGCGTGAGGCAATTTCACTTGTAAGGTCACTGTGATATGGATAGTATGTGTAAATAAAGTCTTGGAGCATATTTGCGCAAGCGGTTTTTGCCTTCAAACCATCGCGTACTTTCAGAAGATGAGATGTTCCGTTCACGAGGGAATGGTAAGCAGACTCGACCGCTTTACGGGACTTCTGTCCAGATAAACTTCCTGCGATTCCTGACCGATAAAAAAGCGTTGCATCGGGAGTAAATAGCACATTTCGTGTATGACAGAGTACCCGCGCAAAAAACTCGAAGTCGTTTATTAATGATAGGCTTTCGTCCCAACAACCACTCTTTTCAAGAATCCTTCTAGGTATCATCCAGAGCGCACACTGCATCATAGGACGTGCGTCCATCCAGGCCTCCACAAGCCAGTCGCGAGCATCCATATCTCTCCATACTGATTGAGGAGAAAGCTTGAAGGTCGATAGGTCGTCGTTATAGAAACGCCCCCAACTAGCACTTGCTACATCAAGTTGATTTTCTCGCAACCGCTGCATTTGCAGTTCAATGTAGGTTGGGCTCAGTAAATCATCTGCATCGAAGAATTTGATGTATTCTCCCGTTGACTGCCGAAACGCGTGATTTGCAGCGGCACACTGACCGGCGTTTTTCTGGGAAACAACACTCACTCCTCGTGACTTGTATCGTTCTAGAACGTCTAAGCTGCCATCTGTGGACCCGTCGTTTACAACAATGATCTCAACAGGCCGATAGCTTTGGGCTAAAACAGACTCTATCGCAGCGCCAATATACCGCTCTGCGTTGTAGCAAGGTATGCAAACACTAACCAACATTCGGTCTCAACTGCGGTTTGAGCTTTCTAACAAGAAATTCACGAAGTCGGTATGCTCGTACTGGACCTATTACTCCGCAAGCTAGCCTTAGGGATAAACTTTGCCCTAACGCATTCCTTGAGTCGAGTGTTTGCGCTAACTTAATTGCCTCTATTGCAATTTCATTTTCGTTGTACATAACGAGATGCCCCGCGACCTCCCAGAGCTTTGTCGCGATCTCTTGACCATACTTGCAACCAACTAGTTCAGCGTTTCGCTTCATTACTTCAAAATGCGCTCTCGCACACTTTAGTTGATTCGTCTGTGACATCGAATTTTCATAGCGATAGTTTATTGATGTCACCTTGTTCGAAGCAGTAAATCGAAACCCCGCTGTAGCTAGCTTTAAATGAAATGCCACGTCTTCGTTGTAGAGAATAAGCGGATCCAAGTCGAATCCTCCGACTTCCTTTAATCTCAACGTTCGGTATACGGCGAAGTTAGGTATCTTATTAATAATACAGTATCTAACAGGGTCGCGCTCTAGCCCATCTCGATCGTACGAGGATCGTGCGATTAACTTTGAAGTAGTTCGATCTACATATTCGTATCCCATCGCAATAACGTCCACTTCCTTTTGCTTAATAACGAGGGAAGCTTCTTCAACGAAATCCGGACACAACAAGTCATCTGCATCGTGGAAGTGGACCCATTCAGTAGTAACTTCCGCGAGAGCATTGTTTTTAGAAGCAGAACAACCTTGATTTACGTCATTAACGATCACCTTGACGGGAAAGTTCCTAGCTATAGCTGCAGTATCTCCCGGGCACGCATCAACGCAAACGAAAATCTCCCTGAACGGCTTCGTCTGACCGAGCGCAGATTCAAGAATTACTGGCAGACAGTGCTCCGCCTTGTATGCCGGTATGCATAGCGAAATCTGAGCATCGCTCATTCAATAAATGTCCTCAAAGGAAGTAGTCAAATTTCTGTTAAGAACACGCTAAGTAAATACAATCTAAGAAAACAATTACCTCGACGTCAAGGTATTTCACAATATCCAAACCAACACTCGATCAACGATCGAATCGATGAAACACAAGTCACCTCAAGGAGCCCCTGCAAGAAGCGGATTTATGACTTTTTTGCGTGACAACCTAGCCGCATGGCAGTAACGGGGGGAGAAGCAAACTCTACCAACGACACCGGCCAAAATTGTGAGGCCGAGGATTAAAGTAGTTTCTTCCGAAGAAAGTTCGCAATACGTGGTTGTAGTACCAATTCAAGAAAACAGGAGGTAACAACCACGATCATAAATACTGCAAAGGAAACCGACCACCACACTTCAATTGACGATGACTTCGAGATCAATGGAAAAACTGTTCGCTCAATTGGGTTTTGAATCAAATATAGTGAATAGGAAATTGATCCCCACCAAGCCGCGCGACTCAGAAGCCCGCTAATCTCAATTTTTGCAGGCGACAAGACTAGGCTCCCCCCCGCCAGAAGAAGGTAGATGGAAGCCATCTGGTAGCTGTATATGAGGTTCCAATTGCCGGAATAAACGGCCCAGGCTACCGCTAAAGCTGACGAAGTCGTTGCCCAAGTAAGGCTTAGGTAAAAGTGCCTCCAGTCAATCTGCCCTAACGGTACGGATACCAAAGTTACCAGCAATCCACTCAGCATAAAGACGGAAAGCAACGATAACTGGCCATGACCTGACACTTGATACCGAGACACCAAAATCTCAGGTACAGAACTTGTTATGTATGCGATTGAAACAAACAGACTAAGCCAGAAGGCACGTCTCATGGATGGATCAGTGTCATTCGGTAGTTCACCACTCCCACTTACGCTTTGCGCAAGTTTTAAGCCAAGTAACCAAAGATAGAAGTAGCCAAGCACCAACAACAAATGGATATCGCAAAACGGTGAAAAGAAGCAGGCTCCAGCACAGACTGCTAACCATAGCCTAAGGTAAACTGGTCGCCACCAAATAAAAAGATATAGCAAATAGAAGCCTGCTTCTAGGTGGAGTGTCCACAGAACACCGTTACTGCTGACATTATCGACTAACCAAGTCTGCAGGAAAAACAGATGCCCAAGCAGTTTTGTAACATCTCCAAACTCATTCGCTACAGCAAAACTAATGAGAATTACCAACAAATAGATTGGATAGAGACGTATGAACCTACGTTTTAAGTATAGGACTACATTTGCTCGATTGAAACACCCTTGATTAGTGTAACCAATTACAAAACCTGAAAGAACAAAAAAGACCAGAACTCCGATTCCGCCGAAGTAGCTAATGAACGCCGGAACGTATCCAGGAAAGTGCGACATCCCCCCTGTTCGAAATCCCGTCGAGTCATGGCTGATATGACTTACAAGGATAGAAAGGGCACACAACCCCCTGAGCCCTTCAAGAGCTAACAGTTTTGGACGACCGCTACTATTCGTTAGCTCTGTCATTCGTGATTTGCTGCGTGCCAAACTTTATCAAATAGTCGCCGTACCAGTGCTTTTCCGAGTGTCTTAATCGGCAGATCATCAAGTGGTGTTCGACTGGAGGAAGTTTGTTTATGTAAAGACTGCGACAGCCAATCAATCCTTGTATGGTTTTGCAGCTTAAGTTTTCGGTATATTGCCGCCTTGGCAGCGGCGACTGATACAGGGCATAAGCTTCTACGGATTGTTTCCCTTCCATTCTCTCCGATCTCACTCAATTCTGCATGGCTGAGGTTATTCACGTGTTCAATTTCCTGCATCAACGCTTCCGCATCGCCATTTGGAAAAGTGAACCCATTCTTACCGGTCTCCACGAGGTCAACGGCACCTGCGCCCGAGGATACGATAACTGGTGTAGCTAAAGCCATGGCTTCAGCAGTTACCAGATTAAACGCGTCCCATGTTGAAGGCACCACGACGGCCTTGGCCGATTGCATATGTCGATAAATATCCTCTGGCGACTTTTGACCCAAGGGCTGAATCACCCGCCTCCACGTACCAGGAAACAGAAGCTTCAACTGTTCGTCCATCGACAATCGCTTCTCACCGAACTCAGTGTCCCTTCCGATCCAGTCGAGTCGAGGGGCGCTTTCTCCAAGTTTCGCCCAAGCGGCGCACGCGACCTGAGGCCCCTTCCATTTCTGGATTCGACCTACCGCAAGGAACCGGTCGTTGCGAGGGGTTTCCCGCACCTGATCGAGGGGAGGCAACCGCGTGAGCAAGAACAGTCGCCTCAATGAGTATGGCCAAAAGATCTTCCGATTCGGCACCCGCTCGAGGGTCATGCATGCCAATCTGCCCACAACTACCATGCAGTTGTACAAGAGTGGGAGCAGACGCTTCCAAAACCCAAGGCATGAACAACATCCCCCAATCAACCACTTCAACGGCATCGAATCCTTCACCTGCTCTGGCCTGCTCATGCATCGCGTATGCCGCAGCGAAATGCCGCTGCAGTTGAGGGAATAGCATGAAGTGCTGAAAGTGTCGACGCCATTTGTCGAAGAGATCTGTGCGCAATACATCCACCGAAACGTCACGCCAAATGTAACGCGGCATTCCGTGAAGATAACCAGACCCGAGAAGCACGCTGCACTCGCATCCATTGCGTGTGAGTCCCGATATCAAATCGCGGTAGAATGTTACTATCCCACCGCCATGGTCGGGGGGAAACTCGGGGAGTATGAAGAGTATTTTCAAAATCGTAAATAAATTTAACAGACGAACGCGCTCACGCGATTCACCCTGTACCTTCGTGTCCTTTTCACGTGAAGATCCGTCTAAATCCAGAGCTTTATATTGTGCCTTGCTCTCGAAACCGGCAAAAAAATCTAAACTATAGAAAGTACGTTTCGGAAGGCGATCTATTCAAAAGCTCACGCGAGAATACGGATCGTAATCAAACAGTTGCGTTAGGTTCAAAAAGGACCGAATGCCAGTGCATTTTTCTGTCAGCAATCTCCTGTTTGCCTAGCAAGTCGCTAGAATCCATCGCGTACTCCGTCACCGGCAAATCTGCGCCCCAACCACGAGTGCGCCACCGCATCCTTCTATATTCAAAAAGCAAGGACAATAGAAAACGATTTCTTCCAAACCTGTTTCCACTGATCGCATCGCTTCGCTTAAGTACCTGCCCACCTCCAACTCCCTTGAGTATCGCTAAGATTTTCTGGCAAAGCGATTGAATTGGATCTTCCACTGAAAGCAACTCGGATTCTGCCCAAGCTTTCAGCCCTACGGGCTCCTTACTATTAAGAATGAAGTCCTCCAGCATCTCATAAGAATGAAGTTGATTTACAAGTCTATTCCAAGAAACTAACAAAAATGGTGGTATCGGAAAAGGAGACAACATCGCGGCAGGCTTAGCGGCAACGGCCGCTTCAACCAACGTTGTACTATACGAGCTCATAACGAAGTCGCTTGCATCTCGAATTCCGAACGCCTCTTCCCGAGACATACCACGCAAAATAGGGCCAGAATGCAACTCCTCGTCTGAGTAGAAAGCCCATCCATAATTTTCAGGAAACAACAACCAGGGAAGATCCTCTCGCAAATTGTAAAACCTAGACAGTTCCATCCGCGAGATCGCCGCTCGGGAATAAGGTTCCTTAAGAAGCATATAGGTCGGGTTACCGTTCGTGAAAACATTCTCATTTGGAACATTACAACTAGCGAGAAATTCTCTAAAGTCTGGATTCCAAGCTTGATGCACTACATGATTACGGCAAAAATTGTCTTGTGGCGTCTTACTTTTCTTTGTTGCCGATGAAAGAAGCTGCTCAGCGGCCAAATTCAGAAAAGCTGCTTTCCTCCATGCAAGCAACGGTAACGCATAGTCTTCCTTACAGTAGCAGAACGGAAGAACTACAACCTTTGGCTGACAGACACCCAATAGTTGGCGAACTCCAGTTCGCCAATGGGCTATCTCGACATGAATTCCATGATGTCGAGAAAGCAGAGCACTCACCGCACATGCAATATCCAATTCACGTGCAGCGTGTTGGTACAAGTACACAACGTCAGTTCTTCGCTTCAGTGTCACGTCTTCACTCATTGTTTCCTATCGGCCTCGATATCTGTGAAGGCGGAAAATATCTTCCCAAAACAACTGTAAGCTGCGCGAGGCTGAACTGATCTGGAACTACCTAATATGTTAACTGCTTTTCAGTCGTGGGGATAAATTTATGTATCGCTTCCGCTACCCTCAAACCTGCCTTGCCATCTCCATACAGACAATCAGTTCCCCCCCGCGATCCTCCGCTGTGCACTCTGAAGGCATTAACTATCTCCGATTTGCAGTATCCTACGTCAATGACGTTCTTGCCACGCTCTCGTCCACGCTGACGACTCCCAACATTTATCGCTGGAACACCCAAATAAGAGCATTCGCGTATCGCCACACTCGAATTTCCTATGATCATCTTCGACTGAACAAGTAGTCTTAGAAAATCCAACGGTTCCATGTTCTTCAAGAACCGAATACGCTTTCCTTTCCCCGATTCACGAAAGGCTCTAATTCCTTTTGAACAACCATCGGCACCCGCGTCCACATTGGGCCAAAACCAAAGAGTTGGAAGCCCGATTTCATCTATGGCTTCTAGAGTTTGAGTGATCTGGGCACGAGCAAGCGACGCCTCTGTCGTTACAGGATGCTGTAGTACCACCAAAAACTCCTTACCAACATCTCCGAGGTAGCCAACCCCACCGTAGGATTGCAGGAACTCTATGTCTTGGGTTCCCGTGCGCAACACTTCATCTGCAATGTCAATCGAAGGACAGCCCGTAACGATTACACGACTAGCGACCTCCCCCATTTTAACTACTCGTGTGGCGGCGGTGGCAGTCGACACCAGATGAAGATCAGCGAGTTTCGTAATCGAATGCCTAACTTTTTCATCAATTGAACCCGTTACTTCTCCTCCCTGAATATGCACCAGAGGAATATTCATGTAAGACGCAGCAACTGCTGTCGCCAAAGTTTCGTATCGGTCCGCCACTGAAACAACAACATCCGGTCGGAGATTATCAAACACTGTTGCTAATTCGATTATTCCCAATCCCGTCGTTTTAACCATAGAAATGTAGTCTTCACCTTCAACGACAGAGTGAACTTTTGCAGATATTTCAAATCCGTCATTTTCAATTACGCCTTTAGCATTTCCGTATCGATCAAGCAGCGCGGACGCTGCTACCACTAATTGAAGCTTAAGCGCTGGATGTTCTCTTATAGCAAGCAACGCAGTCTTTATCCGGCTGTAGCTCGGCCTAGCAGTGATAACAACGCAAACTGTTCTCATATTATTCCCAAACGAAGTGTTCAGAACGAAGAAACTCAAGTTCGGATACGGATTGCCTTAGTCGCATCCCGACATACTTATTCGCATCTTTGCTCGGTATCCCCGTGCCCGGTTTCCTGGATGTGAGGTCGGCTATAGTTACAACCTCATTCTCTTGCATGCTCCTCCTGAATACCAGACTCTGCGAAAAGAGCGTCTTTAGCGGAGCGAGATTCGCTGATTCCGCCTCCTTATCGACAGGCGTAGAAAGCATCATCTC
>VYLE01000580.1_pt1 | contig 17104 bp, 15 predicted proteins | sample 5114391 | NCBI WGS metagenome assembly VYLE01 (sample SAMN12291771, study PRJNA351875) | freshwater metagenome | isolation source: freshwater lake | place: USA: Michigan, Kent Lake | collected 2013-08-15
CAGCAGGCCATGCTGGACCGCAGCGCCACCCCTGCCACCCTCCTCATCGCCCCCACCGGTGGCGGCAAAACGCTCGCAGGTTTCCTGCCCACCCTCGCCGAACTGGGCAAAACGCCCCCGACCGGCCTCCACACCCTCTATATCTCGTCCCTCAAGGCCCTCACCGCCGACATCCGCCGCAACCTCCGCACCCCGGTCGAGGGCGCATCCCTCCCCATCCGCATCGAAGACCGCACCGGCGACACCTCCTACACCCAGCGCCGCCGCCAGCGCGCCGACCCGCCGCATATCCTGCTCACCACGCCCGAAAGCCTCGCCCTCCTGCTCTCTTACGAAGACGCCCCCAAGATTTTCTCATCTCTCCAAAGGGTTGTGATCGACGAACTGCACGCGCTGGCCGAATCCAAGCGTGGCGACCAGCTCATGCTTCTGCTCTCCCGCCTCGAAAGCCTAAGCCCCGGCCTGCGTCGCGTCGGCCTCTCCGCCACCGTCGAAGACCCGCCCGCGCTGGCCCGCTACCTGTCGCCCACCGCCTGCGACATCCTGCAGGCCGACCCCGGCCCGGACCCCGACATCGCCATGCTGGAAACCGACGCCCCACCGCCGTGGAGCGGCGGCGGCGGCCGCTACGCCATGCGCGCGATCCTTGACGAAGTTCGCCGCCACCGCACCACGCTCATCTTCCACAACACCCGCGCGCAGGCAGAGCTTTTCTTTCACGATCTCTGGCTACAGAACGACGACGGGCTGCCCATCGGCATCCACCACGGCTCCCTCGCCCGCGAACAGCGCGAACGGGTCGAGGCCGCGATGGCCGAAGGAAAGCTCCGCGCCGTGGTTTGCACCGGCTCGCTCGACCTCGGCATCGACTGGGGCGATGTCGATCTCGTCATCCAGGTCGGCGCGCCGAAGAACGTCAAACGCCTCGTGCAAAGGATCGGTCGTGCCAACCACCGCTATAACGCGCCCTCCAAGGCCCTCATCCTGCCCGCCAACCGCTTCGAGGTGGTCGAATGCCGCGCCGCCCTCGATGCCGTGCGCGACCACACGCTCGACGGCGAACCGCGCGGCCCCGGCCCCCGCGACGTGCTCTGCCAGCACATCCTGATGACGGCGGCCTCCGGGCCGTTCGACGCTAACGATCTCTTTACCGAAGTTAACCGCACCGGTCCCTATGCCGCGCTGACAAGACCCCAATTCGACGCCTGCCTCGACTTCTGCGCCACCGGCGGCTACGCCCTGCGCGCCTATGACAAGTGGCAGAGATTGCGGGAAAAAAACGGTCTCTGGCAGTTGCGCGATCCGCGCAGCGCGGCGCTCATCCGCCAGAATCTCGGCACCATCATCGACACGGAAACCCTTAAGGTCCGCTTGAAGAACCGCTTCGGCGGCACCCCGTTGGGCGAGGTCGAAGAAGGCTTCGCCTCCACCCTCACCCCCGGCGACACCTTCCTCATCGGCGGCGAAATCGTCCGCTATGAAGGCCTGCGCGAGATGACCGTCGAGGTGACCCGCCAACCCGGCCGCGACCCGAAAGTGGCCACCTTCAACGGCACGAAGTTCGCCACCTCCACCCTGCTGACCCAGAGAATCCTCGAGCTGTTCCAACAGGATAGCTGGCCCGACCTTCCCACTCACACCGCCCAATGGCTCGCCCTGCAACGGGATGTCTCACGCCTTCCGCAACCCGACCGTCTGCTGGTGGAAAGCTTCCCGCATGACGGGCGCGAACATCTCTGCGTCTATGGCTTCGCAGGCCGCAACGCGATGCAGACCCTCGCCCTACTGGTGACAAAGCGGATGGAAGAACAAGGGCTTGCCCCCTTGGGCTTCGTCGCCACCGATTACGCCACGTTGATCTGGGGCCTCGACCCGGTCACCGACGCCGCCCCCCTCTTCGACCTCGCCAAACTGCGCGAAGGGTTGGAGACATGGCTCGGCGGCAATGCCGTGATGAAACGCACCTTCCGCGCCACGGCCATCATCGCAGGCCTCATCGAACGCTCCCACCAAGGTTGCCGCAAGACGGGCCGTCAGGCCACCTTCTCCTCCGACATCCTGTACGACACGCTCCGCAAATACGACCCCGACCACCTGCTTTTGCAGGTGACCCGGGAAGAGGCGGAACGCGGCCTTGTCGATTTCTCGCGCATCGAAGACATGCTCGCTCGTGTAGAGGGGCGGATCGACCTGATCCGGCTGCCCCGCGTCACCCCCCTCGCCGCGCCGCTGTTCCTTGAACCGGGGCGCATCCCGGTCCATGGCACGGGCCGCGAACGCATGGTGGAAGAGGCCGCCCGCCGCCTGATGGAAGAGGCAGGGCTCGCCTGACCCGCTTGCAACGCCTTGCCCGACAAGGCAAACCTCGCCCCATGCATCACGCTTTCACCCTGTCCGGCGAAACCCTCCACGCCCTGCCCTCCGGTGCGCTTTACTGGCCTGCGCAGCGGCTCCTCTGTGTGTCCGACCTGCACTTGGGCAAATCCGAACGCCTCGCCCGCCGTGGCGGCGCGCTCCTGCCGCCCTATGAAACAAGGGAAACCCTCCATCGGCTAGAGGCCGAGATCGACCGCACCGCCCCCGCCACCGTGATCTGCCTTGGTGACAGTTTCGACGATCTCGCCGCCGTCCACGGCTTGGAGGAAGAGGCCCGCCTCCGCCTCGCCCGCCTGATGGCGGGGCGCGCCTGGACATGGATCGAAGGCAACCATGACGCAGGCCCGGTGGAAATCGGCGGCACCCACCGCGCGCAGATGACGCTGGGCCCGCTGACCTTCCGCCACATCGCCGAAGAGGGGGAAAAGGCCGAAGTGTCAGGCCATTACCACCCCAAGCTCCGCCTGAAAGGCGCAGCACGGCCCTGCTTCCTGCTGGATGCCGATCGCCTGATCCTGCCCGCCTTCGGCCTCTATACCGGCGGGCTGTCTGCCGATGATCCCGCGCTTACGGCGCTGCTGCACCCGCCCGCTCTGGCCATCCTGACCGGGCCGCGCGCCCTGCCCGTTCCCTTGCCCGTCAGATAAGCCCGCGCTCCGTCAATCTGTCGCGGTTGGTGCGGCTGACCGGAATGCGCGGACCCGCCGTCATGACAAGCGACACCTTCGCCTCCGACCGATCCACGGCCATCACCTGATCCCACGCCACCCAATGCGACCGGTGCACCTGCGCGCCCACGACAGGCTCCACCTCTTCCACCGCGTCGCCCAGCCGCATCAGCACCGTCCCGCGCCCAGCAACTGTCTGCACATCGACATAATGATCCCGCACTGACAGGGCCACCAGCGGCCCGCGCAAGGCAGGTTCAAGCCGCATCACGATGCGCGGAAAGGGTTCCGCCGCCTCGGCCGGGGCTGTTGCCACAGGCTCGGCCCCAAGGGGCTGCGCCATGGACAAAGGCGCTCCATGCCAGAAATGATGATGCGCCACGATGGCAAGGGTCAGAACGAAGGCCGTCGCCGCGATCTCGGGCAGGCCCGCGTTCAGATAGGGCCCGTCAGACACGGGCAGCACGGACAGCACGTTCATCGCATTGACCGGAAAACCCACGCCGCAGGCCACCAGAACCGCCGTCAGCAGCCCGCCGCGATGAAAATCGCGCAGGCCCAGCACCTGATGCACAAAGGCCCGCGCCCCCGTCCCGATCAGCGCGAACAGCCCGATCCACATCCCCCACAGCATCAGCCGATGGTCGAAGGTACAGTTCTCGTAACTGCCCATCGGCCCGGTGATGGCCGCTATCAGGGTCGCAAAACCCCACATCGCTGCGGTCCGCTGGTTCAGCAGATCGCGCTTCCATTCAACCCAGAATGCGGACATGTCCCCATAGCCCTCAACCCAAAGAAAGGTTAACAGCGCGGCAGGCTTACGGCAATTCCCCAAAGCGCGGGCGACCGGGTGATTTCCCCCAATCTGCGAATATCCGCCGGACGTCTACACTCAGGCCGTAAGCCCCTCCGGCTCAGGCAACCCGTTCGTGCGGCAGCAGGCCGTCAGCGTATTCGCCAGTAGGCAGGCGATGGTCATCGGCCCCACGCCGCCCGGCACCGGCGTGATGGCACCCGCGACGGCGGCGGCGCTGTCGTAATGCACGTCCCCCACCAGCTTGGCTTTGCCGTCCCGCTCGATCCGGTTGATGCCCACGTCGATCACCGTCGCCCCGGGCTTCACCATGTCACCGGTGATCATCTCCGGCCGCCCCACCGCGGCGACAAGAATGTCGGCCCGGCGGCACACCTCGGTCAGATCCTTCGTGCGGCTATGCGCGATGGTCACCGTGCAGCTGTCGCCCAGCAGCAGCTGCGCCATCGGCTTGCCCACGATGTTCGACCGACCTACGACAACGGCATTCAGCCCCGCCAGCTTGCCGTGATGATCCCGCAGCATCATCAGACAGCCCAGCGGCGTGCAGGGCACCATGGACTTCTGCCCCGTCCCCAGCAGCCCGACATTGCTGATATGGAACCCGTCCACATCCTTGGCCGGATCGATCCGGTTGATCACCAGTTCAGAATTCAGATGCCCCGGCAGCGGCAGTTGCACAAGGATGCCATGCACCGCCGGATCGCCGTTCAGCCTGTCGATCAGCGCCAGCAGCTCCGCCTCGCCCGTCTCGGCGGAAAGACGATGCTCGAAACTCGCCATGCCCACCTCGATGGTGGAGGCATGCTTGTTTCGCACATAGACTTGGCTTGCCGGGTCTTCGCCCACCAGCACCACGGCCAGCCCCGGCGTGATGCCCTGCTCTTCCTTCAGCCGCGCCACATGCGCTGCCACCCGCGCCCGCACATCCGCCGCAAAGGCCTTGCCGTCGATCACCTTGGCACCCATCGCGCCCATCCCTTCCCTCTGTCCTTAGCGGAGAGGGCGGGTCGTGACCTCACCCTTTCCGCAGATGGTCTTCCTCGCGCTCGATCGACCAGTCGATCAGCTTGCGCCACAGCTTTTCCAACTTGTCCGGCGGCAACCCATGGGCCGCCGCATGACGCCGCACATTGCCCACGACCTGCTCCACCCGATCCTCGATCCGCGCGGGCAGCCCGATCTCTTCCTTGATCGCCGCCGCCCGGTCGATATAGGCGGTCCGCTCCGCAAACAGCGCCACCAGCGCCTCGTCCAGCCTGTCGATCTCGGCCCGGATATCGGCCATCGTGTTGCAGTCTTCCGGCCTCTTCATGCCATCCCGTCCCCTCTCAGGTTGCCCCCCATGTAAGGGGGCGAACCCGAAAGGGCAACGCGACAGATCAGATCAGAACAGCCCCTCGACATGGCCCTGATCGTTCAGGCGGATCACCTCGGCCGACGGTACCTTGGGCAGGCCCGGCATCGTCATGATCTCACCACAGATCACCACGATGAAGCCCGCACCTGCCGACAGACGCACTTCGCGCACCGGCACCGAATGGCCCGTCGGTGCGCCGCGCACATTGGGATCGGTGGTGAAGGAATACTGCGTCTTGGCCATACAGACCGGCAGATGCCCATAGCCCGCCGCTTCCCACGTCTTCAGCTGGTCGCGGATGGACTTGTCGGCGATCACCTCGTCAGCGTGGTAGATGCGCTTGGCGATCGTCTCCACCTTCTGGAACAGCGGCATATCGTCGGGATAAAGCGGCGCAAAGGCCGATGCGCCGGACTCGGCAAGGCTCACCACCTTCTTCGCCAGATCCTCGATTCCCGCCGACCCATGTGCCCAATGCTTGCAGAGGATGGCTTCCGCCCCTTGCTCGGCCACATAGGCCTTCACGGCGGCCACCTCGGCATCCGTATCGCTGAAGAAGTGGTTGATCGCCACGACGACCGGCACGCCGAAGGACTTCACATTGGCGATGTGACGGCCAAGGTTCGGGCAGCCCTTCTTGACCGCATCGACATTCTCGGTCCCCAGATCGGCCTTCGCCACGCCGCCATTCATCTTCATCGCGCGCACGGTCGCCACGATCACGGCGGCGGCAGGCTTCAGCCCTGCCTTGCGGCACTTGATGTCGAAGAACTTCTCGGCCCCGAGGTCCGCGCCAAAGCCCGCTTCGGTGACGACATAGTCGCCCAGCTTCAGCGCCGTCTTCGTCGCGATGACAGAGTTGCAGCCATGAGCGATATTGGCGAAGGGCCCGCCATGCACGAAGGCCGGGTTGTTCTCCAGCGTCTGCACAAGGTTCGGCTGCATCGCGTCCTTCAGCAGCACGGTCATCGCGCCATCGGCCTTGATGTCGCGGCAATAGACCGGCTTCTTGTCGCGGGTATAGGCCACAACGATGTCACCCAGCCGCTTCTGCAGGTCTTCAAGGTCATTGGACAGGCACAGGATCGCCATCACTTCGGACGCCACCGTGATGTCGAACCCGGTCTGGCGCGGGAAGCCGTTCGACACGCCGCCAAGGCTCACCACAATGTCGCGCAGGGCGCGGTCGTTCATGTCCATCACCCGGCGCCACACGATGCGGCGCTCGTCGATGTCGAGGCTGTTGCCCCAGTAGATATGGTTGTCGATCATCGCCGACAGCAGGTTGTGCGCCGAGGTGATCGCATGGAAGTCGCCAGTGAAGTGGAGGTTCATCTCCTCCATCGGCACGACCTGCGCATAGCCGCCGCCCGCCGCGCCGCCCTTCATCCCGAAGTTCGGGCCGAGAGACGCTTCGCGGATGCAGACAACCGCCTTCTTGCCGATCCGGTTCAGACCATCGCCTAGACCGACCGTCGTCGTCGTCTTGCCTTCGCCCGCGGGCGTGGGATTGATCGCAGTCACTAGGATCAGCTTGCCATCCGGCTTGCCCGCCAGCGACTTGATGAACTCCTGACCCACCTTTGCCTTGTCATGACCATAGGGCAGCAGATGCTCGGACGGGATGCCGAGCTTCGCCCCGATCTCCATGATCGGCTTCTTCTTCGCTTCGCGCGCAATCTCGATGTCGGTCTTGACGGCCATGTCCCATGCTCCCTTCGCGAGGTTCATCCCCCGTTTCCGACGTGATACCGGGGGAAACGGGCGATGCGAGTGGCTTTTCCGACATTTTCACCCCCAGATTCGCCACGCGGCGTTTCCGATCGGAAACCGGGGCCCACGCGGCAGGGAATTCGTCTTGGTAAAAATCGTTCACCTTCGGGAAATCACTTCGCTCGTACGGCCTCCAACTGCGCCCAGACGGGCTGATCGGGGATGTGCAGGCGCAGCGCCTCGCCCAGATCGAACGTGCCCTCCCGCTCCACCCATGCCGTGATGCCGCGCCGTCCCGCCGCCGCGGCCTTGAACGTCGCGCCAAAGCCCGGGTGCCGCTGCTCGATGGGCCGCGCGGGCAGCGTGCAGGGGCGGTTCTCGATATCCATGACCAGCGTTGCGCCCCCTGCCGCCTGCAGGCGACTGCCGGGCGGCACGTGGCTGAAATCCGGGATGCCCTCCACCACCATCGTCGCGCCCACCAGCGCGGGGTCCAGACGCTCCACCCCCATCCGCGCCGCGATCTGGGCCAGTTCCTCGGCCGACAGGATGGAGAATTGCCGCGTGTTCCGGATCACCGTCCCCTTGGGATACTGCGCCGTCACCCGGCTGCAGGAGGGGCGGGTCAACCCGCCATGGGCATCGCCTTCGGGGCCAGCGAAGGTGGCGACCAGCCGCTCAACCGCCTCGGCCTGCAGCGCCGCCTCCCGGTCGCGCACCAGCCCCAGCCAGACGATGCGCGCGGCGAATTCGGTCGGTTTCAGAACAGGCATCAGACCCTCGGTAGTGGAACGCCCCGGAACAGGCGCCTGCATCCTCCTCCGCCGGATCGACCGCCGCAAGACCCCTGACTTAGACGAAGGCGGGCCACCGCCCAAAGCAAAACCCCGGATCCTGTCAGGGTCCGGGGCCTTAATGGTCGCGCAGGTCAGGGAAGCCTTAGACGATCGGCTCCGGCTCCGGCCCCGCCTTCGGCGTCTTTGGCCGCGTCTTCGGGATCGCTGCGATAGACGTTGTGCCGCCACCCGAGGCCGGCTTGTCGGCATCGTCATCGCCGCCCAGCGTCTCACCAGCGATCACCTTGCGGATCTCGTCCCCGGTCAGCGTCTCGTATTCCAGAAGGCCCTTCGCCAGCCGCTCGAAATCGTCGGCCTTCTCCAGAAGGATGCGCCGCGCGGTTTCATAGCCCTCGTCGATCAGCTTCTTCACCTCGTCCTCGATCAGTTCCTTGGTGTGGGCCGACACCGAGAAACCAGCCGTGTTCCCCTGATAGCCTTCATGCGCCTCGGCATAGTCGATATTGCCGACCTTGTCCGACATGCCCCAGCGCATCACCATCGCACGCGCAAGAGACGAGGCCTGCTGGATATCCCCTGCCGGGCCGGACGAGACGCCTTCTTCACCGTATTTGATGATCTCGGCCGCCTTGCCCGCCATGGTCATGGCGATCTTCTGCTTGCCCTCGTCCTTGTGCATGTTCAGCCGGTCCATCTCGGGCAGGCTGACGACCATGCCAAGGGCACCGCCGCGCGGGATGATGGTCGCCTTATAGACCGGGTCGCATTTGGGCATGTTGATGCCCACGATGGCGTGGCCAGCCTCGTGATAGGCGGTCTTTTCCTTCTGGTCGGGCGTCAGCACCATGGACCGACGCTCCGCCCCCATCATCACCTTGTCCTTGGCGTTTTCGAAATCCTCCATCGTGACGAAGCGCCGCCCCACGCGCGCCGCCATCAGCGCCGCCTCGTTGACAAGGTTCATCAGATCGGCGCCCGAGAAACCGGGCGTCCCCCGCGCGATGGTGCGCAGGTCGACATCCGGGCCCAGCGGCACTTTGCGGGCATGCACGCCAAGGATCTTTTCGCGGCCCTTGATATCGGGGTTCGGAACATGGATCTGGCGGTCGAACCGGCCCGGGCGCAGCAGCGCGGGGTCCAGCACGTCCTTGCGGTTGGTCGCGGCGACGATGATCACGCCCTCGTTCGCCTCAAACCCGTCCATCTCCACCAGAAGCTGGTTCAGCGTCTGCTCGCGCTCGTCATTCCCGCCGCCGATACCCACGCCACGGGCACGGCCCACGGCGTCAATCTCGTCGATGAAGACGATGCATGGCGCGTTCTTCTTCGCCTGTTCAAACATGTCCCGGACGCGGGACGCACCCACACCCACGAACATTTCGACGAAATCGGAACCGGAGATGGTGAAGAAAGGCACGCCCGCCTCACCCGCGATGGCGCGGGCCAGCAGCGTCTTACCAGTACCCGGAGGGCCGACCAGCAGCGCCCCCTTCGGAATCTTGCCTCCAAGCCGCGAGAACTTCTGCGGATTGCGCAGGAATTCCACGATCTCTTCCAACTCTTCCTTGGCCTCGTCGATGCCCGCGACATCGTCGAATGTCACGCGGCCATGCTTTTCGGTCAGCAGCTTGGCGCGCGACTTGCCAAAGCCCATCGCGCCGCCGCGCCCGCCGCCCTGCATGCGGTTCATGAAGAAAATCCACACCCCGATCAGCACGAGGAAAGGCAGCCAGATGCCCAGCACGGACATGAAGCCCGACTGTTCCTGCGCCTCGGCCTTCACTTCAACGCCCTTGGCGATCAGCCGATCGGTCAGAGTCTCGCCTTCCGGCTTGATCGTCACGTATTGCGATCCGTCCCTTGCCCGCACCAGAACCCGTTCGCCGTCCAGCGTCACGGTCTGCACCTCGCCCGCATCAACGCGGCTGATGAATTCCGAATAGGACAGGGTCCGCGACGACATCGTCGACTGGTTCCCGCTGAACAGGTTGAACAGGGCCAAGATCAGCAGGAACAGAACGACCCAGAATGCGATGTTTCGTGCGTTGCCCACGAAATGTCTCCTCATACCGCCACGGCACCAGAACCGGCCCGTGACCCGTTGCTGTCTAAGATAGAGATAAACCCCCCGGGTTCAATGCGATAAAGGTGCCGCAGAGAGTGGGCCAAATGGCGCAGTGCAAGCCGCGTTCCACCCCGCACCATGCCCCGCCAGCGGGGCCGCCACAAGCACCTCGCCGCGCCAGACCGCCGGCGCGGCCAGCAGCGACAGGCGCGGCACCGCCGCTCCTTCCGCTCCCGCCAATTGGGCCAGCCCGTCAGGCCCCAGCGCGCGGATCGTCAAGTCGCTGGAATTCCCTTCGTTTTCCGACCCCGTCAGCCGCCAGCGCCCATCCCAGAGTTGATCCGTCGCGCAGACCAGCCCCGCCACCGCCCGCGCCTCGCGCGTGATCCGCAGCCGCCCGCGCCCCGGCGTCATCCGGCACCCGCCCAACGTTGCCGCCCGCCCCTCCAGCGCCGCGGCGATGAACCGCTCCAACTCTGCGCCACGTGGGCCATATTCCGCCGACCCGATCCACATCACCGCCGCCCGCATCAGCCGCCGCCGGATTTCCACGGGCAGTTGCGCAAGCCCCACGCCCTCAAGGATTACATCCCCCCGGTCCAATCGCGCGATCCGCGCCGCCGCCTCGGCCACCGCCCCGTCCAGTGCGGCGCGCACATCCGCCATGCGCCCGGCCAGTGCCGCGATCTGCTCCGCTGCGACCCCGGCATCCGCCATGGCGGCCACCGCCCGCCGTGCCCGCACGCGGGCAAAGCGCGCATCCTCGTTGGTCGGGTCCTCTGCCCAGTCTAGGCCCCGCGACAACAGCCAGCCGCGCAGTTCGGCGCGCGCAATAGCCATCAGCGGGCGCAGGAAGGTTATCCCCCCGACCTCGCGCCGCGCGGCCATCGCCGCCAGCCCATCCACCCCCGCATCCCGCGCCAGCCGCATCAGGAAGGTCTCGGCCACGTCATCCTGCGTGTGGCCCAACGCGACGGCGGCCAGTCCCGCCGCCCGCGCCCAGTCGGCCAGCGCCGCCATCCGCCCTCGCCGTGCTGCATCAGCAAGGTTCCCCCGCCCGTCCCAGCGCCACTCCAGCACCGCATGCGGCACGCCAAGCTCCGCACAACGCGCCGCGACGTCAGCCGCCTCCGCCCGCGCCTCGGGCCGCAATCCGTGATCCACCGTCGCCACAGCGACCGTACACCCGGCCTCGACCGCCAGATGCAATAGGGCGACGGAATCCCCGCCGCCCGAAACCGCCAGCCCCAACTTCTGCCGACCCGCGTCGCCCAGCGCCTGCCGGAAGATATGCCCGATGTCCCGGGTCAGGAGCAGCCAAGCCCCGCCATCGCCGACGCGGCCAGTCCGGCCTCCGCCGAACCCGGGAACCGCGTGCCCACCTCCTGCAGCGTGACGCAGGCCTCAGGCGTCTGCCCGAGGGCCCCAAGCGCCTGCCCCAGCTTCAACAGAGCCGGTGCCGCCTGCGGCCCCGAAGGCTGGCCCGAAAACGCCTCCAGATAGCTCCGCGCCGCGCCCGCCGTATCGCCCTGCTGGCTCAGCGCTTCGCCGCGCAGGTAATGCGCTTCCTGCGTCAGGGGGCCACCCGGGTAGGATTGGGTAAAGGTCGCAAAGAGGTCTGCAGCGGCGCGAAAGTCACCCTGACCGAGCACCTCCTTGGCCCGGTCGAAATCCGCCTGTTCGCCGATGGCCAGTTCAGGCCCGCCCGCAACCGCGCCGCCCGCCGCCGGATCGGTCGCCACCGGATCGACCGGGGCCACGGCCCCGCCACCCGCCGCACCGCCAAGGGGTGCCGTCTCACCAAGGGCCGCGATATCGCAACCCTCTTCCAACTCGCACAGGCGGAACTCAAGGTCCCCGATCCGGTTCGTCCCGTCAGCCACCACCCGGTTCAGCTTCAGTTCTACCTCTTCGGTCTTGCCCGTCAGCCGCATCAACGCGGCTTCGATCGCATCCATCCGCTGCAGCGCATCGCCGCCCGCCACGCCCGTCCCCGCAGCGCCGGTGCTGACCAGCTCGGATTTCAGCGTGTTGAACTCGGCCTGAAGCGCCGCGATCTCGGCCCGGATGTCGGCAAGGGTCTGCGCATCCTGCGCAAACCCCGCCACCGGCAGAAAGGCCGTCAGGGCCAGAAGGCGAAGCATGCGCATCGCGTCAGACCCCCGCCCCCATCGACAGCACCGTCACCGCGCGACGGTTCTGCTGATAGCAGGCCTCATCCGAACAGACCTCGATCGGGCGCTCCTTGCCATAGGACACCGTGCGCATCCGGTTCGGCGCAACACCCTGCGAGATCAGGAAGTCCTGCACCGCGCTCGCGCGGCGCGCACCCAGCGCAAGGTTGTATTCCCGCGTGCCCTGCTCGTCGGCATGGCCCTCGATGATGATCGCGTAAGACGCGTTGGCATTCAGCCACTGCGCCTGCCCCTGCAGCACCATCCGCGCCTCGGGCGACAGGGTGGACTGGTCCACCGCAAACAGCACGCGGTCACCCACGGCCTGATTGAAATAGGCGATCGACCGCGGGTCGCTCGGGTCACCAAGGCCCGAGGTGCCGATGCCGCCCGCGCCCACGCCGCCCACGCCACCGGCGCCCCCGGCACCGCCCGCGCCGAAACGGTCAGGATTGTTGCAGGCCGCAAGTCCGAGGACGGCGACCACGAGAAGGGCCTTGGGAAGAAGAGTCATGGATCAGTGTTCCTTTTCGGTGTTCTTGGCTCGATTGGCAGCGACCATATCATCTTCGCGCCGCCATGTGAATCGGCGGCGCAACACTCCTCACGGCAGAAGCGGCGACCATGCCGGGTCCGAGGCCGGTCCATCGGTGGGAATCTGCCGAAGGTTCCGCCCTGAGATGTCGACGCTGAACAGGGCCGCCTGCCCACCCGCCCCCGCGCTTTCACGGGTGAACATGATGACGCGCCCGTTCGGGGCCCAAGTCGGGCCTTCGTCCAGGAACGAGGCCGTCAAAAGCCGCTCTTCGCTGCCATCCGTCCGCATCACGCCGATATGGAACCGCCCGGCATTCTGCTTGGTGAAGGCAATGTAGTCCCCCTGCGGCGACCAGACAGGCGTGCCATAGCGCCCCGGCCCGTTGGAAATTCGCCGCCCCTCGCCCCCGCTTGCCGGCATCACGTAAAGCTGCTGCGATCCTGTGCGGTCGCTTTCAAAGACGATCTGGCTGCCATCGGGCGAAAAGCTCGGCGCCGTCTCGATGGACGGAGAGTTGGTCAGTTGCCGGATCTGCCCGCCGCCAACATCCAGCGCGTAGATGTCGGAATTCCCGCCCCGTTCAAGGCTGAAGACCACCGTCCGCCCATCCGGTGCGAAACGGGGCGCGAAGGTCATGTTGCCCTCTGTCTGCGCCAAAGCCTGCACCGACATGGACCCCAGATCCATCAGATAGATGCGCGGGAAACCGGATTCATAGCTGGTGAACAGGATCTGGTTCCCCGTCGGCGAAAAGCGCGGGGCCAGCACGATGGATCCGCCATCCGTCAAATAGGCCACGTTGGCCCCGTCGTAATCCATTACCGCCAGCCGCTTAACCCGCTGGTTCTTTGGCCCGCTTTCAGCGACATAGACGACCCGGCTGTCGAAATAGGGGCCTTCCCCGGTGATCCGGCTATAGACCGCGTCCGCCACCTTATGCGCCATCCGCCGCCATGTGTCCGGCGTGCCCGCAAATTGCAGCCCCTCGCCCATCTGCTGACCGCTGAACACGTCAAAGAGCCGGAACTTGACCACGATCTGGTCGCCCGACGCGCTCACCGCGCCTACGATCAGGGCCTGCGCATTGATAGCCTGCCAGTCGGGAAAGGAGACCGGAGCATCGAAACTCCCCACCCGGGCGATATGGGCCTCGGCCGGGATTTCCCGAAACAGCCCCGTCCCCGCCAAATCCGACGCGATGACACGCGTGATGTTGGCGGCATAGTCCGCCGCTGCCCCGTTCTCGGCCACAAAGGCAGGCACGGCAAAGGGCAAGGGTTCGATCACCCCATCCGTGATGGTGATCCTCAGCGGCCCCTGCGACTGGGCCAAAGCGGGGGCACCGACCCCGGCCATCAGGCTCAGCGCAAGTGCAATCACGGGGGTGAGGGTTCTGATCAACGTCATTCCGACCTCATGCTCCTCGGGTCAATCGTTTCCAACATGCCGCGAACGGCCCTTCCTTGCGGACACAACCGCGCGAGCGGCCTGCCCTCCCTGTCTTGTCCATGCGGCGCTCATCGCATCCGCATCCCGTTCGGGTCGAACACAAGTTCCATGTTCTTCCACTGTTCGAATTTCTCGGCCGGCAGCGGAAATCCGCGCGCGCCGCAGCGGATGATCGCCCGCCGCGCCGCCTCGAAGGCCTGCCGCGTCGCCGTATCGGACTCGCCGTTCGAATCGATCAGCGCGATCGATCCCGCATCCGGAACCCCGTCCTGCCCAACCGACACCGCCACCGTGACCGTCGTGCGCAGCGCCTCCATCGACAAGGCGCCGACGTTCCAGCACTGCTGCACCGCCACCCGCAGCGCGTCCTGTTCGCCCGCCGTCATGGGCGGCCCGACCGGCAGGTCCGATGCCGTCTCTTCCGAGGCTGTCTCTTCCGAGGCTGTCTCTTCCGCCGCCGCGTCTTCGGCCAGCGCTTCGGCCAACGCCGCCGCCACCGCATCCTCGGTCGCCGCGTCCTCGGTCACCTCGTCGGCGGGTTCTTCCACCGTCTCGGCCGCCGCTGCGACCTCTTCCTCGACCGGCTCTTCCGCCACCTGCGCAGGCCGCGACCGCGGGCGCAGGGACGAGGTCATCTCCAGCTGCGGCGCATCCTCTTCCGTCTCCACCGCCTCCGTCACGATCTGCGTTGTGGCCTCTTCCGGGGCCGCCGCTTCCTGCTGTTCCTCGACGATCACAGCCTCTTCGGTCGGTTCGTCCGCCACTTCCTCGATCACTTGATCGGCCACCTCCGGCGCATCGACGCTTTCGACCGGCGTTGCCGCCACCCGGTCCACGGGGCGCGGGCGCGGGCGCGAATCCGACAACGGCACTGGGATCGGCTGTTCGATCTCGGCGATGGGCGCCACGGGGTCGGGCGTCTCAATGGGCTGCGGCACCGCTTCCTGCGGCAGATCCTCGGGCAGCGGCTCTTCCGGCGGGGCAACCGGGGGCGGCTCTTCCGCCGGAGGGGGCGGTTCCTCGGGCTGCACGGGTTCGGGCGGCTCCACCGCTTCGGGCTCGGGCGCAGGCTCGACCGGCTCGGGTTCCGCCGCAGGCTCCACCGGCTCCGCCGCAGGCGGCGGTGCCGCCGCCATCATTGCGTCGAACTCCGCGCTCGACATCAGCGACACTTCGGCCACCTCGATCTCGGGCAGCGTTTCGGCACGGAACAGCCAATCCCCCAGGACAACCCAGAGGATCACGCCCGCATGCGCGATACCCGAAATGATCTGGCCCTTTTCCATGCCCCGCCCGGCCGTCAGCCGCCGTTACCATCAAGCGTCGGGCCACCCGCATCGGTGACCAGACCGATATTGTTGAACCCGCCCGCATTCAGCGCGCCCATCACCTCGGCAACCCGTGCATAAGGAATGGACCCATCCGCCCGCAGGAAGATCTTGTCCGAGGTCCGCTCCGCCGCGATCGCCGTCAGCCGCATGATCAGCTCTTCGGGTGCCGTCTCTGTCGTCTGGATCAGCAGACGCCCATCCGCCGTCATGGTGATGGCCAACGGCTCCTCCTGTTCGGACGGCAGCGCATTCGCCGCCGTCTCGGGCAGTTCGATCGGCACGCCCACCGTCAGCATCGGCGCCGCCACCATGAAGATGATCAGCAGCACCAGCATCACGTCGATGAACGGCGTGACGTTGATCTCTGACATCGGCCCGCCGCCACGCCGTCTGCGGCCCCGGCGACCGCCACCACCCCCGCCACTCTTCTGAACCCCTGCCCCCATGGCTCAGGCGTCCAACTGGCGCGACAGGATGGTCGAAAACTCGTCGGCAAAGCTTTCGTACCCGTTCAGGATACGCTCGCTGTCGCTGTTCAGCTTGTTATAGGCCACCACCGCCGGAATGGCCGCGACAAGGCCGATGGCCGTCGCCAGCAGGGCCTCGGCGATCCCCGGCGCCACGACGGCAAGGTTGGTGTTCTGGCTGATGGCGATCTGCTCGAAGCTGTGCTTGATCCCCCAGACCGTGCCGAACAGCCCGATGAAGGGCGCGGTCGATCCGGTGGTGGCAAGGAACCCGAGGCCCTTGTTCAGCGCCTCGTTCTCTCGTGCAATGGCAACGTCCATTGCCCGGTCTATGCGCGCCTGCGCGCCCGCGATCAGCTTGCCGTCCTGCCGATGGCTGCGCCGCCATTCCGTCATCGCCGCCACGAAGATACGCTCACTCGCGCCTTGCGGCTGCGGACCGATCGCTTCGAAAAGCTCGTCCAGCGGTTCGCCCGACCAGAAGGCACGGTCGAATTCCTCCGCCTCGGCACGTGCGCGCCGGAAGGTCAGCACACGCTGGATGATGATGGACCATGACCAGAAACTCATCAGCAGCAAGGTGATCAGCACCAGCTTGTTGGTGAGGGTCGCTTTCATGAAAAGCGCAAGCACAGAGAAATCAATCTCCTGCGCTGCCGCGAGGGTTTCCGTTTCCATTACGCCTGCTCTTGTCCCGGGGCCGTCCTTGGCGCGGCCCATTAGCGGCGATTCTATCCACAATCAAAGGGGAATGCCAACACATCTGCGCGACGCACGCGTGCTGCGCGGCATCCTGCCGCCGCAGCGCAGCATTTCGGCAAGGATCGCCCCTACGGTGGGGGACTCAGCCCGTCTCCAGCCGTGCCCGCACCTCTGGCGGCAGCCGTGCCGGCCCGCCCGCATCGGACAGGCAGACCAGCACCACCTTTGCCGTGAAGAGCCGCTCCTCCCCGCGCCAGACCTCCTGCTCCAGTTCAATCCGCGCCCCGCCAAGGGCAAGGAGCCGCGTCGTTACCGTCAGCAGGTCGTCGAACAGCGCAGGACGCAGATAATCGGCCTCTACCCGCCGCACGGCAAAGACGATCCCCTGATCGCGCTTCAGAGCGCCCTGATCGATGCCAAGGCCACGCACCCATTCGCTCCGCGCCCGCTCGATGAATTTCAGGTAGTTGGCGTAATAGACGATGCCCGCCAGATCGGTGTCCTCGTAATAGACCCGTATCGTCACTTCATGCCTGCCCACCACCCGCCTTGCCTTTCCCCGCGCATCCGCAGCACCTTGGCCCCGCAGTGTTGCCCGTATCCGAAGGCCCGGCAACCGCCAATCCCCCGCCCTGCCCGTAGCGGGTCAG
>VYLE01000581.1_pt1 | contig 17077 bp, 14 predicted proteins | sample 5114391 | NCBI WGS metagenome assembly VYLE01 (sample SAMN12291771, study PRJNA351875) | freshwater metagenome | isolation source: freshwater lake | place: USA: Michigan, Kent Lake | collected 2013-08-15
GCCACCTGTGCCGCCCACGATGTGCTGGTCATTGCCGACGAGGTGTATCAGCGCCTCGACTTCGGCGCGCCTCCGCCGCCGTCGCTGGCCACCTATGCAAGCGGTGCCCGGGTGCTTTCGCTTGGCTCTTTCTCCAAGATCTGCGCGCCCGGACGGCGGTTGGGGTGGGTACACGGGGCGCCGGAGCTGCTCGAGCGCATCATGCGGTCGGGGCTGGTCCAGAGCGGCGGGGGGCTCAATCCCTTCACGTCGGGGGTGATGCACACCCTCATCACCCTCGGCCTCGCCGACGGCGTGCTGGACGATCTGAAGGCGGTATACGCCGAGCGCAGTCGCGCGCGTTGTGGGGCGCTGCGTGAGCAGTTGCCATTCGCGCGATGCGTGGCGCCACGCGGCGGCTACTTCGTCTGGGTGACGCAGCCAGGGATATCGGCGAATGTGCTGCTGCCGTTCGCGCGTGAAGCAGGGGTCGCGTTCCATGCGGGTCCGCGCTTCGTGCCTGGTGACCGGTTCGATGACGCGCTGCGACTCGGCTTCGCGCACTACGACAGCGAACAGCTGCGCGAAGGCATGCAGCGACTGGCGCGCGCCACCAGAAGAACAGGAAGCCGCTCTTCTTCGGTCCCGTGAAGATCAAGGAGGCGTACGTGCGCCTCCACTTTAAGGCGGTGCAGGTGACGCCCCAGCTTCCGGAGCCTGCGCCCTCCGCGGGTGGTGCCGACTTCATGTAAGCGCGTTCAACTCCCCACCCACGCCCGCCGATACCTCACTGTATGTCCGCCCTTGCCAGCGCCGCTTCCCTCGGCTCCGATACGAATCTGGACGCCTCGAGCGACCACGCCGTGCGCACGCGTCTCGCGCGCATCATGGCAGGGGGCGACTTCCCCGTGCTGGCACGCAAGGTGGCCGAAACACTGAGGACGCTGGACCACGATACCACGTCGCTGCAGCAGCTCACGGAGGTCGTATTGCGCGATTACGGCCTCGCCATGAGCGTCCTCCGCGCGGCCAACAGCGCCCATTATCGTCGCGGCCCTGCTCTCACGGAAAGCGCCACGCAGGCCATCATGATTCTGGGCGCGCGGGCCGTCCGGCAGCTGGCCGGCAGCATGGTGCTGTTCGCGCACTTCCGCCGTCGTTCCCCCGAGCTTCGGCGGCTCATGGAGGACGCGTTGCTCACCGCGCACCATGCGCGCGCCGTAGCCATCCAGCTGGGCTGCGACGACCCGGAGCTGGCGCAACTGTGTGGCATGTTTCGGAATCTGGGCGAGGTGCTCGCCGCCTGTTATTTCCTCGGCGATTACCAGCGTATCCAGTCGCTCGTGCACGACGATGGCCGCAGCGAGGCCGAGGCGCTGCGCATGGCGCTCGGATGTAGTTATGCCGACCTCGGCATGGCGGTGGCCGCAGAATGGGCCCTGCCGGCGGTCATCCGCCAGTCGATGGGCACGAGTCGTGGGGAGGCGCGCGCGCGCCCCGCCACCATCGCCGACTTCAGTGGCGCCCTCACCCTGCTGCTGTACCGTCCGGCGGCCGGCACCAGCGCCACTACCGAGCTCGACGCCCTGCTCGATCAGCACCGGGCGACGCTTGGAATTACGCGTTCGCAGGTGGCGAAGGTGGTATCCGAGGCGCTGACCGACACGCACGCCATCCTGCTCGACGATGACGGCGTGAGCGCTCCGGAGCGGGTATGGCAGCTGCGTGCGCTCCGTGAGGCCGCGCGCGGGGTGTTTGGCCGTGCCCTCCCGCTGCCGGAGGCAGACGAGCCGCACATTCTCGCGTCGCCCGAACCCTCGGTGCGCAGCCGGCTGCTGCGCGAGCTGCAGCAATCCGCCGCTGCCCACTCCGGGGCCACCATTGGCACCGTGCTCCTGCAGGCGCTCGAGGTGCTCACACGTGGCGGCCCGTTCGACCGGGCGCTAGTGAGCTTCTTCACCGCCGATCGTGCGCAGCTCGTGGCGCGCACCGCACTCGGAGCGGGAGCCGAGTCACTCCTGCCGCGTTTCGTCTACTCCGCCAGCGCGCGCCATGAGCCGCTGGTGGCCCTCACGCACCAACGGCAGGCGGTATATCTCCCGACCGATCGTGCGCTCGCCGCGACCGAAAGGCGCTGGGCCCAGTCGCTGGGGGTCGCGCAGTTCGGCGTCTTCCCCCTCGTCGTGCTCGGCAAGGTCATCGGGAGCATTTATGTGGATCGTGTCGAGGCCGGGCCCGTGGCCGACCGCGCCACGGTGCGCTTCGTCCAGGCAGCGGTGGACCTCGTGGTAGAGGCCATCGCGCTGCGTCGACGATAGCCGGACCCCGTGTCGTGCCCGACGTGACCCCAAGCATTACGGTGTCCGTTCCGCCCACCACCGCGCTCACCGCCAACCACGGTCTCCAGCTCTCGTGCACCGCGGGGTGGGCCAAGCCCGAACTGGCCTACCTGTGCGGCCTGTTTCGGCGGCTGGGGGAGGTCCTCGTGGCCTGCTACCGCCCGCGCCAGTACCGCACCTGGCAGGCGCAGGCGCAGCCGGGGGCACCGCCCGCGGAAGGTGATGAAGCGGCCGTCTTCGCCTTCACCTTCGAAGAGGTGGGCGTGGCGCTGGCGCGGCGCTGGGGCATGCCCGCCGCGGTGGTGCACACCATGCGCCCGTATCGCGGCGTGTCCGACGGTGACCACACGCTGCACATGATCACGCAGTGCAGCGCCGAGGTGGCACGCGCGTAGTTCGGCGCTGTGCCCGGCACCGCCGATGATGCGCGGAAGGCGCTGCGCGCCGTGTGGGCACGCCGGCTCGCCGTCATCGTCGAGGAACTCGCCGACTGTCAGGAGGCGGCCATGCAGGAGGCGGTCCCGACGCTCCGGACGATGCACGTGGACATGGAGAGCTGGGTTCGTGGGCGGCGTGACGCGCAGGCCGTGGCGCGGGTGCGGCGGAAGCAGCGGCCCGGTGGGGCTGGTGAGATCGAGGGGGAGGCCGAAGTGCTCGCGCGACTGGGCGAACAGCTGGCCGCCAGCGACGACGACAGCGAGCGGGAGGCGAGGCTGCGCACGGCCGTGCGAGCGCTCGTGGAACTCCGGCAGGAATCCTCGACCCCCAACGACGTGGGGCACGTGACGCACGCCACGCTGCGGGCTGCGTGCGACGCCGGCTTCGAGCGCGCTGTGCTGGGGGTCAGCACCGACGACTTCACGTTCGTGCGAGGGCGGGTCGGCATCGGGTACGGCAGCACGGAACTCGCACGCAACTTCGTGGTGCGCCCCGCCGCGACCTTCGGGCCCATTGGTGCGGCGCTGCAGGCGCGCACCGACCTGTTCGTCGAGCTCGCGGGTGCAGACGGCAAGCTCTACGGCCGCGATCGGCTGGTGCGTGAGTTCAATCCCAGTCAGTTCGCCCTCTTGCCGCTCGTGCTGGAAGAGCGGCTTCTGGGGTGCCTCTACTTCGGCAGTACACTCGAATCGATCGAGGCGACGGAGACTACCCGCTGGCGCATGCGGCACCTGCGGGATCAGCTGGTGGCGGCGTTCGCGCGGCACCGCGCCGCTGCAGACGGGTACACGGTGGCCGACGCGGTCTGCGCCGCGCTTCGCCCAGGGCCGCTGCGGGCCCTCCCGGCCCGTGTACGCGCAGTAGATTGTCGGAGTGGTTCCTCCGACCCTTCGCGCCTCCCTTCCTGTGCCCCCCTCCCTCCTGCTGCGCCCGGCCACGGTGGCCGACGTCTCTGTCATTCGTGAGCTCATCGAGGGGCTCGCCGAGTATGAGCAGCTGCGGCATGAGTGCGAGGTAACCGATGCCCTGCTGCACGCATCGCTATTCGGCGAGCGACCGTACGCCGAGGTGGTGCTGGCGGAGTGGGAAGGGCAGGTGGCGGGGTTCGCCCTGTTCTTCCACAACTTCTCCACCTTCCTGGCGAAGCCGGGGATCTACTTGGAAGATCTCTTCGTGCGTCCCGAGCGCCGGGGGCACGGCATTGGCACGGCGCTGCTCGTTCATCTGGCGCACGTGGCCGTGCAGCGCGGTTGCGGACGACTCGAATGGTCGGTGCTGGACTGGAACGTGGATGCCATTCGGTTTTACGAGAAGCTGGGCGCACGCGCCCAGGATGCATGGACCGTTTACCGTGTCACGGGCGAGGCCCTGACGCATCTTGCCTCTGGAGAGAGCTGACATGACGTACCCTGCTCCGCTGTCGCGCCGCGAAGTCCTGCGGCTTCTCACGGCTGGTGTCGCCGGCAGCACGCTGCTACCGCATCTCGCGCAGGCCGCGTCCGCGGCGGCGACCGATGCCACCGTACTGCCCCGGATCGAGCGGATGGGGCTGCAGCTGTACACCGTGCGGGCAGCGCTGGCCAAGGACATCGAAGGCACGATTGCCGCCATTGCGAAGGCCGGCATCACGGAGCTCGAGTTCTTCAATCCGTTCGGCAAGGACGTGGCGTGGTGGAACGCGCTGCTCAAGAAGCACAACCTCACCGCGCCCTCCAGTCACGAAGCGCTCCCCACGACCGACAACGACTGGGGCCCCATCTTCGACCGTGCCCACGGCATGGGGCACAAGCTGGTGGTGGTGCCGTACGTGGGCGACGAGTACCGCGGCAGCAAGGCCAACTGGCAGCGGCTCGCCGCGCGACTCAATACCGGCGCCCAGAAGGCCAAGGCGGCGGGGCTGCAGTTCGCGTATCACAACCACGACTTCGAGTTTGCGCCGGTCGACGGCACGACCGGCTACGAGATCGTCACCACCCAGACCGATGCCAACGCGGTGAAGCTCGAGCTCGATCTGTACTGGACGGTGAAGGCGGCGCAGGACCCGCTGGCCCTCATGAAGCGCTGGCCCAATCGCATCGTGGCCGTGCACGTGAAGGACGCGGGCCCCGCCCCCGAGCGCACGATGACGGAAGTGGGCGCGGGCACCATCGACTTCAAGACCATCCTTGCCACCGGGCGCAAGCAGGGGCTGCAGCACTGGTTCATCGAGCACGACAACCCGGCCGATCCCATTGTGTCCATCACCGCCAGCGCCGCAGCGCTGAAGAAGCTCTGATTCGCCAAGAGTTCGCTCTGACCCCATCCCTGGAGTGATCCGCGTGTCCGCTCGCCGTTCGAAGGTGGCTCCACAGTACGATGTAATCGTGGTGGGCTCGGGTGCCGGTGGCGGCATGGCCGCCTACCAGCTGTCGGTGCAGGGGCTCAAGGTGCTGTTGCTCGAGGCCGGTCGTGACTACGACCCGGTGACCGAGACGCCCATGTTCCAGACGCCCAAGGATGCGCCGCTGCGTGGTGCGGGTGGCGCCGACAAGCCGTTCGGTTTCTACGATGCCACGGTGGACGGCGGCTGGAGGGTGCCGGGAGAGCCCTTCACGACGGCCCCCGGCTCGCAGTTCCAGTGGTGGCGGGCGCGCATGCTGGGCGGCCGCACCAACCACTGGGGGCGCATTTCGCTCCGCATGGGCCCCTACGACTTCAAGCCCAAGTCGCGCGACGGTCTGGGAGAAGACTGGCCCATGACGTACGAGACGATGGCGCCGTACTACGACAAGACGGAGCTGCTGATTGGCGTGTACGGCGGCGACGAGGATCTCGAGAACACGCCGCGGTCATCGCCCGGCGTGCTGCAGCCGCCGCCGGCGGCGCGCACCTACGAGCTGCTCACCAAGCAGGCCTGCGATCATCTCAAGATTCCGGTCATTCCTGCGCACCGGGCGGTGCTCACCAGGCGACAGGACTCCGCGCGCTTGCCGCAGCGGCTGCACCCGGGCAACCGGCTGGCGCAGCGCGTGCTCAAGCAAAGCATGGACCAGCGCATGGCGTGCTTCTATGCCACCGACTGCGGGCGCGGCTGCTCCATCAAGGCCAACTTCCAGAGCACCACGGTGCTCATCCCGCCGGCCATGGCCACCGGAAACGTCACGCTCATCACCGATGCGATGGTGCGCGAGGTGACGGTCGACACGCAGGGGCGGGCGAGTGGGGTGCACTACATCGACAAGCTCACGCGCGTCGATCATCACGTGACGGCCAAGGTGGTGGTGCTCGCGGCCAGCGCGTGCGAGACATCGCGCATCATGCTCAACAGCAAGAGCGCGCTCTTTCCCAATGGCATCGCCAACGGCAGCGGCGTGGTGGGCAAGTACCTCATGGATACGGTGGGTGCCGGCCTGTCGGCGCAGATCCCGCGGCTCGAGGGGCTGCCACCGATCAATGAAGACGGCACCGCCGGCATCCACATGTACATGCCGTGGTGGCTGTACGGCGATCAGGCGGCGGGCAAGATGAGCTTTGCACGCGGCTATCACATCGAGTTCGGCGGCGGACGCAGCATGCCCGGACCCGGCATCTTCGGCGGCCTCGAGTCGTTCACCGGCGGCGCCTACGGCAAGAAGTTCAAGGAAGAGGCGCGCCGGTACTACGGCTCGTTCATGTGGTTCGATGGGCGCGGCGAGATGATCCCCAATGAAGACTCCTACTGCGAGATCGATCCGGTCGCGGTGGACCAGTGGGGCATCCCGGTGCTGCGCTTCCACTGGAAGTGGTCGCAGCACGAGATCGATCAGGCCGCGCACATGCACAAGACCTTCGCCGAGATCGTCGCACAGATGGGCGGCAAGGTACAGGGCACGGTGCAGACCGACGGCAACAAGGCCATTGCCGCCGGTGGGTCGATCATCCACGAAGTGGGGACCGTGCGCATGGGGACCGACCCGAAGAAGTCGGTGCTCAACGAGTTCGGTCAGGCGTGGGAAGTGAAGAACCTGTTCGTCACCGATGGTGCCACGTTCGTGTCGAACGCCGACAAGAACCCCACGCTCTCCATCCTCGCGCTGGCGTGGCGCAGCTGCGACTATCTGGTGGATGAACTGAAGAAGGGGAACATCTCATGAGCGACGATAGCACGAACCCCGCAGGCGGCGTGGGGCGCCGCGATGCGCTCAAGGTCATGGCGGCAGCCGCCGTGGTGCCCATGCTCCCCGACGCGGCCGAGGCAGCGCCCGCGCCGATCTCACGCGAGCCGTTGCCGTTGCTCGACGAGCCGCAGCGCCCGGTCAAACGCAAAGGCCCGCGCGGCACGCCCAGTGACCCCGTCCTGCAGGTGGCCAAGGCCGACTGGCCCATGAAGCTCTCACTGCGTGAGCTCACCACCCTCGGCGCGCTGTGCGACATGATCATCCCGGCCGATGCCAAGAGTCCATCGGCATCGGCGGTGGGCGCGCCGGGCTACATCAACGAATGGGCGAGTCGCCCCGGCGGTGAGGCCTCGCTGGTACGTGTGCGGGGAGGGCTGGCCTGGCTCGATCGCGAAGCCCAAGCGCGGTTCGGCACGCGGTTCCATCTGGCCACCAACGCGCAGCGCACGCAGATCTGTGACGAGATCTGCTACCTGCCCACGGCCAAGCCGGAGCACCAGTTCGCCGCGCAGTTCTTCGATACCATTCGCGACCAGACCGCCACGGCATTCTACACTACCCCGGCCGGCTGGAAGGATCTCGGCTACATCGGCAACGTGGCGCTCCCCACGTTCGAGGGGCCCAACGCGGCAGTCCGCAAGCAGATCGGTATCGAGTAGATCCCGTTGTTCCCTCCCGCCGGAGCCTTCGCATGGATGACGCGCGTATAGTGCGCAGCCCGTATCCCGACATCGAGATTCCCGACCTGCCGCTCGTCCCGTTCGTCATGCACCGCGCGGCAGTGCATCCGGACAAGCCGGCCATCATTTGTGCTGCCACCGGGCGGCAGCTCACCTACAGCGAGCTGGATCGCGCCATCCGTCAGGTGGCGGCCGGTCTGCATGCCAAGGGCATTCGCAAGGGCGACGTGGTGGGGCTGGTGAGCCCCAATCTCCCGGACTTTGCGGTGGTCTTCTATGCCGTGACCACTCTCGGCGCGATCTGCTCGACGGTAAACCCTGTTGCCACCGCCGAGGAGATCGGCGCGCAGTTCGCCGACAGCGAAGCGGTGATGCTGGTGACGATTGCCGACCTGTACGAGAAGTGCACAACAGCGGCACGACTCGCCAGCACCGTGCGCGAGATCGTCGTCCTTGGCACCACCCCGCCCGGCGCCACGCCGTACGCCGCGCTGTTCGCGCACGGCGATGCGGCACCGACCGTGTCCATCGACCCGGCCACGGACGTGTGCGCCCTGCCGTATTCGAGTGGGACCTCGGGTGTGCCCAAGGGCGTCATGCTCACGCACCGCAACCTCGTGGCCAACCTCCTGCAGTGCGAAGCGGCCGGCGTGGGGATCCTCTCCACGGACACGGTCATTGGTGTGCTGCCGTTCTTTCACATCTACGGCATGGTGGTGGTACTGGGTGGCACGTTGCGGCAGGGGGCGACCATCGTGAGCCTCCCGCGCTTCGATCTCGAGCAGTTCCTCGGCACCATCCAGCAGTTCCGCGTGAGCTACATGAATCTGGTGCCGCCGATCATCCTCGCGCTGGCCAAGCATCCGCTGGTGGCGTCGTACGACCTGCGCAGTGTTCGCACCATCATGAGTGGGGCCGCTCCGCTCGGCGCCGACCTTGCGGACAGTTGTGCCGCACGCCTCGGGTGCCTCGTGCGTCAGGGCTACGGCCTCACCGAAACGAGCCCGGTGACGCACTTTCATCCCTTCACGGGCGAGCGCGCGGATGGCGGGTCGGTGGGGCCCGCGGTTCCGAACACGGAATGCCGTCTCGTGGACAGCGACACCGCGATCGATGTGCCGGCGGGTGAGCGCGGCGAACTCTGGATTCGCGGCCCGCAGGTCATGAAGGGGTACTTCAACAAGCCCGAGGCCACTGCGGCGTGCCTCACCGCCGATGGATGGTTCAAGACCGGCGACGTGGCGGTGGAAGAGGCTGGGTGGTTCCGCATCGTCGATCGCGTGAAGGAGCTGATCAAGTACAAGGGGCTGCAGGTGGCGCCGGCGGAGCTGGAGGCCCTGCTGCTGTCCAACCCGCATGTGGCCGACGCGGCGGTGATTCCGGTGCCGGATGAAGATGCCGGTGAGATCCCCAAGGCCTTCGTGGTGAAGCGGGGAGAGACCGACGCCGACCAGATCATGGCCTGGGTGGCTGAGCGCGTGTCGCCCTACAAGAAGGTGCGTCAGGTGGAGTTCGTGGAGGCGATTCCCAAGTCACCCTCCGGCAAGATCCTGCGCCGCGTGCTCGTGGAGCGCGAACGGGATCGGGCGCGGGCGGGGTGAGGCCAGGTCGCGGGGCGCGCCCGTACACCCTGCCGCGCCCGGTGGTAGCTTCGACGTTCCACGCGTGCCCTTCTCCTCGACTTCCCCTGAACACCTGATCGCAATGCCAGGAAATCGTCTCGGTATCGGCTTCATCGGCTCCGGCTTCAACGCGCGGTTCCACATACAGGCCTTCCGCCATGTGCGCGACGCCGATGTGCGCGGTGTGTGGAGTCCCACTACCAGGAACGCGGCGTCGGCCGCACAGTATGCGCGAGAGCTCGATGTCGGCGAGGCCACGGCGTACAAGACCATCGCTGACATGGTCGCCGATCCGCACATCGACGCGATCTGGTTGAACGGTCCCAATCACGCACGTATCGAGAACGTCGAGGAGATCGTGCACGCGGTCACCAGTGGCAAGGGTACGCTCAAGGGTATCGCCTGCGAGAAACCGCTGGGGCGCACGGTGGCCGAGGCCAAGCACATCCTCAAGCTGGTGGAGAAGGCCGGCATCATGCACGGCTACCTCGAGAACCAGTTCTTTTCGCCGCAGGTGAGTGCCGGCCACGAAATTCTGTGGAAGCGGGGCGCGTTCTCCACCGGGCGCCCGTACCTGGCGCGTGCGGCCGAAGAGCACAGCGGTCCGCACGGCCCGTGGTTCTGGAACGGCATTCAGCAGGGTGGTGGCGTACTCAACGACATGATGTGCCACTCGGCGCTGGTCGTGCGTCAGCTGCTGTCCGAGCCGGGCAAGCCGCTCGGCGATCTCAAGGTCAAGCGCATCACGGGCCACATCGCCTCGCTCAAGTGGACGCGCAAGGAGTACGCGGCGCAGCTCAAGCGCGACATGAAGGTCGACTATCTCAAGGCGCCATCGGAGGACTTCGCGAGCGTCCACATCGAGTTCGAGACGCCCGAAGGTCGTATCGCCATTGGCGAGGCTACCACCTCGTGGAGTTTCGTGGGCCCGGGCCTGCGCCTCAGCGCCGAATTGCTCGGCCCCGAATACTCGATGAAGTGGAACAGTCTCGACAGCGGACTCAACCTCTTCTTCTCACGCGCCGTGAAGGGAAAGACGGGTGAAGACATCGTGGAAAAGCAGATGGCCGAGCAGGGGCAGATGCCCGTGGTGGTGAACGAAGCGATTGCCTACGGCTACGAAGCCGAGAACAAGCACTTCGTGCGGGCTTTCCTTGGCAAGGAGAAGCCGCTGCTCACCTGGCACGATGGGCTCGACGTGGTGCGCATCCTCATGCACGCGTACAAGAGCGCGGAGTTGGGCAAGACGCTGGAGTACAAGGAGAACGGCGTGGACAAGTTCGTGCCGCAGGTGGGGCAGGGGACGTGGAAGCCGTAGCAGGCTTCGGAGCGGTCTGACGACGGTTCAACCGCAGTCGGCAGACGGCAGGAACCACAGCACGCAGGCTGCAGGGATGCGGTAGAACAACACGGGCGCGACCGCGATGCGGCGCGCCCGATTTCCTTTGCGGCGTAGGACCCGCGGACTACGACTTCCCCGGTCGGCGCAGATGATGGGCGCGGAGGGCGTGCAGCATGCGGCGGATCTGGCTGATCTCGTCGAGGATGTCGTTCACGTGCGGCAGCCCCGGCACCAGTCGACGTGCGAGCTCGAGGTGACTCTCCACCTCACTCGTTGACCCGATTGCATATGCCAGGAAGCGTGCGTTCTGCGCCGAGGACTCCTGCCTGGCGCCTTCGGCGATGTTGGCCGGAATAGACGTTACGGCGCGGCAGAGCTGATTTCTGAGCCCCGGAGCCTGTATGGCGGGGAGCGCCCGCGTGATCACGTGCACTCGCACCGCGACATCCATGGCGCGGTGCCACACCTGCAGATCATGGTAGTCGTGCATGGCGCAGCATAGCGCCGACCCCTCGACGTCGCGTTACCGAATTGCCGCAGGGAGCGCTCAATGGACGCACGCCGGGTGAGCAACCGGGAAGCGTCCAAACCTGCAGACGGTAGGACCCAGTGTACGCAGCCTGCACGCATGCGGAAGCACAACGCGGCGGCGGGCGCGGCGCGCCACCGCCGATGGCTCATCCCCCAATGAAATCGGGCGCACCGCGTAGCGGTCGCGCCCGCACCGTCCGCATCCCTGCCAACTGCCCACTGTCGTTCCTCCCGTCTGCCGTCTGCTGCTTTTGCCGCGCAGGGGGCAGGGAGCAGGGAGCAGGCAGAACGCCCGCTATCCCTCTCGCAGTGACCGTACCACGTCCCGAATGATCGCCGGGTCCGTCCCGCGCGCGTGCACCTGGCGCACCGACGAACGCTGCACCAGCTCCCGCACATGCGGGCCGCGGATACCACCACCGGCGAGGATCGTGAGCCGGTCGCCGGCGCGTTGCCGGAGCGCCGACAGGGTGGCGGCGCCCTCGAGCGCGGTGGTGGCCTGGCCGCTGGTCAACACGTGCGTCACGCCCGCGTGCATGAGCGCATGGAGTGCCGCAAAGGGGTCGGGAGTGCGGTCGAAGGCGCGATGAAACGCCACGGCCATGGGGCGCGCCAGGTGCGTCAGTTCCAGCAGATGCCGCGTGTCCACGGCGTCGTCACGCTGCAGTGGTCCGAAGACCACACCGTCCATGCCGAGCGTGCGCGCGGTGACGATGTCGTTTGCCATCACGTCGAGCTCGTCGTCGTGATACACGAAATCGCGCGTATGCGGCCGGATCATGACATGCAGCGGCACGGTGATGACGTCACGGCAGCGGGCCATGAGGCCCAGCGACGGTGTCGTGCCGCCGTCGCCGGGGCCGCACAGCTCGATACGGCCGGCTCCCGCCTCCTGCGCGGCCACGGCCGTGTAGACGGAGTCGCAGCATGCTTCCACCAGCACGGCGCCGAAGTGCGGTGCCGGCGGCGGTGCGTCAGCGGACGTGGCGGACATGGGAACCCCTCAGTGCGCCGAGGTGGGGGCGGCGCTGGCCGATGCCGACGGGCGGAACAGGAAGAGGAAGACGGCAAAGACGACGAGTGCACCAATCGCTGCGGTTTGCCAGATCTGCAGCCAGTCGTGCGACGGCGCGCCCGCGGCGCTCGTCGTGGCGTAGCGGTTCACCACGCTCCCTGACACCGACGCCCCCACGAAGTAGCCCACGCCGTTGGTGACGAGGTTGAGGAACCCCTGCGCCGCCGCGCGAACCTTAGGGCCGGCGCGCTCATCGGTGTAGATCTGTCCGGCCACGAAGAAGAAGTCGTAGCAGATGCCGTGCAGCAGGATGCCGAGGTACACGAGGGGCATCACCGGCGTGCCGCTACCGGTGCCGTAGCCGAAAGCGAAGTAGCGCAGCCCCCACGCCAGCATCCCCACGAGCATGATCCACTTGATGCCGAGCTTCCGCAGCGCCAGCGGGAGGAGCAGCATGAACCCGATCTCGCTCATTTGCCCGAACGTTTGAATGAAGGCGGGCTCTGGCGCGCCGATCTCGTTCAGGTAGGGGTTGGCGAAGGCGTAGTAGAACTGCAACGGAATGCAGAGGAAGAACGAGCCCAGCGTGAAGATCAGAAAGTCGCGGTGCCGCAGCAGTTGCAGGGCGTCGAGCCCCAGTGCGTCGCGCACGCTGAAGGGGGCACCCGCCGCTCGCGGCGGCGTGGGGGGAAGCAGGAAGGAGAAGAGCCCGAGCGCCACCGAACCGCCCGCCGCCAACAGCATGGGCAGGTTGGACTTGTCCGCCTGCAGCACCTTGCCCACCATGATGCCCGCCGCAATCCAGCCGATCGTGCCCAGCACCCGGATGAGCGGGAAATCGCGCGCCGAGTCGGTGATGTGGTGGAACGAGATGGAGTTGGTGAGCGACAGCGTGGGCATGTAGCAGAACGCGTAGGCGAGCAGGAACAGGTAGAAGCCGCTCCATTCGGTCTGCTGCGCCATGAGGTACATCAGGCCGCCGCCCACGAGGTGCAGGATGGCGAGCAGCTTTTCCGAAGAGAAGAACCGATCGGCCACGATGCCCATGAAGAACGGCGAGACCACCGCGGCGATGGCCGTCGCGCCGTACGCGGCGCCGATGTTGGTATCGGAGAACCCTCGGGTCTGTCCGAGGTACGTGCCCATGGTGACGAACCAGGAGCCCCAGACGAAGTACTGGAGGAACATCATGACCGACAACCGTGCCTTCGTGCTCATCTGCAACAGCTCCCGGATACGAACGTGGCGGATCGGTGCCTGGGAATCGTGCGCCGCGGTGGTGGGCGCGCCGTGGTCGCTCACGGTGGCGTGAGCGGGGTGGGCTGCCGGCAATGCTATGTCCCGTACCGGGAAGGCGGAAGGCGTCACGCGTCCGACACGCTGGCGTTGGGTCGCCACCCGCGGGCCGGATGCCTGTTTCGTATCCGGTGCCGAACCCGTAGCTTGGGGTCATGAACCTGTCCCCGGCTTCCGACCCAAGGTACCCGATCGGCCGCTTTGTGCGGCAGGATGTGTACTCCAGTGCGGAGCGATCCGCGCATGTGGCACGCCTCGCCGCGCAGCCGGGCGCGCTGGCCGCCGCCCTCGACGGGCTGGACGAGCACGATTTCGCCGCGCCGTACCGCCCCGGCGGTTGGACGGTGGGGCAGCTGGTGCATCACCTGGCCGACAGCCACGCCAATGCCTTCATCCGGGTGAAGCTGGGCCTCACCGAAGACGAGCCGACGATCAAGCCGTACGATCAGGACGCGTGGGTGCAGCTCGCCGACGCCACCACGCTGTCGCCCCATGTGTCGGTCGCGCTCTTTGCGGCCACCCACATTCGTCTGCACGCGGTGCTGGAGTCCATGCAGGGCGAGCAGTTCGCGCGCCGCCTCATGCATCCGGAAAATGGCGTCATGACGCTCGATCAGGTGGCGGCCATGTACGCGTGGCACGGGGATCACCATCTGGCGCACCTCGCGCAGTACCGCGCGCACTATCGCCCGCCGCGCGGGTAAGCGCCGTCAGTTCTGCGCTTCGAAGATGCGCCCCGCGTCGCCTACGGCGGCTAGGCCGCGGGTGCCCGGCAGGCCGAACAACGCATAGATGATACTGCGCCACGGTGCAGCGAGCGGGCGCCACTGGACGCCGTTGTAGCGCAGCACGGTCCCGCTGTCGCCTACCGCATACACGTCGGTGGGCCCACGCCCCCAGAGCGCCCGCAGGTCACGGGCCGTGGGCTTGGGAAAGGCGCGCCACGTCACGCCGTCAAAGCGCAGCGCCACCCCCGAGTCGCCCACCGCAAACACGTCGTTGGCGGCCGTCCCCCACACGGCGCGCAGGCGGCTTTGCGTAGGTACGGCCACAGGCTGCCAGCGCCCGCCATCGAAGCGCAGCATGGTACCGGAATCTCCCACCACCCACACATTGGCCGGGTCGGTGCCCCACGCCGCACGCAGGAAGCGCTGCGTGCCACTCTGCTGCGGCGTCCACCCGCTGCCGTTCGAGCGGAGAATGGTGCCGCGCTCACCCACGATCACATGCTGCCCGCCGCCGCTCCACACATTGCGGAGCACGCCGCGTGTGGGGGATTCGTCCAAGCGCCAGGCCGAGCCGTTGTAGCGCAGAATCGTCCCGGTGTCTCCCACCGCCACGATGTCGGATGCGCCATTGCCGCTGATCCCGTACACGTCGAATGCGGAGGGAACGCGCTCAGGCGTCCACGTTGTGCCTTGTCGCCGCAGCACCGTCCCCCCGAACCCCACCGCGAACATCGTCTCGCCGGCACCATACACGCCGAGGAGGGGCGGGTCATTGTTGTCGACCGTGGCCGTGGCGCTGGCTCCCACGCCGCGCAACGTGATGATCGCGCCGTACCAGCCGGCCAGTCGCAGCGACCCATCGCCCCGCCGGGTGATGGCGCGCCAGTTGGCTCCAAGCCCCACCGAGAGGGCGCGCCAGGTGGTGCCGTCGAAGTACCAGGTGGTGCCGTTGTTCCCTACCGCATACACATCGTTGAACGCGCGACCCCGCAGGGCGAACAGGTTGGCGGTGCTGGGGGTGGGCATACGCTGCCACTGCACACCGTCGAAGCGCACGACAGTGCCCTGCGTGCCCACAGCAAACACGTTACCCGCACTCGTGCCCCACACATCGAAGAACGGCACGGACTCCGGCACCGCCTGTCGTACCCAGCTCGTGCCATTCCAGCGCAGGAGGGTGCCGTTGTTGCCGGCAACGAACACCGTGGTGCTGTTGGCGCCCCAGATCCCCCACAGCTCGTCGGTGACGCCGCTGGCCATGGCATCGAGGCGCGTCCCGTTCCAGCGCAGGATGGTACCGCGGTCGCCGGTAATGAAGATCTCGTTCTCGCCGAGCCCCCACACTTCGAGCAACGTCGAGGTGATCCCTGTGTCGAGCCGCCGGAACGTCGTCCCGTCGCTGCGCAGCACGACGCCATTGCTCCCCACGAACCAGAGATCGGTGGGGGAGCTCCCCCACACCCCCACCAGCGTCTCCGTGATCCCGGCGTCCACCTTTTCCCACGGGCCGTCGCGACGGGAGCGCAGGATGCCGCCATTCTGCCCCACGGCCCACGTGGTGCCTGCCCCGTCGTCCCACACCCCCAAGAAGGTCACATCCGACACACCGGCACGCGCTGCGCGCCACGTGGTGAGGTCGGGCTGCTCGCTGGTCACCGAGACCGACACCAAAGCCGACAGCGGGCCGTTGACCCCTCGCACGTTGGCGGTGATGCGCGCACTGCCCGGCGCCACGGCGCGCACCACGCCGGTGGCGTCGACCGAGGCCACCGCCGGGGCATCGCTTCGCCATTCCACGGCCGGCGCATTCACCAGCACGCCGGCCGCGTCGCGCGCCTCCACCTGCAACGCCTGCGTCGCCCCGGCGGGCAGGTTGAGCGAAGCCGGAGCCACGAGCAGCGAGGCCACCCGCGCATCACGCGGCGCCGTTTCGGTGGGGGCATCCCGACACGCGCTCAGGGTCGTCAGCAGGCACAGCAGGGAGAGCCACACGCCACCCGACCAGTGTGCGACCGAGACGCGGCGGCGCCGCCACCATGAATGAGGCAGGCGCAGCGAAGACAAATCGACGGGCATGTCGGGAGCCTAGTCGCAGCGCCCCAGCGGGCGCAACGCCCAACGGGTATGCTTCCACACGGTTCCGTCGTGTGTCCACCCACCACTTGCCCTGCGCCCCCATGACCCGCTCCATCGTCCACGCCTGTTGCGGTGCCGTCCTGCTGGCGGGTGCGGCGGGCCTGGTCGCCGCGCAGCCCGGCGTGCCACGCACCTCACCGCCGGCGCCCTCGTCGGAGATCTTCTTGGTGCCGCTGACGGGGAAGGGGGCCGCGCTGGCCGCCGGCGCGCCGCGCAACATCACCAACCGTGACGGCTACGACAATCAGCCGGCCTTCTCGCACGACGGGCGCGCCCTCTTCTACACGTCGACCCGCGACGATGCGCAGGCCGATATCTATCGGTTCGATGTGGCCGGCAGCCGCAGCGTCCGCGTGACGCGCACCGCGCCGGAGAGCGAGTACTCCGCCTTCCCCACCCCCGATGGCTACGCCCTCACCGTCATTCGGGTGGAGCGCGACTCGACGCAACGGCTGTGGCGGGTGCCCCTCGATGGCAGCACGGAACAGCCGCTCTTCCCGGAAACCAAACCGGTGGGGTACTTCGCGCAACCGACCGACTCCACCTGGGTGCTGTTCGTGCTCGGCACGCCGATCACGCTGCACTATGGCGCGAAGGGCACCGGTCCAACCGAGGTGGTGGCGCGCAACATCGGTCGTTCGCTGCATCGCATCCCCGGCACGTCGCTGGTCAGCGTGGTGCAGAAGGGTACGCCGCCGTGGCAGCTCATGGCGTTCAATCCGGTGGCGCGCACCTTCACCGCACTCGTGCCCCTCCCACCGGGCAGTGAAGATGTGGCCTGGACCGACGGCCGCACCGTGCTGGTCGGCAGCGGCAGCAAACTGTTGCGCTGGTC
>VYLE01001095.1_pt1 | contig 17069 bp, 20 predicted proteins | sample 5114391 | NCBI WGS metagenome assembly VYLE01 (sample SAMN12291771, study PRJNA351875) | freshwater metagenome | isolation source: freshwater lake | place: USA: Michigan, Kent Lake | collected 2013-08-15
CACGACCAACACGGGTGCCCAGATCGAGATCTTCGAAGCCCTGATCGCCGCCGGCCTAGGGTCGGCCACCCCGCGTTTCGCCCACATGCCGCTGCTGGTCGGGGCGGACGGGGCGGCGCTGTCCAAGCGTCTGGGATCGCTGTCGGTCGCGGAGATGCGGGACCAAGGCTATGAACCTCTGGCGATCACCAGCCACCTCGGCAAGATCGGGACGTCGGATGCGCTGGAGGTCGCAGAGAGTCTGGAGGCGCTGGGCGCGGGCTTCAGCTTCGACAAGATGGGCCGCTCGCCCGCCCGCTACGACACCGACGACCTGGATAGGCTCAACGCCCAGGCGCTGCACGCCATGCCGTATGCCGTCGCCAAGCCTCGGCTGGAGGCGCTCGGCTGCGATCTGGGCGAAGCGGTGTGGGACGCGCTGCGGCCGAACCTCAACCGTTTCGGCGATATCGTGGGCCTCAGCCGTATGGTCACCGGTCCGGTGACGCCTATCGTAGAGGATGCCGGCTTCGCGGCGGCCGCGCTGGAGGTGCTGCCCGAGACGCTCGACGCAGGCGTCTGGGCAGTCTGGACGGAGGCGGTGAAGGCTCGCACAGGGGCGAAGGGCAAGGCGCTGTTCATGCCACTACGCCACATCCTGACGGGGCAGGAGCGGGGGCCGGACATGGCGACGCTCGTTCCCCTGATCGGGCGCGAGCGGATCGTGCGCCGCCTCAAGGGCGAGACGGCCTGAGGAGGGCGGACGCGCCGCCCTCCGAATGCCAGATCAGGCGTTGCAGGCGGCGATCTGTTCCGCCGTCAGGGCCGTTCCGCGCCAGGTGAACTCGCTGACAGCGCCGAGGCGGGCGACCACCCGGCGGCAGGCGCGAGGCGCGGGCTGGTTGGCGCCGCCCGAGGCGGTGCAAGTCGCGCCTTCGCAACGCCAGCTGGCGCCATCGACGATCACGGGTCGGGTCGGGGCGTTGGCCGCATCGGTCAGCGTCAGGCGCGTGCCGGTCGGCGTCTGGGCGACGGCCGGGGCGGCGAGGGCGAGGCAAAGCGCGGCGATGGAGAGGACAGAGCGCATAGGAGACTCCGAAGAGGATGATGGCCGGGTCGGCCGAACGGCATAGTGCGTCGCGTTTGAAAACTGTCAAGGCGCGTAGTCAAAAACGACGGACTAGACCGCGCCGTGATGATCGACGATCACTTATCGCCGATCATATTGCAAGGCGGCGGTGCCCGAGCTCGCGCTCAAGGCCTTGATCGCGCCATCCACCGTATCGCTGACGACCCACGCGTTGAGGAAGGCGGCGGGCGTGAAGCCGGTCTGGACGCTGTGCTGCATCAGGGCGAAGAAGGTGTCCCAGAAGCCGCCGATGTTCAGGAAGACGATGGGCTTGCCGTGCAGGTCGAGCCGCTTCCAGCTGAGAAGCTCGACAGCTTCTTCCAAGGTGCCGATGCCGCCCGGTGCGACGACGAAGGCGTCGGACTGGTCGTACATGATCTGCTTTCGCTCATGCATGGTCTGCACGACCAGGGTCTCGACCTCGTCGAACAGGCGTTCGCGGCTGCGCAAGAACTCAGGCATGACGCCAAGCACTCGGCCGCCAGCCTCGTGCGCCGCCCGAGCGGAAGCCCCCATCAGCCCGACGCCGCCGCCCCCGTAAACGAGCCGCCAGCCTGCCTGAGCCGCGGTCCGACCGAACTCGCGCGCGGCCTGGGTGTAGATCGGATCAGCGGCGTCCGACGAGCCGCAGAACAGGCAGACCGACGGGCCGTCGAACGGCTGGATGGAACGATGGGCGGGCGACATGAAACCTCGGTGCGAAACAGGGGACAGGCGACCGCCGTCGCGCTATCCGAAAGCGGGTCATACAGAGATGGCGCGAGTGATGAAACGACGGATCGGCGCAGTGGTCGCCTTAGGGCTGGCGGCAGCGGCCTGTGGCGAGCGCCCCTCGTCGCAGCAGCCCGAGAGCGCGACCGAGACCGCGTGGATCACGCCGCCTGTCGTCCAGACGGCCGGCGTGGCGGCCGGATCGCTGACCTTGGCGGGAATGGCGTCCCCGGGCGGTCGCGTCGTCGTCAGCGATCCGAACGGTCAGCAGTTCGCCGTGGCCGCCGATGACCGAGGTGGGTTCCGCCTTGTCATGCCTGGCCCGGAGCGGCCGACCCTGTATCGTCTCGAGGTTGTTGCTGGTGACGTCCGGCTCCGGCGGGCCGATCGCCTTCCTCAGCGCGGGCGCTCCGACGCAGCGCTTCGATCCGGCCCCGCCGCTAGATGCAGTCGACGCCGACGGCCGCGCGATGATCCTGAGCGGTCGCGCCGAGGCGGGCGCCTCGGTGCGGATCGAAGCCGGCGTCACTCGGGACGTGACAGCCGACCGCAACGGCCGCTGGACCGCGGCGCCGGCGGGATTGCCGGGATCCATCCGGGTCAACGGGCAGAGTTTCGATCCCGCGTTATCCGCCGACGGACCCGATGGCCTGAGCGTGGCGGGTGGCGGCTGGCGCCTGATCTGGACCGCGCCCGACGGCGCGCGTCAGGTCACCTGGTTTCCGGCGACGGTCTTGGAAACGTCCGGTTAACCAATTCGCCTGAGCAAGAGCATGTTCTCCTTGAGGACACCCACCATCATACCTTTCGGCCCGACGTTCGCGTCGGGCTTTTCTTTTTCAAGCGGGCGACGCTATTCGCAGCCACATGAGCGAAGCCGAAGTCCTAGTCCGCATCGAAGGCCGCGTCGGCCGCATCACCCTGAACCGACCCAAGGCGCTCAACGCTCTGAGTCTCGCCATGTGCCAGGCCATGACCGAGGCTTTTCTGGCCTGGCGCGATGATCCGGCGGTCCAGTGCGTGCTTCTAGACCACGCTGGCGAGCGCGGATTCTGCGCCGGCGGCGACATCCGCATGATCGCCGAAAGCGGGGCGGGAGATGCCAGCGAGGCCAAGGCCTTCTTCCATGCCGAGTATCGGCTGAACCACCTGATGTTCGTCTATCCCAAGCCGATCACGGCCATCGTGGACGGGGTCGTCATGGGCGGCGGCGTCGGAATCTCGGAACCGGCCGACATCCGGATCGCCACCGAGCGCACCACCTACGCCATGCCCGAGACCGGCATCGGCCTGTTTCCCGATGTCGGTGGGGGCTGGTTCCTGCCTCGACTGCCGGGCGAGACCGGGACGTGGCTGGCTCTGACCGGCGCTCGGCTGAAGGCGGCCGACACCGTGGCCCTTGGCATCCACACCCACTTCGTCCCCGCCGAGAAGGTGGACGTTCTGAAGATCGCGATCCTGTCTGGAAGCCAGGACGCTTTGAGCCACCACGCTGGCGACGCGGGTCCATCCCCTCTTGCCGCACACCGGGAGCCGATCGATCGGCTGTTCGCTCACGACTCGGCCGAGGCCATCTTCGACGCTCTCGAAACCGAAGGATCGGACTGGGCTCTGCAGCAGTTGGCGACCCTTCGGACAAAGTCACCCCAGTCGCTGAAGGTGACTTTGCGCCAGCTTCGGGCCGGTCGACGCATCACGGACTTCGCCGAGGTCATGGCGATGGAGTACCGGCTGGGCGGCCGGATCGTGCGGACCCACGACTTTCGGGAGGGCGTCCGCGCCGTCATCGTCGACAAGGACAATGCGCCGCACTGGTCGCCGTCGTCGCTGCAAGACGTGTCGGACTCCGCCATCGACGCTCTGTTCGCCCCCCTTCCACCTGGCGAGGAATGGTCGCCGCTGATTTGAGGCTTGCGTCCTCGGGCGATAGCGGGCGTAGCTGCCGCGTCCATACGGGAGACTTCTCATGCTGAAACGAACCGGCTTCGCCGCGCTTACCCTGGCGTTGATGGCCGCCGGCGCGGCCTCGACGGCGGTCGTCGCCCTGTCGGCCCAGGACGCGGCGGCACCCCACATCGCAACCGCAGTCGCTGACTCCCGTCGTCCGGCCGAGGACGTGGCCCGCGACGGCCTGCGCAAGCCCGCCGAGATGCTGGCTTTCGGCGAGGTCCAGCCCGGCCAGCGGATAGCGGACATCCGGCCGGAGGAAGGCTATTTCACACGGCTTTTCGCCCCCGCCGTCGGCGAGACCGGCCGGGTCTACGCCTTCGTCCCGACCCGCACGGCGGCGCGCGAGACGCCTCTCGCCGAGGCTTTGGCTGCCGCCTTCCCTAATGTGACGCCGCTCACCGGGGCTCTGGACGCGATGTCCTTCCCGGAGCCGCTCGATGCGGTCTTCATGGTCCAGGAGTACCACGACTTCCACATCCCGGGTTTCAACACCGACGTCGCCCGCATGAACCGCGCCGTGTTCGACGCGCTCAAACCCGGCGGCGTCTATGTCGTCATCGACCACTCGGGCCGGGCGGGCACGGGCGCGACCGAGGTCCAAACGCTCCACCGCATCGACGGCGACTTCCTGAAGGCCGAGGTCGAGGCGGCGGGCTTCGTCTTCGAGGCCGAAAGCGACGCCCTGCGCAATCCGGATGACGACCGGACGATCAACGTCTTCGACGAGACGATCCGGGGTCGGACCGATCAATTCGTGTATCGCTTCAGGAAACCGGCCTAAAGCTCGACGGTCTCATACACCAGCATCGAAGCGCCGCCGCTGGCGAAGTTAGAAACGTCGGCGGCGGCCGCCTGACCTTCCGGTCTGGCGAAGGCGGCGGCGATGTCGCCCAGCGTGTCGAAATGAAGGGCGGCGATCAGGTGGACGTCCGAGGGTCCCTCGGGCGTCAGCACCGGCCCGCGCGTGGTCTCGAACCGACGCAGGCCCGGGATCGCGCGCGCCAAGGGAACGTGGATTTCGCTGTAGTGGCGGTCGAACGCCGCCGGATCGGACGGAATGCCATAGGTGACGACAAGCTGGGCCATGGGAAGCTCCGCTGGAAAGCGGAATGCGTATCATGAAATCGGCGACAGGTTCGTCCCGCCGCGATGACGGCGGTGGCGCGCGGGCGTAAGCTCAGACCGCGCCGTGCGGGCGCGGTGGAGGATTCGATGCGTCTCGCGTTCAACCGTTCCCTCGTGGCCGCCGCGTCAGCGGCGGTTTTGTTCGGCGTGTCGGGCTTCACCCAGCCTCCGCAAGACGCCTCTGCCTACACCGCGGTGCTGGCCAGCCCGGATCGCCTCGCCGCCGATCGGGCCCGCGACGAAGACCGCAAGGCCGCCGAGACCCTGGCTTTCGCTCAGGTGAAGCCGGGCCAGAGCATCGCCGATATGATCATCGGCGGGGGCTATTTCACCCGCCTGTTCGCCGCCGCGGTGGGCGAGGAAGGCTCGGTCGTCGCCTGGCAACCGGCGGAGTTCATCGCCTTCCAGGCCAGCTATGGCGAAGCCCTGACCACGGTCGACGAGGCGCATGACAACGTCAGCGCCATCCGCTCGCCCATCGGCGCGCCGGAGTTCCCACAGGGGCTGGACCTGGTCTTCACCGCCCAAAACTACCACGACCTGCATCTGGCGCCGTTCGCGGGCGATACGGCGGCCAAGGTCAATGCGGCGGCGTTCGCGGCGCTGAAGCCGGGCGGGCTATACGTCATCATCGACCACTCGGCGCAGCCGGGCGCGGGGCTGGGCGTCGCCGACAGCCTGCACCGCATCGACATCGCCGACGTCCGGCGCGAGGTCGAGGCGGCGGGCTTCGTGCTGGAGGCTCAGAGCGACATCCTGGCCCGCCCGGACGACCCCCGCACCGCCAACGTCTTCGACGCCGGCATCCGGGGTCAGACCGACCAGTTCATGCTGAGGTTCCGCAAACCCGCCTGACAGGGCTGGCGAGGCCCGCGTCGAGGGTCTAACCGGAGCCAAAATCATATCGCTTCGGGAGACGCCTCATGACCGCTCGCAAGATCGCCTTCATCGGCCTCGGCAACATGGGTGGCGGCATGGCCGCCAACCAGGCCAAGGCGGGTCATTCGGTCTCGGCCTTCGACCTGTCCGAGGCCGCGCTGGAGCGGGCGAAGGCGGCGGGCTGCACGCCCGTTGGCTCCGTCGCCGAGGCGGTGAAAGACGCCGATGTGGTCATCACCATGTTGCCGGCCGGGCCGCATGTGCTGAAGGTCTATTCGGAACAGGTGATCGGCGCGGCGCCGACGTCGGCCCTGCTGCTGGATTGCTCGACCATCGACGTGGACACGGCGAGGAAGGTCGCGGGGCTCGCGCGCGACGCGGGCTACGCCTTCGCCGACGCGCCTGTATCCGGCGGCACGATGGCGGCGGACGCGGGCACCCTGGCCTTCATGGTCGGCTGCGACGAGGCGGATTTCGCCCGCATCGAGGCGGCATTGGAGCCCATGAGCCGGGCGACGTTCCGGGCCGGGGATCACGGAGCGGGTCAGGCGGCCAAGATCTGCAACAACATGATCCTGGGCATCACCATGCTCGGCACCTGCGAGGCCATCGCGCTGGCCGAGAAGCTGGGGCTCGACCCGGTCAAGATGTTCGACATCGTGGCGAAGTCGTCGGGCCAGAGCTGGAGCGTCACGACCTACTACCCGTGGCCTGGCCCCGTGCCGACCGCGCCGTCGAACCGCGACTACGACGGCGGCTTCGCCACCGCCATGATGCTCAAGGATCTGAAGCTCGCCCAGGACGCGGCGGCCAAGGCCGGAGCGAGCACTCCGCTCGGTGCGCAGACCGAGGCGCTGTTCCAGTTGTTCGATCGCCTGGGCTACGGCGAGCGGGACTTCTCAGGGATACTGCAGATGCTGCGCGGGCGGCTCGAAGATCTACCCAAGGCCTAATGAGAACCGTTATCAATTAAGGTCTTGCGACGTTTTCGCCTTGCCCGGCGTGTGGACTTTCTTGCCTCATCGGCGCAGATACCGACCACAGCCGGATAAGCAGAAGAAGCGTCGTTTTGTTCGACTATAAGGCCGCCTTTCAGAACGCCATCGATCAGGTCAAGACCGAGGGCCGCTATCGCGTCTTCGCCGACCTGAAGCGCGTGCGCGGCCAGTTTCCGCGCGCGGTGCGTCGTCGTCCGGACGGATCCGAGCAGGACGTCGTGATCTGGTGCTCCAACGACTACCTCGGCATGGGTCAGCACCCGGTCGTGGTCGCGGCCATGCAGGCCGAGGTCGAGCAGGCCGGCGCCGGCGCCGGCGGCACGCGCAACATCTCTGGCACGACACGCTCGGCGGTCGATCTGGAAGCAGAGCTGGCGGCCTGGCACCAGAAGGAAGCCAGCCTGCTGTTCACCTCCGGCTATGTGGCCAATGAGGCGACGCTGACGACGCTCCAGCGCATCCTGCCGGGGCTCATCATCTTCTCCGACAGCCTGAACCACGCTTCGATGATCGCGGGCATCAGGAATGGCGGCTGCGAGCGGCACGTCTTCCTTCACAACGACCTGGCCCACCTCGAATCGCTGCTGGCGGCGGCTCCAGCCGACGCGCCAAAGCTGATCGCCTTCGAGAGCGTCTATTCGATGGACGGCGACATCGCCGACCTGAAGGGCACGATCGCCCTCGCTCGCAGGTACGGCGCGATGACCTACCTCGACGAGGTCCACGCCGTGGGCCTGTACGGGGCGACGGGCGCGGGCGTGGCCGAGCGCGACGGCGTACTCGCCGACATCGACATCATCGAATGCACGCTCGGCAAGGCGATCGGCGTCATGGGCGGCTACATCGCCGCGGATGCTGTGATCGTGGACGCGGTGCGCAGTTGGGCCTCGGGCTTCATCTTCACCACCTCGTTGCCGCCGGCCCTGACCGCGGGCGCCCTGGCGTCCGTGCGTCACCTGAAGGCGCATCCCGAGCTGCGCGAGGCGCATCAGGAGCGAGCCGCGACGCTGAAGCGCCGCTTCGCCGAGGCCGGAATTCCGGTCATGCCGTCCGAAAGCCACATCGTGCCGGTGTTCGTGGGCGATCCGGTCCACACCAAGATGATCTCGGACATGCTGCTGGAAGACCACGGCATCTACGTCCAGCCGATCAATTATCCGACCGTGCCCAAGGGCACGGAGCGCCTGCGCTTCACCCCGTCGCCGGACCATGACGACGGCATGATGGACGCGCTGGTCCAGGCGATGGACAAGCTCTGGACCCACTGCAACGTCGCCCGGATGCCGGCGGCGGCGTGACGGTCGACGATCTGGGCGAGGTCATCCTCGAGGCGACCCGCAACGGCGCTTTTCTGAAGGTCACGGCCATCCATGCGGCGACCGGGGTCGAGGCTTCGGCGGTCGGTCCCGCGTTGGAGCCCAAGGCCGTCGAACGTCTGGCCATAGCCAAGCTTCGGCGTCTGGTCGCCGCAGCCTGACACAAGATGTTGTGGTGGAAGGTCGTCGGGCCTAGATTGCGGCCTTCCCGCCACGACCAGCCCGGACGCCACCGTGACCGCTCATTTCATCCATGACGCCTATTTCTCGCGGGGCCTCGACCAGGCCGATCCGGACGTCGCCGCCGCGATCAAGGGCGAGCTGCATCGCCAGCAGGAACAGATCGAGCTGATCGCGTCCGAGAATATCGTCTCGCGCGCCGTGCTGGAGGCGCAGGGCTCGGTCCTGACGAACAAATACGCCGAGGGGTATCCGGGACGGCGCTACTACGGCGGCTGCGAGTATGTTGACGTCACCGAGGACCTGGCGCGCGAGCGGGCCAAGCAGCTGTTCGGCGCGGCCTTCGCCAATGTGCAACCGCACTCGGGAGCGCAGGCGAACCAGGCGGTGTTCTTCGCCCTGCTGCAGCCGGGCGATACCTTTTTGGGCATGGACCTGGCGGCGGGCGGGCATCTGACGCACGGCAGCCCGGCCAACCAATCGGGCAAGTGGTTCCGGCCGGTGACCTACAAGGTCCGCGAGGACGATCACCTGATCGACTACGACCACGTCGCCGAGATGGCCGAGCGCGAGAAGCCCAAGCTGATCGTGGCGGGCGCCTCGGCCTACAGCCGCCACATCGACTTCAAGCGCTTCCGTGAGATCGCCGACAGCGTCGGGGCCTATCTGATGGTCGACATGGCCCATTATGCGGGTCTGGTCGCCGGGGGGGTCTATCCGAACCCGGTGGCGCACGCCCACGTCGTGACGACGACGACGCACAAGACCCTGCGCGGCCCGCGCGGCGGCCTGATCCTGTCCAACGACCCGGAGCTGGGCAAGAAGATCAACTCGGCGGTCTTCCCCGGTCTCCAGGGCGGACCGCTGGAGCACGTCATCGCCGCCAAGGCCGTGGCCTTCGGCGAGGCCCTGAAGCCCGAGTTCAAGGCCTATGCCGGCCAGGTCGTGAAGAATGCCCAGGCCCTGGCGGCCGTGCTGGTCGAGCGCGGCTTGGCCATCGTCTCGGGCGGCACCGACAGCCACTTGATGCTGGTCGATCTGCGGCCCAAGGGCGTGACCGGCAAGGCGACCGAGCTGCAGCTCGAGCATGCGCTCATGACCTGCAACAAGAACGGCGTGCCGTTCGACACCGCGCCCTTCACGGTGACGTCGGGCGTGCGTCTGGGGACGCCGGCGGGCACCACGCGGGGCTTCGGCGTGGCCGAGTTCCAGCAGGTCGGCCACTGGATCGCCGACGTCGTCTCCTCGATGAATGGCGGAGACGAGGCCGATCCGGTCGTGGTCGCCGAGGTCTCGGCCAAGGTGCGCGAGCTGACGGCGCGCTTCCCCATCTACGGATAGAGTGCTGAATGAAGTGCCCCTTCTGCGGCAACGCGGACAGCCAGGTGAAGGACAGCCGCCCGTCTGACGACGGCGCGGCCATCCGTCGTCGCCGGTCCTGTCCCAACTGCGGCGGGCGCTTCACCACCTTCGAGCGGGTGCAGCTGCGTGAGCTGGTGATCCTGAAGCGGAACGGGCGGCGCACGCCGTTCGACCGCGACAAGCTGGAGCGTTCCCTGGCCATCGCGCTACGCAAGCGCCCTATCCAGCCCGAGCAGGTCGAGCAGATGGTGTCGCGCATAGTGCGCCAGCTGGAGAGCCTGGGCGAGACCGAGATCCCGTCCAGCGTCGTCGGGGACTTCATCATGAAGGCGCTGAAGGGCGTCGATGAGGTGGCCTATGTCCGCTACGCCTCGGTCTACAAGGACTTCCGCGCCACCGGCGACTTCGCCCGCTTTCTGGGCGACGAGGGGCTGGACGACGATACCAATCCTGCTCGGGACGGGGCCCCGCGAGGCTGATGCGGATCACCTGGAAGGTCGCGACGTCCCTGGACGGCCGGATCGGCACGTCCACGGGCGAGAGCCAGTGGATCACGGGGCCCCAGTCTCGGGCGCAAGGCCATCGGCTTCGCGCGGCCCATGATGCCGTGCTGGTCGGTGTCGAAACGGTGCTGGCCGACGATCCGCGGCTGACGGTCCGTCTTCCCGGCGAGCCCGATTTGGAGGAGAAGCAGCCGCTGCGGGTCGTGCTCGACAGCAAGCTGAGGACGCCGTCCTTCGCCCGGATCGCCACGGCGGGCACCCTGATCCTGACCACGCGCGATCCCATGCAGATCGGCCCGGCGGAGGTCGTCCGGGTCGCGGGCGATCAGAACAACCGGCCGAGCGTCGAGGCCGTCGTCGAGACCCTGGCCGCGCGCGGCGTGAAGAGCCTGATGATCGAGGGTGGAGGTCGGGTGGCGGCCTGTTTCGTCTCGGCGGGCATGGTCGACGCCATCGAGTGGTTCCGGGCGCCGATCCTGCTGGGCGGCGACGGGCGGCCGGGGGTGGCGGCGCTGGAACGCTACGAAAGGCGGACCTAGAGTGTTCACGGGCATCATCACCGACATCGGCCGCGTGCGCGCGGTCGCCGAAACGGCGCGCGACCGCCGCTATGAGATCGAGACGGCGTGGGACACGGCGGGCATCGACCTGGGGGCGTCCATCAGCCATTCGGGCGTCTGTCTGACGGTCGTCGAAAAGGGGACCGGATGGTTCGCGGTCGAGGTGTCGGGCGAAACCCTGTCGAAGACGACGCTGGGCGCCTGGATGGCCGGGACCAAAATCAACCTCGAGCGCGCCACGCGGGCGGGTGACGAGCTCGGCGGCCACATCGTCTCGGGTCACGTCGATGGCCTGGGGCGCGTCGTCGAGATCACGCCGGACGGCGGGTCGCACCGCATCGTCATCGAGGCGCCCGAGCCGCTGCATCGCTTTATCGCCGCCAAGGGGTCGATCACGGTCGACGGCGTGTCCCTGACGGTGAACAGCGTGGACGGCCGTCGCTTCGGCCTGAACATCATCCCCCACACCTGGGAGGCGACGACGCTGGGCCAGCTCCAGGTCGGTGATGCGGTCAATCTGGAGATCGACATGCTGGCCAGATACCTCGCCCGGTGGCAGGAGACCGCGTGATGACCAACACCATCGTCCTGGCCCGCGACATGTTCGACAGCCCGATCAGCCCGATCGAGGACATCCTGGAGGACGCCAGGAACGGCCGCCCCTACATCCTGGTCGATGCCGAGGACCGGGAGAACGAGGGCGACATCATCATCCCGGCCCAGTTCGCCACGCCGGACCAGATCAACTTCATGGCTCGCCACGCGCGCGGCCTGATCTGTCTGGCCATCACCGCGGAGCGGGCGCGCGCCCTGCGTCTGCCGCCCATGGCCGCCGAGAACCGCACCAGCATGGGCACGGCCTTCACCGTCTCCATCGAGGCGCGCGAAGGCGTGACGACCGGGATCAGCGCGGCGGACCGCGCCCGCACCGTCCAGGTCGCGGTCGATCCGATGAAGGGCGCCGACGACATCGTCTCGCCCGGCCACGTATTCCCCCTTGTCGCCCGCGACGGCGGCGTCCTGGTCCGCACTGGCCACACCGAAGCCGCCGTCGACATCAGCCGCATGGCCGGGCTGACGCCCGCCGGCGTGATCTGCGAAATCATGAACGACGACGGGACCATGGCGCGCCTGCCGGACCTCGTCGCCTTCGCCCAACTGCATGGACTGAAGATCGGCACGATCGCCGACCTGATCGCCTATCGCCGCCGCACCGAGCGGTTCGTCGAGCGGGTGATGGACACCCCGTTCGAGAGCGTCCATGGCGGTCCGTTCCGACTGATGCTGTATCGGAATACCATCGAGGGCGCCGAGCACGTCGCCCTGGTCCACGGCAAGATCGAGCCGGGTAAGCCAACGCTCGTGCGCATGCACCAGGTCGATTTCGCCGCCGACCTTCTGGGCCATGTCGAGGCGCGGCAGAGCTACATTCCCAGCGCCCTTCAGGCGATTACCGATTACGACGGAGCCGGCGTCGTGGTCTTCCTGCGCGACCCGACGCTTCAGGGCCTGGCCGAACGGCTGTCCGGCGCGGACAAGCCGGTGGCGATCGACCGATCCTTGCGAAACTACGGCGTCGGCGCGCAGATCCTGCTCGATCTCGGCGTGCGGGACATGATCGTGATGAGTTCCAGCCGACCCGAGCCCGCCGCCATCGAGGGCTATGGCCTGAACATCGTCGGCTGGCGCACCATGGACGGAGAAGACCCATCCTAAAAGAAGCTCCCCGCGTCCTCATCGTCGAGGCGCGCTTCTATGACGACCTGGCCGACGCCCTGCTGGAAGGCGCCAAGGACGCGCTGAAGGCGCGCGGCGCGACCTTCGACGTCGTCACCGTCCCGGGCGCGCTCGAGATTCCGCCCGCCATCGCGCTCGCCGATGAGGCTGGCAAGTTCCCGACGGCCCCGCGCTATGACGGCTATGTGGCGCTGGGCGTCGTCATCCGGGGCGAGACCTATCACTTCGAGATCGTGTCGGATCAGTCGGCGGCCGGCATCATGAAATTGGGCGTGCGCGGCCTGATCATCGGCAACGGCGTCCTGACCGTCGAGGACGAGGCCCAGGCCTGGGCTCGGGCGCGTCTGTCCGAGGGCGACAAGGGCGGCGGGGCGGCGCGGGCCTGCATGGACCTGATTGAACTCAAGCGCCGTTTGCGCCTAGGGCTGCACGGATGAGCGAGCCTGCGTTCCCCAACTCCATCGCCTCCGTCCTCGAGCAACTGGCCGAAGCGGAGGCCGCGCGCGCCGAACCGCAGCTGACCAGTCGCCAGCGTCGGGCCCGCACCGTCGCGCGCCTGGCGGCCGTGCAGGCGCTCTATCAGATGGAGCTGGCGGGGGAGGGGGTCGAGACCGTCATCTCCGAGTTCGAGAACCACCGTTTCGACGCCCAGATCGAGGGCGAGATGCTGGCCGAGGCTGACGAGGACTGGTTCGCCGAGATCGTGCGGGGCGTGGTGACCAGCCAGCGCGGCATCGACACGGCGGTCAAGGCGCGACTGGCGTCGAACTGGCGGCTGGAACGGCTGGACGCCACGCTGCGCGCCCTTCTTCGTTGCGGGGCCTGGGAGCTGATGGAGCGTCCCGAGGTGCCGAAGGAGATCGTGATTGACGAATACGTCGAGCTGGCAAAGGCCTTCTTCGACGAAGCCGAAGCCAAATTCGTCAACGCGGCGCTGGACGGCGTCGCCCGCGACGTCCGGCCGAAAGACTGACGCCGTGCCCGCCGTCGACGTCGCCGGCGAATTCGAGACCATCGAGCGGCTGCTGAGGCCGCTCGCCCATCCGGACTACGCGCGCAACCTCGCCGACGACGTCGCGGTCCTGCCGTCTCGGCCGGGATACGACCTCGTCTTGACCAAGGACGCCATTGTCGAGGGCGTGCACTTCCTGCGGGACGACCCGCTGGACACGGTGGCGCAGAAGCTGCTGCGGACGAACCTGTCCGATCTGGCCGCCAAGGGCGCAGAGCCGTTTGGCTATCTGCTGGCGTGCCAATGGTCCGAGCGCTGTGGCTGGCCCGAGCGGGAAGCCTTCGCGGCGGGACTTGAGGCGGATCAGAAGACGTTCGGGGTGAATCTGCTGGGCGGCGACACGGTCGTGACGCCGGGGCCGGCGAGTTTCTCTGCCACTTTGCTGGGGTGGGTCCCGAAGGGCGCGGCCCCCGCGCGTTCCAGAGCCCGGCTCGGCGACGGCGTCTATGTCACTGGCACGATCGGCGACGGCTGGCTGGGTCTGCAGGCGGCGCAAGGTCGGCTGTCGCTGGAGCCGGAGCGGGTCGCGGCTCTGGCGGAGCATTATCGCCGGCCGCTTCCGCGTCTGGAGTTCGGGCAGGCCGTGCGTGGCGTGGTCAGCGCCATGATGGACGTGTCGGACGGCCTTATCGCCGACGCCGCGCACATCGCGCGCGCCAGCGGCATGGGACTGGACCTCGATCTGGAGGTCACGCCGCTGTCGGCGGCGGCGCACGCCTGGTTCGACCACCGGATCGATGCCGAGGCGGCCATGGAAAAGCTGGTCACCGGCGGGGACGACTACGAGCTGTTGCTGACCGCTTCCGAGCGCGAGGAGTCGGCGCTGAGAAGGGAAGCCGATCGCCTGAGGCTGCGGCTGACGCGCATCGGACGGGTCGTGTCCGGCGCAGGGGTGAAAGCGCGGTATCTCGGCAAGCCGCTGAGGATCGATCACGGCGGCTGGACCCACGGGGGCTAGCAACGGAATCTCAAGCCCTCTCTGGCAGTGTGCAGACATGCGCCGCAGAGACCTCTTCGCCCTCGGAACTTTGGCTATGGCCGCGACCGCGGCGGGCAGCGCCTCGGCGGGTGGGTCGACGTCGTCGGCCGGGACGGTCGCGCCGTCGCTGAACATCGCCGGCGTCGGCGTTCCGATCATCGCGGGCGGACGCATCCGCAACTACGTCTTCGTCACCCTGCGTCTGACCCTTGGGTCCGGGCAGACACCCGAGACAATGCGGGCCAAGGAGCCCTACTATCGCGACGCCCTGGTGCGTCAGGCGCACCGGACACCGTTCGTCCTCGCCGACGACTGGACCCGCGTCGATTCGGAGGCGATCAGCGCCTGGCTGATGCGGGCCGCGCCGGCGATCTCGGGAGCGGGCTCGATCGCCTCGGCTGAGGTGGCGCTCCAGACGCCACGCCGCCGCACGGGCGTTCGTCCCACCTGACGTCGTGCGCGTCAAAAACCCCGGCCTGACAGCAAAAGCCCGGTTGCGCCCATCCGCCGCATGCGGCACGGTTTGGCCGCATTCCCGCAGGGACGCACTCAGGGCGTCCTGACCGCGCACGGGGGGACCGGAAGGCGGAAAGAGGCGAACCAACGCCCGCCGCGCCAAGGGTCCGCGCGCTCAACGCACAAGGCTTGGAAACGCTTATGACGAACTATCTGTGGCTAGTGATAGCCGCGGGCGCCCTGGGGGTCCTGTACGGGCTCATCCAGACGGCCGCCCTGATGAAGGCCGACACCGGCAACGACAAGATGCGAGAAATCGCCGCCGCGATCCAGGAAGGCGCTTCGGCCTATCTGCGGCGGCAGTACACCACCATCGGCATGGTGGGCGTGGTCATCCTGATCGCGGCCTGGCTGCTGATCGGACCTTACGCCGCCATCGGCTTTGTTATCGGAGCGGTGCTGTCGGGCCTAGCCGGGTTCGCGGGCATGTTGATCTCGGTCCGCGCCAACGTTCGCACGGCGCACGCCGCCTCGATCAGCCTGTCCAAGGGCCTCGACCTGGCGTTCCGCTCGGGGGCGATCACCGGCATGTTCGTGGCGGGTGGCGCTCTGCTCGGCGTCGCGGGCTATTACGGCGTCCTGACGGAGGTGCTGGGCCTTGAGAGCACCGGCCGCGAGGTCATCGACGGCCTAGTGGCGCTGGGCTTCGGCGCCTCGCTGATCTCCATCTTCGCGCGTCTGGGCGGCGGCATCTTCACCAAGGGCGCCGACGTGGGCGGCGACATGGTGGGCAAGGTCGAGGCCGGCATCCCCGAGGACGATCCCCGGAACGCCGCCACCATCGCGGACAACGTGGGCGACAACGTCGGCGACTGCGCCGGCATGGCTGCAGACCTGTTCGAGACCTATGCGGTGACGACCGTCGCCACCATGGTGCTGGCGGCCATCTTCTTCCGCGGCCAACCCTATGTGGACGTGCTGATGCTGCTGCCGCTGGCGATATGCGGCGTCTGCATCGTCACTTCGATCATCGGGGCGTTCTTCGTGCGCCTGGGCAAGTCGAACAACATCATGGGGGCCCTCTATCAGGGCCTGATCGTTACCGGCGTCCTGTCGGTGGGCGCGGTCTGGTGGGTCATCAACACGATGGTCACCGGCCCCGTCGTGACGACAAGCGGTCTGCAGATCGAACCCATGGCTTTGTTCTGGTCCGGCCTCGTCGGCCTGGTCGTGACCGCCGCCATCGTGGTGATCACCGAATACTACACAGGCTCCAACTTCCGGCCCGTCCGCTCGGTCGCCAACGCCTCGGTCTCGGGCCACGGCACCAATGTGATCCAGGGTCTGGCCGTGTCGCTCGAGGCCACCGCGCTTCCGGCGCTGGTGATCATCGTCGGCATCATCGTCAGCTTCCAGCTGGCGGGGCTTTTCGGCGTCGCTATCGCCACCACGACCATGCTGGGCGTGGCTGGGATGATCGTGGCGCTCGACGCCTTCGGTCCCGTCACCGACAACGCCGGCGGCATCGCGGAGATGGCCGGGCTGCCCTCGGAAGTGCGTCATTCGACAGACGCGCTCGATGCCGTGGGCAACACGACCAAGGCCGTGACCAAGGGCTATGCGATCGGCTCTGCGGGTCTCGGCGCGCTGGTGCTGTTCGCCGCCTACACCTCGGACCTGCAGTACTTCGCCTCCAACCCGGCGGATTATCCCTTCTCCCGGCGGATTATCCCTTCTTCGCCAACATGGGGACGGTCGCCTTCGACCTGACCAACCCCTACGTCGTCGTCGGGCTGCTGTTCGGAGGGCTGCTGCCCTTCCTGTTCGGCGGCATGTCGATGATGGCCGTGGGCCGCGCCGCGGAATCGGTCGTGGCCGAGGTGCGCCGTCAGTTCCGCGAGAACCCCGGCATCATGACCTATGAGGTCAAGCCGGAGTATGGCCGCGCGGTCGACATCCTGACCAAGGCGGCGATCCGCGAGATGATCGTGCCGAGCTTGCTTCCGGTGTTGTCGCCGATCGTGCTGTTCGTCGCGGTCCTGTTCATCTCGGACAAGGCCAACGCCTTCGCCGCCTTGGGCGCCATGCTCATGGGCGTGATCGTGACCGGCCTGTTCGTCGCGATCTCCATGACCTCGGGCGGCGGGGCCTGGGACAACGCCAAGAAGGTCATCGAAGAGGGCTTCACCGACA
>VYLE01001112.1_pt1 | contig 17044 bp, 17 predicted proteins | sample 5114391 | NCBI WGS metagenome assembly VYLE01 (sample SAMN12291771, study PRJNA351875) | freshwater metagenome | isolation source: freshwater lake | place: USA: Michigan, Kent Lake | collected 2013-08-15
TTACATTGCGAGACATCCATCACTGGTTTACCCATTGTTGCTATTGCGATACCCCTTTTAAAGAGCCTACCTAGTCATCCATGCTGTACCTCATTCAACTGAAACCCGCTATAGCTCTCTCCTCCGCCGAAAATGAAGAAACTCCACGCCGGATAAAAAAGAGAGTTTTTCCATCTAACATAACTGGAAAGCCGTCAATTTTATTTTCCAGTTGTGTCGGATTTTGAGCTATTCCCAAAAGAGGAGAGGTGAGAGTCAGTAGTAAAACTACGATAAATATTACCAAAGTATGTCCAATTTTTTTCATCCATCTTCTAGTTCTAGATGGTTTACTTGGCATTAAAGATATTTGATTAATATCGAAAAATGGTACAGATTTCATAGGATTAAGTCAGATTTTTTTGGGTGTATTCGGGTAAGATTTAGGCATTACTGTCCTCGATGAGGTACAGATATACTAGGTTGAGACAGGAGTGGAAAAATTGCCAACACCAAAACTCTGTAAGGGTTGCCAATATTTAGGAAATTTAAGCGAGTTTTTCCTCAACATCTGTTAGTGATGGAAATGGGAACCAGATAATTTTGACTGATAATGAGACTGAGATTGAAAAAATGCGATCGCTGAATGAATATCCCGCAACAACAGATCCGCCATATCGCGACTAAATCCCTCCTTGATCACCACCCGCTGCACAGTTAAATCTTGGCGATTTTTGGGCATTGTATAGGCAGGAACTAACCAACCCCGCTCGCGCAATTTATCGGCTAAATCGAATAAACTATAATTAGTTTGATCGCTAATTGTCTCCTTTAATTTCCAAGCAAAAACTGGAATAGTGCTGCCATCGGTAATCAATTCAAACGGCCCCATCTTAGCGATTTCCCCCGATAAATACAAGGCCGTATCTCGACAGGCTTGATGAATTTGTCGATAACCCTCTTTGCCCAAGAGTAAAAAATTATAATATTGAGCGACTACTTGATTGCCGGGACGAGAAAAATTGAGAGCAAAATTAGGCAGATAACCGCCTAAATAATTACAATGAAAGATTAATTCTTCTGGCAATTCTTGCCGATCTCGCCAGATAATCCAACCGACACCGGGATAGACTAAACCGTATTTATGTCCAGGAGCATTAATCGATTTAACCCATTTGAGGCGAAAATCCCAGACTAAATCGGGATCAAGAAAAGGGGCAATAAAACCACCACTAGCACCATCGACGTGCAGGGGAACTTGCCAGCCGGTTTCTCTGTTCAATTTTTCTAGAACATCATTAATTTCTTGGACGGGTTCGTAACTACCATCAAAGGTACTACCCATAATGGCAATTACCCCGATCGTATTCTCATCAATTAGTTTAATTGCTTCCGTCGCCTCGAGGTGAAAACGATTCCCTTCCATCGGCACAAAACGCGGTTCTACCTCCCAATAACGACAGAATTTTTCCCAACAAACCTGCACATTAATGCCCATGACTAAATTAGGTTTATCGGTGGGTTTACCCTCTTTTTGTCGGCGATAGCGCCGCTGCCATTTTAAAGCCATGCCTCCCAACATCGCCGCTTCACTGGAACCAATGGTAGAACAACTGGTTGCCGCTGCGCCTTTGGGAGCATTCCAGAGTCTAGCGATCATATTCACACAACGCAATTCAATTTCGGCGGTTTGTGGGTATTCATCCTTGTCGATCATGTTTTTATCGAAGGTTTCCGCCATTAATTGTTTGGCTTCCAGTTCCATCCAAGGGTGACAAAAGTAGCCAAATTCAGGCGAGAATTACCATCAAGGGCGAGTTCATCCCAGATTAAATTATAGGCCACCGCCGGCGGCATTTCTCCCTCGGGAATCTCGTATTTAGGTACGGCGGAAGTCAGGGCGCGGGAAGCATAGGTGGGGGTAATTAGTGTCTCTTCTGGACCTAGGCGATCGAGATTAATTTTCTGATGAACCATAACTTCCTTAATAAAATATCTTTTTTGCTTAGAGTAAATTACCAATCATCCCAAAAATAATAGCAATAATCAAGACGGATAAAGAATAGGAAAGCATCCCGTAGGTTGCTACCAGCCGCCGCATTGCCGTACTATTAATACTTGTATCGGAGGTTTGATAACAAGCCGCCATACAAAAACCTTGATAGAGAAATTCCCTCCAATTAGGTCGATCGCAATCGGGAAAAACTAGGCCTTTACCATCATGATAGTAGCGTACTGCATATTCTTGGCTGTAGATCAATTGTATGGCTAACCAAGCACTAATAATACCCAAAAAACCACAGGCAAAATGAACGATGGCGTGTTCGGAAGCGATCAGATAAATTAATAGTCCGAAACTGCCGATCGTATAAAATAGGGATTCCAGAAATGCCCCCCGATGATTGGGAGATTTTAATAGTTCTAGCTGCCAGGGGGCAAGGCAAGAAATTCTGTAAGCTAGCCACATAATTGCCACTATCAAAGCGAAAAGAAAAGCTAAAACCAGTCGCAGAGTAATAGTCACCGGCAGCATTAAGACAATCAGAGCGACAATTATTTGACAGAGCCAGCGAATTTGAGTATAGCAGGGTTTTCTAGCGGTTTTTTTGACCATAGATCAAAGCAGAATTATCCCTAACTATTCTCTCATAAAAATCTGCGGGGTAAATTATGCGATCGCTGCTTGTAATTCCGGGCAACTGTACCAACTCCAAGGCCCGTCTAAAACTGGTTTGATATTCAGTTCTTCACGCCATTGATCTAAGGGTTTTTCTAATCCTTCTTCCCACTTGATCGGGAATAGAGGTTGGGCCTGGCGACCGATGGTAATTCCCCGAGAAATTAAATCGAATTTGTAACCGAGAGTTTTATTTAAATCGGCATCACTTTCTACCTCACTTAACAGAGTATCACTGGTAAAAAAAGTCATCAGTAAAGAGAGGATATCGATGAGGAGAAAAGTAGGATAACGAGTTTGAGCGACCGTGACAGAAATTACTCCCAATTCTCCAAGAGTATCTAAACTAAACCCGGTGAGAATGTGATGGATATCGTGGGTTTTATCAATGCGAAAACCAATATAGTCGGCATCGGAATCAAATTGCTCGCGTTGGGGATAAAATTGCGGATCATAGCCCAAAGTGTGCATAATTGTGCCGTAAGTCCAACCGAGAGAACCTTTCGGCATTTTTAACATTGCTTCGAGATCGTAGGGTTTGCCGATGTATCTTTCTTGCACTAATTGAGCGGAAGCTGGTTCTTGCAGAACTGCTTTTACACATAACTCCATCGGGCGACTATTGACCAATCGGCGCTCGATTTCCCAGACATTAGCCGTTTCTTGGCCAGCGCCGGCCGCTAGATCGACAAATTCCAGAAATCGATGCAAATTTTCGGGTGTGGCTAATTGATTGATGTATCTGTAACTCATGGAATTCTCCTCATCGGTAGATAAATTTACAGGCTGCTTAGAACAAGTGTATTAATAGCGCAGGGGGCCACCGTAACCACCGTATAAACCGACCCCGCGGGTACCGGCCCCCACCCCGTAAAAGCCAGGACCGACACCACCACCAACACCAATCCAATCGATAAATAGGGAAGTTGCCCCGCCGGTTTTAGGTAGAGTCCCTTCGATTAGCTTGTAGCTATAAATCAAGTCCTTGCCATCGATGACGGGATTGCTAATCTCGACGACAATTATGGTATTGTCTTGACGGCCAGGTTCATAGACCGAGAGGGTAGCATTGGGGGGATCGTTGGCAAAATTATCTTTTCCCGCCCTAGCTGTCCACTCATCCATGTAGGCTGCCATGGTCAGATTACCAGCAATCCGGTTTGGGCGATCGGAAAAGTATAATGTCTGTTTGTTGACATTCACCAGGCGAATTGTTTTTGCGACGGGATCTACCTTAAGATCTTCTGCCGTTTGCACGAACATTAACTGCACTTTTTCTTGAGCAGGAGTAGTCTGGGCTACAGAAATATTGGGCATCCCCCAGCTATTGATTGCCATGGCCGCTACTCCCAGAAAAAGTGTATAACGAAAACGCTTCAGGGATTTGGTCAATTGCTCAGAATTTCTCATGATTGCTCTCCTTAATACCCAGTTTAAATATACAACAGCTTATTTGATATTTCCAGTAATTTTCTTAGCTAACTATAGCGTTTCTGATTCACAAGAGGTACATTCCCGATCCTGAACAGCTTAATCAGCAAAGGTTTAAGTGTGCCGCATAGATGCGAGAACCGCTATATTTAGACTAATTAGTAATTGGCTATGATGGTAGTTTCGGAACGATCTGATCGACAAAAATATTAATCAAACCTGTCACCATAAATTGTACTCCGATCGCCGCTACAAATAGGCCCATAACTCGCTGAGTAATACTCAAGCCAATATCTCCTAAAAGTCTTTGTAACCATTGGCCAGCCGCGAGGATGAGAAAGACTAAAAAACTGACTAAAATTGTCATCAAAATCAGTTCAATGCCCGTACCACTACCTAGCCTTGATTCGGCTTCACTGGCATAAAGAATAACGTTAGCAATAACCCCAAGACCCACTAATAAAGGCATAGCCATAGGAATAACAATCTGCCGATAAACTGACTTAGCTTCGCTGAGATAATCCCCGCCTTGCTCATTAATTAAAAGCTCTTTTGTCCCTGCCCCAGAACCGTTAACAATGTTGATACCGATAATCAACAAAAGCACGCCACCAGCTAGGCGAAAAGAGTCTAAGGTGACGCCAAAGAATTTTAGCATTGCCGTTCCGATAAACATAAAAATCAATAACAAACACAAGACAGTTAACGAGACAAATAGAGCCACGAGTCGTTGTACTTCTTTACGTTCGCGAGCGGTGTAACTAATAAAAATCGGCAGCATTCCCAGAGGATTTAAGAGGGCGAATAAAGTGATGGCAAAGTTTCTCAAAAAAGACCATTCCATAGGACAAAGTTGCTAATTTAAGCTCAATTTTTTTGCTTTTAACCGAGGGATAGTCTAGATAAAGCTACCAGTATCGCAAGTCCCCTTTTCTACTGCCTGGCCATGATAATTTTCAGACGTTCCTCCGGGTCGATCAGGTGGTCATGATTGTCCGTACCCAGATCCAATTGAACCCAGCCGATCTTGCCGGTGAAACGACTGGTTTTCGAGGTATATTCCGCCGCCACGGGGGTACCAGATTCGTAGCCGATATCCGTGGTTTCGTCGGCGGAGAAAATAAAAGCCTGAGTTCGTTCTACCCGACCCGTACCCACTGGTTGACCGTCGTAGTAGAGGGTGACATTTCCCCCCCGTCCTAAACCACCACCATCGTAGGCAAACTCCATCCGTACCTGATGCTTGCCAGCCTGGATCGTCTCCGTCGCCTCGGTGACAAAACTTTCAATCCCCAGCACGTTATAGACGAACTTGGCTTTTCCATCGTGGCTATAGACACTCCAACCACCGAAGCGGCCGCCTTGGGCGATAATCACCCCGTCCGCGCCTTCCGGGGGAATTTCCAGTTCCGCCGTTACCGAGAAGGATTTATTTTTGATGTTGATGACGCTATTTTCAGACAAACGCCCCATCCCGGCAAAGAATAATTGCGAGTTTCCCCGCACGAGGGTAGGCCGGCCAGCGGTGGCGGGATCGACCCGTTCCACTTGGCGATCGTCTAGGGGCAGTACATTATATTTAACCGCCTCGATCAGAAATTGTCGCTGTAGTTCGTGCAGTTTCTCTGGCATTTCCTGGCAGAGATCCCGAGCTTGCGTCCAATCCGTACTGCCGTCGTATAGTTCCCAGATATCATCGTCGAAAGGAACCATCGTCTGTCCAGTCATCACCCACGGGGTGCGGTGCTTGGTAATCGCGCTCCAACCCTTGTAATAGATGCCCCGATTGCCAAACATCTCGAAATACTGCACATCATGACGTTCGGGGGCGGCTGCGTCGTTAAAGGTATAAACCATACTCGTACCCTCGTAGGGACTTTGTAGGACACCGTTAACCATCGTCGGTTCGGGAATGCCTACCACTTCCAACACCGTCGGGGCCACATCAATGACGTGACAGAATTGGTGACGAATCCCACCTTTTTCCTGGATGAGTTTGGGGTAACGAACAATCGTACCGTTGCGGGTGCCGCCCCAGTGGGAAGCGACCTGTTTCGTCCACTTATAGGGGCTACTCATCGCCCAGGCCCAACCGACCGCGTAGTGATTATAGGAATCGGGCGCACCGAAGTCATCTAGTTTCGAGAGGAGAAATTCCGGGGTTTCTAGACTCGCTAACCCGTTAAAGTTGGCCATCTCGTTAAACGCGCCCTGAAGCGTTCCCTCGGCGGAGGCACCGTTATCACCGACGATGACGTAAATTAGCGTATCGTCGAGGATTTCTAGCTTTTCTAAGGCTTGAATCACTCGTCCCACCTGATCATCGGTATGTTCCAGAAAGGCGGCGTACACCTCCATCTGGCGCTCTAATACCGGCTTCAGGCGCTCGTCCATGTCATCCCATGGGGGAATTTCGGCGTGACGGGGGGTGAGTTCGGCATTTTGGGGAATTACGCCCAGTTCTTTCTGTCGGGCAAAGGTGATCTCACGCTGGCGATCCCAACCGTGAGCGAATTGGCCTCGATACTTGTCGATCCACTCCTTCGGGACGTGGTGGGGGGCGTGGGTTGCGCCAGGGGCGAAGTAGGCAAAGAAAGGCTTATTGGGGGCGAGAGCTTTTTGTTGACTAATCCAAGCGATCGCTCGATCGGCCAGATCCTCGGTCAGGTGATAGCCTTCCTCCGGAGTTTTCGGCGGTTCGATCGGGGTCGTTCCCTCGTACAGTGCCGGCTCCCACTGGTTATTTTCGCCACCGATAAAGCCGTAGAAATACTCGAATCCACCCCCGCCAGAGGGCCAAGCGTCAAAGGGACCGATCGGGCTGGTTTGCCAAACCGGTACTTCGTGGCATTTACCGAACTGCGCCGTGGAATAGCCGTTTAGCTTCAGGGTTAAGGCAAGGGGGGCTTTGGTGTTGGGACGGACGGAACTCTGTCCAGGGGCGGAGGTGGCGGTTTCGGTGATGTTGCCCATGCCGACCGAGTGATGATTCCTTCCGGAGAGCAAAGCCGCACGACTGGGAGAACAGAGGGCAGTGGTATGAAAACGGGTGTATTTTAACCCAGCCGCCGCTAATCGCTCGAAAGTGGGCGTATTGCAGGGACCACCGAAGGCACTGGCGGCTCCAAAACCCACGTCATCGAGCAGCACGATCAGCACGTTGGGTGCGCCAGCCGGCGGTCGGATATCTCGAATCGGGGGATAGTGGGTGTCGGGATTCTTGGCGTCGTAGGTGGTTAGACCGAAGGGGGTCAAGTCGGGAATCGGTAGAATTTGGCGTTGGATCGGTTTGTCTTGGGTCATCTTGAGGGCTCCTTTTAACCTTTTAAATTTGCGATCGAGAGGTGAAAATCGGAAAAATCGGCTATTTCGTTGACAACGGCAATACATGATCGCATTTTTAAAGTTTAATCAATAAGATGACGGCGTTGCCGAAGGCACTGCGTTCTCGAAGAGCGGCGAAGCCTAGCAGACCACACTAATTTGATTTTCTGAGCCAATTGATTAAAAGATTTTTAATGCGTATTAGTCTTTCTGGTGAGATATTTCCTAAACGGGCATTGATTACAGATGATTCGACACTTGTTAATCGTCCTAGCCGAATTAAAGAAGCCACTTTAAGTCCAGTAGTAATATAGTCAGAATCTGAGGTATTAATAATTTCGTCAAATCCTAAAGTAGCTTGATGGAGACGAGAAGAAATTAAAGCAAGTAATAAATCACGATGGCGACTTGGTGAAATAGCAAAAATAATTAAAGCTGGACGTAGTTTTCCTGATTGCAAGTCTGCTTGAGGAAAACGAATTAGAACAATATCACCTGGTTTCATAGTTGATAAATTTCTTGAGCATCTGCTAGGGAATATTCAATTTCATCTTCTTCTTTAAAAAATTGCTCTAATGCAAATTTTTGCCAGTCTTCATCTTGCCAATTAGTATATTCTGAAATGTTGTTTGGCTCAGGGGAAATTAATCGGGTAAAGTTGGCAATTTTTTCAACAATGTGATCGGGTAATCGGTTAATCTGTTGGTGAAGTTCTTCACGAATTGTAGCCGACATAAGTAGGGAGGCACAATTATTTGTAGGGCTCTTCGGTTTGTGTTATGCAATGGATGGGGGTTATAAGGGATGGAACCCTTATAGAGAAAGGCATTTAGCGATTTTTGTCAATTGTTTTTTATCTAGAGCGAACTAATCAATTAAGTCTCTTGCCAGATAAGGATTTAGTAGGATTTAGTCGATTTATGCCCCCCTATCGAACCATAACAAGTAACGAAGAGCCATTTGTAGGATGGGTTAGCGGTAGCGTAACCCATGCGGGAGTTGGGTTTCATGCTTCAACCTAACCTACGTTCATCTTATATTTAATTCCACCCACCCACTTAAGTTAAGTTATTTGATTAAGGTGTAGAATGGATGGTATTGATTATAACTCAGATATTGGGTGGTAATTTGGGAAAAAGGTAGTGTTGGGTTTCGTCACCTCAACCCAACCTACAAGATCAGCGGTCGCACTGGGGTTCCGAATTGGCATTACATTAAAATTTAATGTTTTACCCTTGGCTATGGTGGGATAATTAAGCTAGGTTCTGTGGGAGGTTGTTGTACCGATCCTATTTAGCCGCTTCTAACATCACTAGACCGACAGAGGATGAGTACAGAGTATGAGTAGGAATTGTAGTCCGGTCATCTTCGTCCCTGGAATCGGCGGCTCAAGACTGCGTAACCGGAACACTGGCAAAGTCGTCTGGGGTAACTTGGAGACAATGTTCGGTGATCTGCAAAAGATTTCACTTCCAGATAGAGACACCGACCTCATAGAAGCCACAGAAGTTATTGACAAAATTGTTATCTTTTGTCCTTTTCAGACAAGTTTTTACGGAGAAATTGAAACATTCCTGTGTAAGAATCTCAGTTATGCCCGGGATAAGGATCTTTTCTTTTTTTGCTACGACTGGCGACAGGATTGTGCAGTCTCAGCCGAGAAATTAAAAGAATATATCGGTGAGCGTTATGACCAGTTAGGGAAGAAGTTGACAATTGTAGCCCATAGCATGGGAGGACTGATCGCTCGCTATTGTACAGATTGTCTCGAAGCGCATCAGTATGTCGATAAAATTATCGCGTTGGGTACGCCCCATAGAGGAAGTCCTAATGCTTTAGAGTCACTCTTGAAGGGAGCTTGTGTTTTTCCGGGGGGGTTCCGCCGTCAAGAGACGCTTAAATGTCTCAAAACTTTTCCTTCAGCTTATCAACTACTCCCAACTCTTGGCTCAAAGGAAGTTTATATTCAGGACGACCACATGAGTCCGGTTGATATATTTAAGGAGTTAGACTGGCTCGGAACTAAATCTGAACAGTCCCAATACGGAAGTTTAGTAAGCAATGCCAAGATATTCCACGATAGGCTCACAAAAGCTCGTTCAAATTCGTCAGGACGGTTGCCAACTATTTACAGTGTCTACGGATATGGACAGCATACGCTCATGCAAATAACTGTCCCTCGTGACGATTCTAATCGATGGAATTTAGCAAGTTATTTTAGAAACAGGAATGGCGATAAAACTGTGCCTGAAGACAGTGCTATATTTTACCGAAACCCAAACCAGATATGTCCTGTATCCCAGCCTCACGGTTCAATTTTTAACGATAAAAACGCTCACGCCTACCTTGAGAATTTGCTTTGCCATGCTAACAATCGTTATCAGATAACTGAAGGTAAAAGTTTGTTGATGGTACTCAACGATTGCTTCTTGTATGAACCAGAGAAGATTATACGGGCGTTTATTGGGCTAGTAGATGAGGTAGGAAAATTAATTCAGGGTGTGCGCTTTACTCTTAATCTTTTCACTCAGGAAAGAGAGATTGTATCTTCTGTAGAGTCGCCTCCTCCAAACACGCCTGAATCCAAATTAAGACCCGTTGATATTGGCGTTCCTGCTCAAACTGGCGGATATATCCTACAAGCTTCTGTTGAGCCGTTCCGCGAGATAAATCCTGTTGAAGAGTACATTGGTGTCAAAAAATTGCAAGAACTGGGGCAATAACTATGAATAGCACAGAAATGAGTTCTCATGAATCTTTTGATCGATATGTATCCGAAGGTAAGCTGGTTATCTCTCCTACCAGACCTAAATTTTTGTTAGCAGCAGAGTTGATATTCGAGAAGGATGAATTGGTTAAAAAAGTAAAGGAAGCTATTGATGAAATTGAAATGCGATGTCATTACGGCTCACAGAAACCTCCCCGTAGAAGAGGTATTATAAGAGAAAACGGATGGGTTAGGGTTGGTGGTATCCGATTACCTATAAGAGGTCTAGAAAGTCAAAGAGCCAAGGCAATGACTGGGACTCAAACAGAAACAACTTTTGATCAAAGTTCTCAACAATCTTGTGAACTACCCGAAGGCAAGTCGATGATTTCTGAAGTTTCCAATCCACATTATGTTTGTCTCCCAGTCCGAGTTGAATTCGGTAATTATACCGATACCGAGTTGTCATTCAACATCAAGGAGGGAACACGTTGCGCTATATTGCCTCCAGACAAACTGTCGTCAATTGTGACTGAATGTAGCTGTTCTCTAGATGAAGGTAGATCTCACGTGGCTCATGATTATAAGTTTACTCTAGAACCGTTTGGGCATCAGTCACAAGTTATCTATGTCAATGTTGCTTTGATTATTGACCCTTGATTACTATGTTTTCTGCTCTATCTCTTTTTTCGGGTGCAGGCGGTATGGATATTGGTGTTCGTCAAGCTGGCTTTGAGGTATTAGCTTGTATTGAAATCGATCCTCACGGATCCGCCGGACGCGTCTGACCGGGATTGGTATTCTGACAGATAATCGTCGTGATTTTCGGGTCTTGGTTAGGAGTGATAAAAGCCGCACCCACATAAGCTTTTAGCTGATTGCTGACGGTTGAGCGAGCGGGGATAACGTAGCTATAGGCGGCCTCGGAAGTGGTGCGAATGGCATAATCAAAGGTTTTCGGCAAAGTAACCCCGAAATCATCTTGAACATTGTCAACTTTCGCTCGAAAATTACCGTTATTCTGATAATAGGTGCGCTGTCCCTCGGTCATCTTGGCGACGGCTTGCAAAGCGGCGTTTTGGTCTTGAGCGATCGAATTACCTGTTTGACTTAGAGTCAGATTCCCTGTAGCGAGGAGAGCGAGAGAACTAACAAGGAAAGCGAGGGAAAAATGTCGGTTAGGTTTTCTCATGGGATATTCAAGGCTAATAAATCTTTAAAAAGGTGCGGTCACGACCCGATAGTAAACCCCGTTAGCACCGTAGGCGGGACTTAACCAAGCCGTACCGCAGCGGTAATAAGTGCTTGTACCAACTGGGTTATAAACGCATCCCCCTGGGAGGTTAGTATAGATCGCTCCGAGGGCGTAGGCACTGCCCGCCGCAAAGCCCGCATTGTAGGATTCCGCTTGATTGGCAGTGGCAGCCGTTGCGCCGAGGGCGACTCCCGTGGTGGCCGCCGCTCCGGCCGCGGCCCAACCACCGCAGTTATAACAGCCCGCACCGTAGTAACTATTGACAACGGTGGGCGGATGATAGGTGGCGTAGGTGCCGCCGTAGTAGGTGCCGTGATAGCCATAAACTGAGGTTCCGTAGGGGGTAGTACCGCTCCAAGAACCGTCCCCACCGGAGGCCGAGCCACCCCGATAGCCGTTGACACCCCAAGAACCATCGTCCCCGGAGGCAGTGGTGCCACGGAATCCCGTCCCACTCCAAGAACCGTCACCACCGGAGGCCGAGCCACCCCGATAGCCGGAGGCACTCCAAGAACCATCACCCCCGGAGGCGGTACCGCGAAAACCGGAGGCACTCCAAGAACCTCCCCCGGCATGGAACCAAGCGGCGGCCGGTGAGGAAGCAAGCAGTATAGTGGTTAGAAAACCCATGACACCAAAAACGAGATTTTTCATCAGCGAAATCCTCCAGATATTTAAGGTTGGGGAGAGGGAGCTAAAGCCGGGGGTTCGGGACGAGCGAAAGGAATCGGTTTAGCTTGATTGCTATTAGTAAAGGTAAAGGTGTTCGGAGCGATCGGAATATCGAGTTGCCAGTTATCAAAGGCTACCTGATGACGAAGACGAGCGGGATCGTCGCGATAGACGGCGCGGATCATGCGCGGCAGTTTATCTTCGACCCCGATCCACAATTGGGCAAAAATTTTGTTATTAGCGATCGCTATCATCTTGGTGGTGGTTCCTCCCACCACTTGCGATTGTCCGATCAAGAAGGCATAGGTCAAACCGGGGGCGATATCTTGGTAGGGATCGGCAACGATGATATCGGTAAAGGGGAAATAGATGGCGGCGGCATCGTAAGCCAATTTTAAAGCGGCATCGAGATTGTTAGGAGCTTTGGTGACAGCCACCAGATTTTCCGTTGGCAAATAGGCGGTAATAGTTTTGCCATCGTAGTAGAATTGGTTAGCCTGACCGTCTCCCGGACTAATCACCCTGAGCTTATTGGGCCGTTCCAGGGTGACATCGGCGATCGTTGTGTACACCAGAGGTGGGCCGATACGACTGGGACTCTCGTAGGTGATAGTGGCGGTAAAGGCCAGGGAACGAGCGGCACTTAAGCGATCGCTCATTTGCTTGAGAATTGCTAGGGCCTTGGGTTCAATTTTTGCGGGAGTTTCTGCTGAGACCGGGGAAACGATTCCCAGCCCAGAGGAGCTAATTAGACCCAGTAAAAGGATTTTTGGCAGAAAATTCATGGCAGCTCTGAAAATCTAGTTTTTGTTAATGTGCTTAGACTGCTCGCAAAAATAACCGAGGAATTATTAATTAAACTGGTGACTTGTTTTTTGATTGATTGATGGCTTTTACCGCTTCTGTTGCTGGAGAACCTCCATTTTATTTCTCAATTCTAAGATTTGGTTGTTTTCATCAGCAAAAGTTTATAAATTTGACCTGGGGGAAGTCAGGGCATTGTTCTGTCGAAAAAGAGTCACGACTCGAGGTAATAAGTAGGGAGGCACAATTATTTGTAGGATGGGTTAGCGGTAGCGTAACCCATGCGGGCGTTGGGTTTCATGCTTCAACCCAACCTACGTTCATCTTATATTTAATTCCACCCACATTCAAGATTGTAGCGTGTCATCAAAATTTTTCTTGCCATCTCACGCCAAAATCGCGATAATCTTCACAGTTTCCTTTCGCCGACTTGTTCTCTAATGAGATGAAATATATCCCCCTGCTTCGGGTTAATACTTTGTTACCCTTTGTTACGTTTCTTCATCGCATCGGTTCCCCCACGGAAAAATTATTAGAGGAGGTAAAATTACCCTTATTTGCGCTCGATCATCCCGAATCTTTAATCCCACGTCATCAGGCCTTCTCGTTGATCGAGAAAGCGGCGCACAGAGAAGGTATAGACAACTTAGGATTATTAGTAGGGAAGGCAACTTCGATCGCTGATTTAGGGACTTTCAGGCGAATTATTTGTCAGTCTTTGACTGTCTATGATGCTTTTAATACGGTCAAAAACATGATCACTGCTAACAATTCAGGGGAAATATTCTGGATTAAAGAACAGGAAGAAACCGCTTATTTTTGTCAGCGTTATCTCCACAATCAGGAGGTTAATTGTCATTATGCTGCCCAATTTGCTTCAAGACTGATGATCGAATTAGTTAGTATCGCCCTAGGAAAATTATGGCAGCCACCGACAATTTATCTTCAGGGTGAGCGGGGCTGCGAATTAAAAGATGAATCTTTAAGCAGAACTAAAATTCGTGCGGGAATGGGATTTACCGCTATTGTTTTTCCTCGTTCTTTTCTGAGTTTACCTCTTAAATTTTCCGTAGCTTTAGATAATAAACCGAGTCAAAAAGATCGGGAAAATCTCTATTCTTCCTCCCCTGTACAGAATATATAGCGGTTCTCGCATCTGTGCGGCACACTTAAACCTTTGCTGATTAAGCTGTTCAGGATCGGGAATGTACCTCTTGTGAATCAGAAACGCTATAAGTGGCTCTTTAAAACAGGTGATTACTCCTCTTTTACCCAACGGTTATCCCGATATTAACTTAGCCAAAGAAATCACCGGCATGAGTGTCCGTACCCTACAAAGAAGGTTAGGAGAAGAAGGTTTAACCTATACTCAGGTAGTGGAAAAAATTCGTTTTGAGCAAGCAGTTTTGTGGCTGCAGGAACCCCAGATAAAATTAATTGATATTGCCATGGAATTAGGTTACAGTGATACCGCCCATTTTACTCGCGCTTTTAAGCGTTGGACAGGATTATCACCTCGGGATTTTCGTCGTCAAAAATTGGCTAATTATCAATAGACCTCTAGAGGAGGGGTAAGGGGCCAGTGTTCTCGGAGTCTGGACAAGAAAACACCAAGAGATTGAACAAAATTAATTACACCTATGGAAGGGACTATTGCAAGAGTGCCTATCCTAACCAAAAAATTAAGGCTCTCTTGGTTTAGCTTGGTTAAATATGGCCTAGCATACAGTTTTTCTCAGGTGATCCCAGAAAGATTAAGGATAAACCACGGAGGCACAAAGAACACAGAGAGGAAGACAGATTCGAGCGGTAAAACTTATCACTTACATTCCAGCAGAGGATGTCAGCTTGTTCCAAATTCAGGCGTTGAGAAGTTTATGCCACTTTTCTGATCGGCTTCTGGCAAAAGTCAAAAAGTAATCAATAATGATATGCAAGGGTTAATTATTGCGGCTCTTCGGTTTGTGTTATGCAATGGACGGGGGTTATAAGGGATGGAACCCTTATAGAGAAAGGCATTTAGCGATTTTTGTCAATTGTTTTTGCTCTAGAGCGAACTAATCATAAGGATTTAGTCGATTTATGCCCCCCTATCGAACCATACCAAGTAACGAAGAACCATTATTGCTCCTATGGCAACAGTGCCTCTTGCCTGACTTGCACCAGAAGTCTGTTTGTAGCTTCGGAAATTGTCAAAACCGAGATGTAGTTACTCATTGAACACCACAAAGGCTAATATATGGAGTGTTATTTATGAGCCATTTATCCCTATCCGAACAGATTACTGAGGAACTTCTGGCAATCCTGATCGAAGAAGAAGTCACCTATCCCTGGGATGTAACCGCTGTTGAGAGTCATGATCCCTTAGACCTGACAGAAACGCCCTTTTCTCTGTGTGAAGGACTAGAAGCGACGGCGATCAAAGCACAAGCTGATAGATTCTTTAACAGTTTACACCAAAAATTCCCGACAGTTTCCGTTTCACCCCGGTCTAATATCTTTGATAAATTTGCCTCTTTATTGCCGGCCGAACATTTAAATCGTCTAGTAGAAAGCGCTGAAAATCTAGTTGATAGTCAATTAGACAACCTTGATCGCCTTGTTGTTTGTCTTAGCGATCTCTTTCCCCAATGGTCTCCAGAAGATTTACAGGTTTTTGCTCGTCCCTACGCCTATACTATGCGTAATGGCCAGAGCGAAACGACTATCGAAACCGAAAATTGGCAAAATCTTTCCGAAATTGAACAAATTCGCCGGAGTGCAGCCATTGCCAGCCAGATTTTCCGCGACTTGTCTTCTCCTGAATAATCATCTCATTTTATTTTGCACGACTACATTAGGTTACACTTCATCTTTATGAGAAACGCTATATCTCTTTATCTGATTTTTTGCTTTTTGTTTCTACCCGTCAGAAAGATTCTATAACTTGTGATTAACTTTGAAAGCACTTTTTAGGGTTGGATGCGTCTGATGACGCATCCTATATTTTCAAAGTTTCTTACATTTTGCTGAGAATACGCTGGACTATATCCATTCCCGTGAAGGCTTGCCAGCCAAAAAGACCTAAAATGACGGCATTAAGGGTAATATGGGTGATTCTGGCCAATTCATTGCCTTTTTGCATTAAAGGTACTAAAGCGGCACTGATCGAGATTAAACCCACCATCCCTAAACCCGCCAGCAGATGGGGACCGACAAATAATTTACCGTTATTAATATAAGTCACCGCCATACCCCCGATCGTCCCCAACACCATTAAAGCGAGGATTAGGGAGCCAATTTGATAGTGTTTAGTGCGAAAATCCTTGGGCAATAATTCTTTTTTTAGGTCTTTATCTGCTGTACGCGTCCGTCGCCATTGTAGCCCCGAATAGAGGGCATAGATAGTTAATCCTAATAAAACCCACATTAGAATGGGATGGCCAAATTGTGACCAAGTTTTTACGGCACTGGGAATCTCGAAGTTCATAGTTGTCTGTTCTCATCAAAGATCGCTTCTTATTGACACTCCCGTCACTAAAAGCGAGGGATTCTTGGTTCATAGAGTTTCCCTAATCTGACAGGACGTATCCAACATTCGCCAGAGGGAATCTCTCCCCCCCAACCGACGTCGGGGGGTCAAACGGTTTAATCTTTTTTCCGCTTGGCGATAGTATTGCGGTATTTCTACCGTTTCCCCATCACTATTAGCGTAGAAAACTTTTAAGCCTACATCCAATCCTACACATCTTTTAGTCGGTTCTAAGGGTTTTGCCTATTCCCGAATATCAACGCTAAGGCAGAATTGGACATAGTAACCGTCTGCTCGTTTAACAATCCTAACTCGTTTAATTTGGTCTATAGGGTAAAAGTTTAAGTCTCTAGTTCCTTTCAGTTTAACCGTGCCAAGATTTTTCTTATCTGTGAAAGTAATTTTTTTCTATCCTCCGATAGTTGACCGCCACAGTTTTTATATTCCACAGAACGATTATTTTTCTGAAACTTGGGATAACCTTTTTTACCTTTTATTTTTTTCTGACAATTGTCATAGAAACGGGCAATCGCTGACCAGTCCCGTTCTGCCGATGCTTGTCTAGCCGTAGAATTTAGAGTATCGACAAACTTGAACTGTTGGGCGAGAACTGCACAATATTTATTGAGAGAATATTTATCGATTTTGTCTTCTCTCTTGGCATCCATCCAAAGCCTTAATGCT
>VYLE01000921.1_pt1 | contig 17034 bp, 12 predicted proteins | sample 5114391 | NCBI WGS metagenome assembly VYLE01 (sample SAMN12291771, study PRJNA351875) | freshwater metagenome | isolation source: freshwater lake | place: USA: Michigan, Kent Lake | collected 2013-08-15
CGGAACTGTTCATTACGTTGTGGACGGCCCATGCTCTTTCTCCCAGGTAGATTTGACGGTGACGATTTTAACAAACAGGGAGGAACTGTCAAGAAATAATGGATGGCACCTATTGTGAGAGAGCAAAGCGATTTGTTCGGTACGCTTGGCGAGGTTTTGATTCGTTTGGTAGGATGTCTTACAAGGAACTTTTTTGCCGGATAGGAGTTTTAGATGGTAATTGAAGCGGCTTCACAATACCGATACCTTTGGTTTTCTCTTTTCGTTTTAATCGTTCCCTTCCTAACCTTTTTCGTCTTTCGAAAACGATTACGGATTTCGGTCTGGCTTAGAACTTGCGTTTGCTTTTTGCTCGTACTAGCTCTTGTCGATTTGCTTTGGGTACAGACGGTAAAGAACTGCGACGTAATACTGCTGGTTGATCAATCCGATAGCCTCGGTCCTACACAGAAACAAAATGCATGGGAGTTTGCTCGCCAAATTAGCAAACGCCCCCCACTTTCCGATGGCAATCATCGACTCGGCGTTGTCCTATTTGGTAAGGATGTCGGTGTCGAACAACCACTCAACGATCAGTCAGAACTCAATGCACAACCTGAAATTGAGATCGACTCTTCACGATCTCAATTAGGAGATGCCCTCAAGTTTACGGGAACCTTGTTCGATCGACCAGCATTTCGAAGGATCGTTGTCGTTTCCGACGGTGGCTCCACTGAGGAGGATTGGCTAGAGGTGGCAAGCAATCTTAATACCCGCGGTATTGAGATCAATGTGGCGCATATTAACCCTACACAACCTCAAGATATTGTTGTTGAACGCATCGAATCACCAAACCGATCCTCCCCAAATGTTCCGATCCCACTATCCATAAAACTTCGAAATCTTCGCTCTCAGCCCAGCGTTTCTAGCTCCGGCAAATTACAGATTCGCCGCACCAGCGGAACACAAACATCCCAAATCGCCGAGCTAACAATTGGTGAACTTCCAGAAAGCGAAATTCTAACTCTCCAAGACACGACGGCACCTGCTGGTATGCTAGTCTACGAGGCAATATTCACTCCGGAAGATCCTCGCTCTGATCTTTTTAGTCAAAACAATCGAGCCTCTACTATGTGCGAGGTGATGGATAAGAACAAAGTTCTAGTGATTTGTATGCAATCAGAGCTTGAAGCTCTCAAAGTTCGTTTGCTGCCCCTAATAGCACAAGGCCTAGCGTTTGAGTTTCGCACGGAAACGGAAACCTTTCAATCTATTGCAGACCTTATTCAATATGACGCCGGGTGGCGGGTTGTTAATGACCGGCGGTCCCAATGCCTATGGCGCGGGAGGATGGATGAACTCCCCACTCGAAGAAGCGATGCCCGTAAAATTCAAGGTGGATGACGACCGTGTCGTTGCCAGCTGTGCTATAGCACTGGTAATCGACAAATCGGGATCTATGTCCGGCGAGAAAATCTTGATGTGTCAATCAGCTGCAGTTTCCGCGATCGCCATGCTTAACGACAGCGACTATGTAGGAGTCTATCCGTTTGATTCCGGATTGAGCTTCCCTATTTCCTTGCGCAAAGTTGGAAGCGACCGTGCTCCTCTCAATCGAAAAATTAAAAGGATAACAGCAGACGGCGGAACAGATATGACCGATGCCCTTGATCTAGCCTACAAAGAACTCAGAAACAATAACGCTTCAGTTAAACACGTTATTTTACTTACCGACGGTCAATCATTCGGAAAGGATTTCGCAAGGCAAGCTGCCGCAATGAAAGCGAACAACATCACGACAACTGCCGTATCTGTAGGAACGGACGCGGACAAGAAATTAATGATGTCGATCGCCCAGCGTGGCGGTGGCCGTTTCTATCAAGTCGATAAAAGCAGCATGATTCCAAAAGTCTTTATTAAGGAAGCGAGATTGGTCTCGCGACCTTTGATTCAGGAATTCGACGGCAGCGTCCCTACTTTCCGCAATAAGAAACATGAAGTAACGCAAGGAATCTCCGATAGGACCAGTTCCATCAATGGGTTGGTTTTAACGACTCTGCGTGATAGTGTTCTGGTAGAACAGTTGGTTCGCTCCAATCAACCCGAGAAACCAAACGATAGCGTTCTAGCCGTATGGCAATACGGTTCTGGTCGAGCGGCGGCATGGACGACCGATTTAGGAGAACGCTGGGCCTCGGATTGGTCAGCATCAGGCGAGTTGGACCAAGTGATGCTACAATCTTTGCGGTGGATTGGTCGAACTAGTGCAAAAAATAATCACTTTTTGAAAATCGACACCAATTCGAGCGTCGCAAAACTAAAGTTTCAATGGGATCCTGAGGTGGTTGACGTTCCATCCGTACTACCTGCGATAATAGTCGGCGTAGGAAGTTCAGAGTCCTATAAACTAAAACTCCAAAGAACCGGTCCCCGATCATTTGAAGCTGTACAAGAAGACTTGCCGGATGGCAATTATGTGATTGCAATCGAATCCAACGAGGCCTCAGGTGTGTTCCGGCAAGGGTTTACCATTTCCGATTCCAGTGAGTTTGAATTACCCTCTCAAGCTCGACAGCAACTGATAGCGGCAGCTAGTTTAGGCACACCAATCAGTACAGTGGCATCGGCAAGTACAGCTGTGATCGATCAACTGGAAACCGCTGGACGCTGGACCAGTATTCAATCGTTCCGCGATGACTGGAAAAAAGTCTCGATTGCCGAGATAACCAGACCTACATCAAATCCAGATCGGACCTCATCGGGCATATTTCTACTAGAAATAATTGTACGAAAGTTCGGATGGGATCGCCTTGTAGACTCTAAACGAACAAACAACACATTGGGACGACCTGCATCGATCTCACATGGAGAACGAAATATTTCCAATCGGTACAAAAAAGACAGTCGGCCCGAACCCAAGCTTGCACTGTCGAGAGACGAGGATCTCACTTACACGGAACGATTGTTAAGAACCAAAAAGTCAGGCTCGAACCGCTAGGTTACACAACGTTCTCTTACGGCCTGATATTCTACCAAGACTGCACAATCGTTACTAACCTCATATACCGGCTAGACGTCAACGTCTTTTTGGCAATCTTGGTTGAAGGACATAACATTGTCATTAATTAAACCTATGGTTTTGGGTCCGAAATCGAAAAATCCTCGCCCTGCTCACTTCGTATTTCACTGTCCAACTAAAATGCGTTCATTAATAACTCTCCTTGCATCCTTAAATTTCGTCGTTTCGATGGGGACAAACGGATTCACGCAATCGAGTATTACAAGAAGCAATAGTTTTGATACGCAGGGCGTTTTATCGCCCTATCTTGCAACCGAAGTTGCGACTGCCGAAATCGGCATTTTAAGAGAGGTTTTTGTCAAGCCTGGAGAAATTATCAAACAAGGAACTCCACTTGGTCGCCTCGATTGGGACCAGCAACTGGCCTCTCTCCATGAAGCGGAGCTTGAGGCTTCCGCAATTGGCGGTGTAGACGTCGCGCGTTACGAAGTCGATTTTCAACAACGAAGATACGATTTAACCTTACCTCGCGTCCAAAATGAAACGGCTAGTCCGCAAGAATTAGAACGGTTTGAAATGGAGCTGAGGATATCAAAAGCTCGCTTGCAGTCCGCTATCGAAGCAAAAAGCCAATCACAGGCGAGACTCGCGAAAGCAAGAGTCGCATTTGAAGATCGGACAATCAAAGCCCCACATGACGGAATCGTCGTTGAACAGGTAACCGAAGTTGGTGAATACCTAGCAGGGACCAATCCAGTCCTGTTCAAAATTTTAGATACCTCGCGTCTACGTGCCCGATTCTCTATTCCTCAAGAATTGGCAGATAAATATCGAGATAAACAGACTGCAGAAGTACGGTTACCTAACAATGCAGTCATATCAGGTGACATCGAGTTTATTGCCCCGTTCGAAAGTCCAGAAGGAGGTGAGATTGAAATGACAATCCTCCTCGAGAATCAATCTGGAATGGTTCGCTATTCCAAGTGTTCCCTAGTGCTTCCATAATACAGCGATTATCGTGAGTATTACCCCACAACAATTCGACAATATACATACAAATACTGACGCAGAAACGCAAGCTTCTGCGCTGCCCAATGATATTGCAAATGTCGAATTCGTCGTTGTAGATTCATTGCAGCAACTTATCAACTCTGGTTGGAACCTTGAACAAGCGCTGGAGCTTGTTTCCCTTCAAAAAGAACCGAACTCCCCGAGCTCAGTTGCTTCAACCTCAGCGCAGCGACTATCCGGCGAATCAGAAAATGATAACCATCTGAACAACATCGGGATTCTTGATAGTCTCGAATCTTTGTTGCAAGCGGGTACAGAGATCGAGAAGAATCTAGAACAAAGCAAGAAGAGAATTTCAGAGTTCGCAAATATTGAACAATCAGAGGAAAAAAGCAAACCGTCACCTTCAGAAGCATCTAATAAAGATGCAACAACTCCAGATCGAGTTAGCTTCTTCTCGGAATCGTTCCTTGCCAACTGGACTAATGAATTATCAAAATTTCTAGATTGCGGAGTCACGATTGCCATTCTGAATAGCAGACGCAAGGTTTGCCATCTGCAGTATGCAGGCTGGGACAGCGCTCCTTTTCGTGTGCACAGTGAATTGCTGAGTAACTCAGCCCGGATTGCGGCTAGCCAAAATTCGATCTTCCAGTCTACAAGTCTTTACTCTTCTGCCGAACAGAATAGATCTAAAAATAACGATAACAGAGACCCAAGAAACTCCGTTTGCGTATTATTAAACAGGCTAAGTAAAAACGTTGGACACGATTTACTAGCAATCTCTCAAAAGCTGGAAAATGCTAACGGGAAAGTAGTTTTGTTCTTAGACTTTTCGTCCATCGATGCATCGCGCCTTGAAGACGTCTTACAGAAGCCGGAATGGAAGAGTCGCATTCACGAATTGGATGCTTGGTTCTTAATCAGACGGTTTCAATGGAGTGTACGACTTAACTCGGCAGTCGAGTGGATCGTGTCCAACCCAAAATCCATACTTGGAATAGCAGCACTGCTTGTCGCAATTCTCTTTATCCCCATCCCCTATTATCCGAACAGAACCTGTGTAATCGAACCTGAATTTCGACAACATATTGTAAGTCCGGTCGCAGGAAAAATCGCAAGCTGTGAAGCAAGACCTGGTGACATGGTAAACTCTGGCCAAGTCTTAGTGCGTCTAGATGACGATCAAATCCAAAGAGATTTAGCTGCTGCACAAGCGGAGTATCAGCGAGCAACGAAGAAACTCGAATCCGCGATGGCACTTCGTCAACAAGGTGAAGCGAGCCTACACTTCCACTGGAATCGTTATCCAAGGAGATTGGAATCGAAGTCTAGGTATGCCCGTAACGATGGGACAGAATTTATTTGAGATTGCTGAATTATCTTCCCTTGTAGCAGAAGTTCACCTAAGTGCTGAGGATCTCGGTCAAATCCGTGTTGGCGATACCATTTCGGTGCGCGCAGATTCTGCTGGAACGGAGCGATTCCATGGGAGTATTAGCCGAATAGAACCGCGTGCTTCGACTTCCGACGAAGGTGTTTACTTTATAGCTGACGTTATGATTCACGATGATGCACAGCGATTACGGCCTGGTATGAAAGCGCACGCCGTTGTCAATGCTGGCTGGAAACGAATCGGCTGGTTGTTATTCTCTAGACCGTATCGATGGCTCGCTAATCAGTGGATTTGGTAAAGGAATCGAGCAAGCCACAACCATGGAAAATACGCTTATTCGACTCAAACCAGAGATATGCTTTCGGGCGTCATCGACTGGGGATAAGTTTGTCGCCGAAGATCGAATCCACCAGAAGTTCTGGCGACTAGGAAAATTGGAATATGAGCTTTGCGCATTCCTAGAATCACCAGTAATGATCGAAGATATCGCTCAACTGACACAGCGCGCTAGTCAAACTCTCGCTCAAGCCGACCAAGATAAAATCGCTAAGACTGTTATTTGGCTCATGCAGTCCGGGCTCGTTGAAACGATTTCCAACAAACCAAACCCAGACAACACGAACAAGGCTCTACCGTTTAAGTTCTTTGATCCGAGCTTTTTTAGAATCCATTTGCTGAGTGGAGAACGCGTCGAGCAGTTGGCTAAACCATTGGTTTGGTTGGTATCTTATCCAGTACTGCTAATCGCAATGGTACTTTGGCTGGCCGCCTTAACCGCAGGTTATCAAAATCTCGAAATGCTTTCGGCTTTGAGCACTAAGCTCTTCGTACCAGGTAGTCAATGGTGGTTCTTAATTGCGTGGACCCTACTAAAATTCATTCACGAACTAGGACATGCTTTGGCATGTCTACGAGTAGGCGTTCGTCCCGCATCGGCTGGAGTCGGCTTTATCTTTTTTACACCATCTCCATTCGTTAATGCAACGAAAGCATGGAACCTAGAAGACCGATGGTCGCGAATTCTAATCAGCTCGGCAGGCATGCTTTTTGAGGCTACTTTTGCATGCATCGCGTTGTTGGTCGCATGTTGGACCACGTCACCGAGCATTCAATACCTTTGTGTTTCCATTGTAACCCTAGGAACCATTTCGACGTTTGCGTTCAACGCAAATCCGTTGATGCGGTTCGATGGATACTACATCCTGATCGATATTATTGGCCGCCCTAATTTGTGGCAGGACGCTAATCGGACTATGAAGTTGTATTCGTGGCGATTGATCTCCAAGTCAACGACCGTGACAGAAATAGCACCGATACTATTGGGTTATGGTCTACTTAGCTTTTTCTACCGAATCCTGAGTTTAACAACTATTGCCTGGGGACTTTGGGTTGCATGGGATGGAATCGGTTTAGTTGTCGCACTAGCCTTCGGTTGCTTATGGTTTATCGTACCAAGGTTGATGAAACAGACACCACCAGCCAAACCAGGGGAAGAGGGAAAGACCTTAATATGGTCTGATATTTCCATTTGTCGAACCCGTCGAAATCAGAACTGCGGTCCCAGGAAAAATAATCCAAGTCATGTACCACGATGGACAAGGAGTGCGCAAAGGTGACGAGATACTAAGACTCTCCAATCCTGAACTCGAACTGGAATTCGCAAAGATCGAATTGGATTGGCTATTAGAACAAGAGAAATGCAACTTGCTCAGGGCGCAGCGTCGAGAAGCGGAATTGAGATCAGAAGAATCGGAGTTAGAAGCGTGCAGATTTAGATACGAGAGTTTCAAAGAGAAGATATCCAAACTCTCTATCCGCGCACCTCGAGACGGAGTTCTTATGATGAGAGGCTCCAATAACTTTACCGGTATGTTTGTCGAGGAAGGCAATGCCCTGGGACTGATTGTCGATCCCTTTCGCTTAGAGGTACGTGCGTCTGCACCGGCAGATCAGTGGGAACCGCTGTCCAAGTCCTCTGGCGGAGAGGCTGAAATTTCACTCTCCAATGGCGAGATCTGGAAGGGAGAATTAATTCAAGTACTGCCTCGAACGACTGACATGCTCGAGTTCCCAGCATTAGCCGGGCAATATGGCGGGGTCCTTACGGTCAAAATGTCGAAAGCAGAAAACGGAAAAGACGAACAAAGGACACTAGATCCTCGTTGTCAAATTCGCATTGGTCTGACCCCAAACTCCTTTCAACGGCGGATTCTATCCTCAAACTATCGCCCCAACTTACCCCCGCCTGGGATCGTTTGCTCAGTAAAGTTAATAAGTCATAAAGAATCAGCTTGGCAAACGGCAATTCGCTGGATAAATGCGGCCTTAAAACTGAGGTTTAAGAGCGAATCCACTCCCGCCTAGATTGTGTAAGATCAAGAAAATGGGAGATTTACCTTCTTATGGTTCTATTTGTAACGCGACGACTTTCTCACCGTCCCCTCCGCTTCCCTGCTCCACTGTTTCAGAATGGCTTCACCAAAAACCTATGTGGAAGCGTCGGGCAGACTGCCGTATTCCTCTCGTGGCTCGACTTAAAAATACAGCAATCTGAGGATTTCTTTTGGTCCGCAGACCGTAAAGGCGTTTTTCGTTATTCGATACATCGGATTGCATTGTTGCGGTCAGCCTCGCCATTCGCTAGGATAAGGATCCTTCCAATTTATTCCTTCCTATCAGGAGAACACAAATGAAGAGCTTATTTCTCGGCGTCGCATCATTCGCGTTAGCATTCGCTGGCGTAACTTTTGCTGCCGATACCGTAGACCTGAAAGACATCAAATGCTTGATGAATCCAAAGGCTGCAGCAAAGGCCGAAAAGTCCAGCGACTGGAAAGATGGCAAAGTCTATTTTTGCTGCTCGAATTGCCTCGGATCCTTTGAAGGCGACAAGAAGAAATTCGCTGCCAAGGCCAATCATCAGTTGATTGCAACCAAGCAAGTCGAACAAGGCGCTTGTCCATTCTCTGGCGGTCCAGCTAAGGCGGACCAAAAGGTTGAGTTCAAGGGTGCGACTGTTACTTTCTGCTGCGGAAACTGCAAAGGAAAAGCAGAGAAGATGAGTGATGACGAAAAGCTAGAAGGTCTGTTCGGTGAAAAGGCCTACGAAACAGCTAAGTTCAAGAAAGCTGAGAAGAAAGATTAGTCTTGCAGAACTGGCTTCTAGCCAGTCTCCAGTGCAAAAAAGATCATTCAAGCTCGAGTTGCCGACCAGGCCACTCGGGCTTTTTTGTATTAGGACACAGTTTACGGGGCAATACCACCTCTAAGCATTTTGACACCGTCGTTTTAAAAGGCTTCGAAAGCCAAGTTGTTTTGTTGCAGATAGGATCAGCACTTTGTTCTACAGCGGGAGGCTGCGCAGCAATTAGCGATTGCCCATAACTCCATCATTAGAAACCGGTAAGCACTATCCCGACAGCTTTAAAAGCTGAACTCATTCCGAACATCAATTCGGTTCAATCAAAGAAAAATGACGACTGTCGAGAATAATCAGTGTGAAACCAATTTCCTACAGCTGCCAACGTCACAGCACGGAAATGGATGTCAGCTACGCAGAATTCAAGGTGTCGGTTGTGGAAAGTTCCGCGTAAAACGGCATCTAAGGATCACCACTGAGTGGTCAATTGCTTACAAAACCTAATCGTCACAACGCCTAAAATCTCAGCAAACTAGATGCGCAATGCTGCGGAGATCTAGATCAGTCCGCATGTTCTGCGGACCCACCAACTGCATAACCAAATGCCAAGAATCGTTAACAAAACCCAGGGACGATCCCAAAGCGGCGTTCGTCGATATTGCTCAGGTCTGGTCGCTTGCAATTTCGCGTAATACTCATCTAGTACCACCCTGGCAGCGGACGGGTCTGTAACCTTTCCGCCACTTTTGACCGCTAATTGATACATGAGATCGGGACGTGCATCAACATCGAGTGTCTCCAACCAAAAATCTCTCACTTCGCAGATCGTACTGGCAAACAAATTAGCCTCGTCGCCAAATGATTGTTGCCCACCAGCCGACGAAGCTCCTTCCGCTTCGGACTTGACGGGAACGGTTCTCATTTCAAAGAACCCGCTCTCATGAACACCAAAATCAAAACGATAGATCCCAGGATCTGTACCCGATGCAACCGGTTGCACCTGCTTAACCTTTTGACCTTCACGAAATAGCTCCAAAGCGGGCGGCGTTATCGATGCGTCCTTCACGATCATGGTACCAGTAATCTCTTCCCCCCCCAGGAATATTGAACGATCGGGTCTCAATGCAATTTGCTGGCCTGGTAACAAATCCTGCCTCGCGACAATCCACTGAATTAGTCCTTGCCAAAGCGATGGATAGACTGTGTCTCGATCGGCATTCTGTGGAGGAAGAAAGGCCCAGCGCCACATGCCAGATCCCTCTACCACAATTGTCTGTCCCATGCCATAAGGTTGAGAAGTAATGATCGGGACAGCTCCAGCCGAATCTCCTTCTCCATCTCGGCTTTCCATTAGGATCTGTGGCAGGCCGGGCCGAACGGTTGAAACGGTATTCGTCTCAAGACTTGGCATGCCATCCAAAGGATCCGATTCGGAACTCACTGAATCCAAGACGATTTGATCTGAACCGTAATCGCTAAGCTTTCCTCGAAATCGTGACTCTGATCCTTTCGTCCAGCGTACCGGCATGATGTCAGCAAGTCGCTGAGCCATGTTGTTGGTCGGCGCGCCGCGACTACAAACCAAACAACCTCCCTCTTTGGACAACCACTGTCGTACATTCTCGATCGCCTGCGGGGAAAGAAACACGCCAGATTCGCGACCGAGTACGATGACTCGATACTCTTTGATCTTTTCCAAATTATCGAGCGGTAATTCACTGGCTTCTATCGTCCTCCAAGTTCCGCTTAGCGAATTGGCTCCATCCACGTTCGCCACACCGCTAGCCTGGTATTTCTGCTCTACAAATCGGTCATCGTTGACCCGATTGATCGCAGTAACTTTAAGCACTGGATCCGAAGAAAAATTCCGTACCAGAAACTTGTTATCCCAGTAAGGCTTCCCTTCCAACACTAAAGTTTCAATAGGCTTCTCTAGTGGTTGCATGAGTACGGTCACATGATTGTCGGCATCTGTTGCCTCGTCTGGTAACGGTGACACCTCGAATCGAATCGTTCGTTGTTGGAGTCCGTGAACCGAAGTCGATGCTCCCATCTCAATTGGCGGTATCTCGAATCGCAATTCCTCTGGTCCAGACAACGGAAGTCTAATGGACTGGGAAGAAATAATCGTATCGCCTTCCTTTGCTATGACTTCTATCTTCTCTTGCCTGTATCCCCGCTGATCGATCGTCAATCGCACCACGACACTTCGCCCTGGAAACATGACGAGCCGAGGGCTTCTTGCAGTCAGCACAACATTCTTTACTCCACTTTGCGTTCCGAAGGTGGTTGTAAAGATAGGTACATTGAGACTCGATGCTAAATCCGCGGATTCCAGCAATAGCCTCTCCGCACCCGCATTGTGCGCCCCGTCAGAAAGCAAAAATATAGCTTGGCCAGCCGCGTTCGTTTGCTTGAGAATTGAATTCAACGCGTTGCGTAAATCCGATTTACGTCCAACAGGCCCAGGATGTTTTTCATCGAGGGGCGAAACGCCTGAAATCCAATTCAAGTTTCCGGAATCCGAAAACGCATGCACCTGGACTTCAAGATTCGGATGTGGTTGCGCGAGATCCTTTGCTACTTCGCGTGCAGAATCCCACCGCGTCGAGGAACCCTTGTCCACTAGATCGTCAGTCTTCATACTCGCAGACGCGTCCACTAACACATGCACTCTTGGCTTGCCGTCCGGTTGCGAAATCGTCTCGATCGAAATCGGGTTCAAAAGAACCAACAAAGGACAAGAAAGCGAAAGCGTCAACAAAAACACGATACCAAAACGTTCGCGTGGTAAAACATCCCAGCGACTCAGCCATAAATAACCAGCGACGACGCTTATCGAAACGAAAACTAATAACCACCAAACGCCTACAGGCAGTATTGGCTGAATGGTCCATGTAGCAAGACTAATAGCTGGTATCATGTTCGAAACCATAATAGAATCATTACTTCGAGCAACATGATTCCCGTACATGCGAGAGCCAACCAGGTCCACCATGTATCGATTTCTTCATCGAGAGACAGCTGAGTATTACGAATCCCCACTCTCTGGTTGAATCCCTCGAGTTGCAATTTGAGGCTAGCCTCGTCTAAACATGTCAAATCGGCTTCCGATGCAGGTACCGTTGTTGCCACAGAGAAAACCGGCGCATCATTTTGTAATACCTCGTAGATCCCAGGGCCAATAGATTCCGGCCAAGTCCAAACGATGCTACGCTTTGCAGTTGAGAACTCAAATTTTCCCTGATCTTGAACGGATGGAGATATTGCATCAATCGCCCGTACGAGGAACGGTTCGCTTGCCGACGTGGCGATTGGCATGGTTCTGACAACAGGCAGACCACAAAGACTTAGCTCAAAAAAATCACGTTGGAGAAGCAATTTGCTAATTTCCGCCATAATTGGCACAAAGATACCTTCTTGTACTAGATTCGATTTCTGCAAATCGCAGTTTACGACTGCAACTTTACCTGCATCGCAATCAGTGATGGTCAACCATGCGGAACCGTCACTTAGTTCAGCCGCAACCGCTCCTTTGAGTCCTTCTCTGGTCGCGACAGTGGGCAGACCACCTCCTAGTTTAACGTTTGCTAACCCTCCATAGATCGAATCTCCAAAAACTTGAAAAGGCAATTGACGGGTCTGAATTTTGGTCACAAACAGTCCGCGTCGAGCTTCACCCCGCGTTTCATTTGTCCACTCTACAGGGGATTGATAAGACTGGCCCCAAATGCCAGCCAAGCTACTGTGATTCGCGCCGTCTGCAGGCTCACTCATGAAGAGTAGCAGTCCCCGCCCTCGACGAATAGCAGCGGCCAATTTCTCAACCTGTCCCTTTAGCAACTGTCCGGGGTGACTTAAAACGACAAGGTCTGCATCATTCCAGTCGCTATCGAGTACTTTGTCCGGTCGCACCACGTTAATCGTCGCTTGATCTAGTGATGCACTCAAAGCTTGCTGAAGAAAATAGCTGGACGAATCTCGTTTTTCAATAGACTGACGAGTTACAATCATAACCTTCGGCGCTCGCGAAACTTCGAATGCGATAGGGTAAAAATCGTCGAGCGGCTGAACATCTAAATTTCCATTCAAAGAAACATAACCAGTTCGCCAACCCGGCTCGTCAAAGTTGGTTGTTAAATTTACAAGGCTAGTTCCTTGAGCAGGCACGCGAGATTGAACCGAAAAGGTAGATTTTTCAATAATCACTCGGCAGTCGACGTTTTGCTCCTGTGACGTGTAGTTTGCGATTTCTACTTGAATGATGACCGGCTGATTAACCGTTGCACGATTCTCGGGCTTGGCAGAAACAATAGCGATGTTGTTTTTTTCGCTTAAGGATGACTGCTCGACAACGAGCTTTGTATCCGCAGGCAATAACTCAGAGCTCAAAGCCCCCCAGTCGTTTCGCTGGAGGTCACTTATTATCACAAGTTCGCGAGCAACCCCGTCCGGAACCTCCGATAGCAACTTACTAGCCCGGACGATTGAATCTGCTACATTGACGTTTTCGGGCCGGGGCTTCGCCTTTTTTATCGCTGCTGTCAACGATTCAAAATTATTACTGAGTCGCTCGTAAACGCTTCGAGCCTTGACTCCCGCGAAAATCACTCCAGCTTGCATGTCGTTCGAGTAAGAAAGATACTTGAGCGATACTGCTTGGGCACGCTCCCATGGTCGCGAGGTTCCTTGCCCGGCCGCCATGCTTTGGCTCTGATCGATGATAACTACCCGAGCTGTTTTTGTTTCGGGATTCGGTGAGATGATGGGGGGCGCAGCAAGACGAGGTCTTGCAATTGCTAAAGCGATCAAAGCAATTGCAATCGACCGAAGGAGTAGAATCAAAACATCTCTAAGCTTGCTTTTCGATCTTCTTTGCTGGATTAATTCGTACAGAAACGAAATAGTTGAGATCGGGATAGACGTAGGTTTAGGTTTCGTAAGAAAGTGTAAAGCTGTGGGGATGCCAATGGCCATCAGCCCGATCGCAATTGCCCATGGATTGAGTGGATTCATTTCACGGTCATCCTGATCGCGTAATGAGAAACTGCCTAAGCACATCCATGTATAGCGTGCTCGTGTATATTCGATGAAAATCGCACCCAACGCTCAACAGCCCAGTTCGCACCGCAGCTTGATGCCTCTCAAATCGCGTTTGATAGTCTTGCCGAAGTTCGTTAACTTGAACTGCAACGGGCGACTCCCCCTCCATACCCAAGAATCGAAAAGCCCTTCCTTTAGGGAGTGTTAATTCATCAGGATGCAACACTTGTATGGCAATGACTTCCCAGCCACGACTTCGAAATTTTCTCAGTGAAGATAACATCGGGTCTAAGTCAAGTTCGAGAAAATCAGACAAGAGTATCAAGACACCACGTTTCTTAACCTGCATGAAAAGTGCATCTAATGACTTTCCAAGATTGGTGACGCCACGGGGAACCAATTTCGCAATTGTTTCGTGGAGAAGTCCTCTTTGCTGAGGTAAGCAACTTGGAGGAAAGTAAGAGAATTGTTGCTGTTCTGAGACTGCCAAACCGACGTGGTCGCGCCCGGTTAGAACCAGATGCGATAAAGCGGTCGCAAAGTACTGGCACCAAACTAGCTTTGATTCATTTTGCTTCTGTTGATAACCGGAAAAACCCATCGATCCTGACGAATCAATCATCAAAGTGCAGGCAAGATTCGTTTCGTCCTGATGAAGCTTTAAAAATGTCTTTCCAGTACGGGCAAGAATCCTCCAATCCAATCGACGTAGATCATCGCCGGGCGAGTATTCGCGGTAATCCGCAAATTCACCAGCACCACCTTGCTTTCTAGCAATATGCCTACCGCTATAGGTCCCTTCGATTCTCCGTTTGGCAGTGAAACGAAGGCCCTCTAACCCAGACAAAGAGCGTAGATTTAAAAACTTAGAAGATTCATCGTCAGCGTGAGTTTGCATAAAATTAGATGCTAGTATTACCGGGTGACCTCTTTAAGAAGCTTGTCAATCAAATCGTCGGTAGAAATACCGTCCCCCATTGCTCGATGGTTCACGATGATACGGTGCCTTAATATGGGCTTGGCCACTGCAAAAATGTCTTCACGAGTAGGCACAGGTCGCCCAAAGATCAGCGCACGAGCCTTTGAGGCCATCACCAGATTCTGAGAACCGCGAGGCCCAGCGCCAAACGTAACATACTGTTCGCAGGATTTGTTTGTTGTTCCATTGCCACCAGGGCGCGACGCTGTACATAACGCCACGGCGTAATCTGCGATGGGATCAGGCACTGGGACAGCTCGAACTAAATGCTTTAGCTGATTGAACATTTCCGGTGTGAACTGCTTTTCTGGCAAAGGAAGCTCGCTCGACGTGGTTCGCTGCACAATGTCACGTTCCACTTCAGGTGTTGGATAACCAACACGTATCTCCATCATGAAACGATCTAATTGAGCTTCGGGAAGCGGATAGGTTCCCTCCTGTTCGATGGGGTTCTGGGTAGCAATGACAAGAAAGGGATCATCGAGAGGGTATGTAACTCCACCTACCGTTACATGCTTTTCTGCCATGGCTTCCAGAAGTGCCGACTGAGTCTTTGGTGCCGCTCGATTAATCTCGTCTGCTAAAACGAGATTGGCAAAGATGGGTCCAAAGCGAAACTTCATCTCGGTGTTGCCGGATAGATTGTCCCGCATAAGCAATTCATACCCCGTGATATCACTCGGCATAAGGTCGGGAGTAAATTGTATGCGAGAAAATTTCCAATCGAAGATACCAGCCAAGCTCTTGACCATTAGAGTTTTGGCGAGGCCCGGAGCACCGACGAGCAACGCATGAGAACCCGTTAAAGCACAGATGAGTAATTGCTCGATGACCGACTCCTGCCCCACGATAACGTGTTTCAATGCACTGCGAATCCTCCCGACAGATTGCTGAAAATTGTCAATGGCATGAGACGCATCTGCAGTGTTTACCAAGGCGTCGTTCGTCATCTTGCACTACTTTCAAAGTTGATAGAAATCTAATAGAAGAGCATCGCAGTAAGGAAGATTATCTGTTCTAGCAACAATTAGCAACCATTTTCTTCGAGACTCTGCCTAGCTGATGAACTGTTGATCCATGGTATACGAACTACTTAGTCATTTACAAACTGATACAAAATCTCTCGAAGCTCACAGTAGATTGAGAAAGGATACCATTCAGCCCGTCACAATCAAACACCTCCTTAGACAGGATCCCTAAGATATCAAGAACAGCCGAAAGGATTTGTGCATTCTCGTTGACGATTAGTTAACATCACATAAACCCTCGATGGTGCCTTTCGTGTGCGTTAAAAGCAACCATTGATATAGTCGATTCCATTTTGCGGTAGACGGATAGGCGTAGGGAAGTCCGGTTGAGCCAGACTCCCCTCCCTCCGAACCTTACGGGAGGTTTTCCCGCATACGGCTCTCTAGTCAGTAGTTCCCTGATGAGATTGCCCGAAACGAATATGGGCCATCCGCAGACTAAAGAGACCCGCTTTCGTAAAGTAATCATTGGTCCAGCATTGCTTACCGGTAAGGCGTTTCGGGTTGTTCCGATGACGGCGGAGCAATAACCTTCCTAGACGAACGCGGATCTTAATATCCAAGTCCGCAAAGATGGTCCATTGACAGTGGCGGAAGTAGTAGAACCATCCTCGAAGGACCAAGGTCAGTTCCTTGCATATCTCCTCAATCGAATCGGTCCGATTACGCGCCGTCAATTTGACGATTCTCGCTTTGATCTTCGAATAGCTCTCGCGGCGAGGATAGATCTTTTCCCCGCGAAACGAGTAGCCCAAGAATACGAAACTCTTAGTGCGGCTATCAACGATCTGCGTCTTTGTCGGATGCAGCGTAAGGCCTGCGGCCTCCACCCAAACACGAATCAGTTCTAGTTCCGATGCTGCTTCCGATTTGCTGCGACAGAGCACGACAAGTCGAGTAGCCCGGGGGGAACTACACTCCCTGGCCCTCACGGAACCCGATGGCAACCTCTCGGCTCATCCGACTCTTATTGTCCAGTCGCAGGATGAATACCTTGTGACCAAAAGACGAACAAGTCGGGTTCCCGTCGATCTACACGGCCCAACCAGTGCACGGGCTGTCTTTGATGGTAGCGAAACCTTTTGAATTTCCGGCGTACCCAGTACACTCGACTGGACTACAAAAATGGTGCCATCCATCGTACAAAAATGGTGCCATTCATTATTTTTGCCACTTTTCCTCCATCCTGTATCATGCTGCCATACCCGAATCTTCCACAGGAGACGGAGTACAAAAATGGTGCCATCCATTGTATGTTGTCTCTTTTCTCCTATCCCAAAAATGGTGCCATTCATTATTTTTGCCTCTTTTCTCCCATCCTGTATTATGCTGCCATACCCGAATTTTCCACAGGAGACCGATCATCGTGCGACCTAAGCGTTCCGAACAGTTTCGACATGACGAAATCGCGATCGTCCATTGCGTCCAACGATGCGTCCG
>VYLE01000583.1_pt1 | contig 17032 bp, 17 predicted proteins | sample 5114391 | NCBI WGS metagenome assembly VYLE01 (sample SAMN12291771, study PRJNA351875) | freshwater metagenome | isolation source: freshwater lake | place: USA: Michigan, Kent Lake | collected 2013-08-15
GCCCGACGAGGCCGACCGCCCGCGCTGGACCCCGCTCGACACCCTGCGCGAGCTCGCCGTCCAGCTGCTCGACTTCCACCGGCGCAGCGGCAAGCCGCTGTGGTGGGAGCTCTTCAGCCGACAGGCGTGGACCGACGAGCAACTGATCGACGACGTCGAGTGCCTGGGCGGCCTGCAGCGCGATCCCGCGCAGCCGCCGGTGCGGGCCAAGCAGTCCGCCGTCTGGACTTACCGGTTCCCCGAGCAGGAGACCAAGCGCCAGGCCGGCGAGCAGGTGAAGATCGTCTCGGACCTGCAGCCCGCGACGATCGAGTCGATCGACGAGGACGCCGGGATCGTGCGCATCCGCTATGCGGTGAAGCGCGGCGAGCCCGCCGAGCGCATCGCGATCGGCCCGGGCGGACCGATCAAGGTCGAGGCACTCGAGTGCGCGATCGTCCGCTTCGCCGACAGCCTCGTCGACGGCGGCGGCCGGTATCCCGCGATCGAGGCGGTGCTCGCGCGCAGCGCCCCGCGGATCACCGGCCGCCCCGACGACGCTCCGGTCGTCGACCGCCTGCGCGAGCCGCTGCCGCAGATCGTCGACGCGATCGCGCAGCTCGACCGCAGCACGATCTTCGTCCAGGGCCCGCCCGGCGCCGGCAAGACCTACACCGGCTCGCACGTGATCGTCGCGCTGCTCGAACAGGGTAAGCGCGTCGGCGTCTCGTCGAACAGCCACAAGGCGATCGACAACCTGCTGAGGGCCGTCGAGAAGGTCGCCGCCGAGCGCGCCGTGCGGTTCATGGGCGTGAAGAAGATCAACCGCCAGAGCCCCGAGACCGCGTTCGACGGTCCGAGCTTCACCAACGTCGACGACAACCGCGACGCCGCATCCGACGCTTACCGCCTCGTCGCCGGCACCGCGTGGCTGTTCGCCGATCCCGCGTTCGACCGCACGCTCGACTACCTGTTCGTCGACGAGGCCGGCCAGGTCGCGCTCGCCAACCTCGTCGCGATGGGCACCAGCGCGCGCAACATCGTGCTGCTCGGCGACCAGATGCAGCTCGGCCAGCCGATCCAGGGCGTGCACCCCGGGCGCTCCGGCGAGTCGACGCTCGAGTACCTGCTCGACGGCGTCGCGACGATCGCCCCCGATCGCGGCATCTTCCTCGAACGTACCTTCCGCATGGCGCCCGCGCTGTGCCGGTTCGTGTCGGACGCGGTGTACGACGGGCGGCTGACGCACGACGCGTGCACCGTGGGGCGGCGTCTGGTGCTCGGCGAGCGCGCGCACCCCGCACTGCGACCCGAGGGCCTAAGCTTCCTGCGCGTGGCGCACGACGCGTGCTCGCACCGCAGCGACGAGGAGGTCGAGGTGGTCGCGGCGTTGGTCTCGAGCCTGCTCGTGCAGCGGTGCCGCATGGAGCGTGGCGTCGAGCGGCCGCTGACACTGGGCGACGTCCTAGTCGTCGCGCCGTACAACGTGCAGGTCAATGCGCTTAAGGCGCGGCTGCCGGCGGACGCGCGGGTGGGGACCGTCGACAAGTTCCAGGGGCAGGAGGCAGAGGTGGTCATTGTTTCGATGACGACTTCGAGCGAAGAGTATCTGCCGGGGGACAAGGCGTTCCTGTACAGCAGGAATCGGTTGAATGTGGCGGTTTCGAGGGGGAGGTGTTTGGCTGTAGTGGTGGCGAGTCCCAGGTTGATGGAGGCGCGGTGCTCGACGGTTCAGGATCTGGGGTTGGTGAACCTGATATGTCGGGTCAGTTCGCACGCTCAGCCGGTGAGCCTCCTACCCCCAAAGCTTTACCACTGAAGTCGACAGAAGGAGGCAACACAAGGTTCTGCGGAGCGACTGTCTTCGCGCATGTATCCTTAGGAACATCATTCATGCCCATCAAGGCGCGTGCTGCGCTCGGTAGATGGCAAGCGGTCTCAATACCAGTCGCAAGGACTCGAGCAAATGATTGAGTACACGGCGTTCGCGTTTCGCCAGAACAAGAGATCACCTGTTCAGCTTACGTTCGTCGCGCCGACTACACAGATTGACTCTTGGGCGAAAGTCCCAACGCGGTTGTCGAACAAAAAGACCGGGTTTCAGCGAGCCGCGCTACCCGCGCATGTGACGGACATCGCGAAGTTCTTCAGGGACAACTCAAACGAGAATTCAAGCCCGACTGCGGTCCTCGTCGGCGTCGAACCATCGTCCCAGAAGAAGGTGAAGATTCTCGATATCACCACTGGAAAGTCAATATCCGAAGACCTCATCTCGACAACCCCATTGCTATGCAAAGTTCAGATCGACTTCGCGCCCTGGGACTCGGCTCCTTACGCTGAAACACCGGACCAAGAGATCGAAGCGCTCGCAAAGTCCTTGGGGATGCTGGACCCTCCGACAACTGGAGAAAGCGAAGCTAACGATACCAGCGGAGGCAGCGAGCACTCTTCAGACTCCGAGGACGCAGACTATCTGGTAGAGGACGCGAACGGCGCCGAGGACGAGAAGGGATCAGCCGCAAGCAATGGCACGCCTGAAGACGAACTAGGCGACGAGGAAGACCTTGGGGCATCTGAGCAGGCAGCGACCGAACGAGAGATCGAGACCTTTTTCGCCAGCCTGAGCCCCGAAGAGCTTCGTCAAGCGCTAGTCAACCGAACGTATACGAACTGGCCGCCTGCGAAGAAGGAAAGACTTATCGACATCCTCAAAGATGAACCGAAGCCTTGCTTGATCATCGACGGCCAACACCGCGTTAAGGGAACCCGCAGACTCGGCAACATCCCGTTTACGGTCTCGCTTCTCCCGTCGGCCAACTGGGCTGAACTAGCATTTCAATTCATCGTCAATAACAGCAGCGCAAAAAAAGTCGACGAGAACCTCCTCTTCGGCATTGTCGGACAGAGCCTAACTGCCGAACAACTCCAGGCCACAGAGGGAAGACTTAATCGCTCAGGCATAAAGGTCTCGCTCATTAAGGCATCGATGCGGGTCCAGCTCGAGCGCAATCCGTTTTCTGGAATGCTGAAGACGAACACCCCGGGAGAGAAGGGCTTCCTGGATGCAACAGCCTTCCAGAAGAAGGTTATCGAGTTGTGGTACGGCGGCCGTAGCAGGAGCGGCCTTGAGGCCCGATTTAAGCAGTTTCAGGCAACTGACAATCGAGCGGTTCGCTCGATGGCTGAGATCTTTGGTCCGCTTTGTTCAGGCAATAACACCCGAGAACGCGCCTCGTTCTGGCAGGATGATTTATGGTTCAAGTTCTTCGTTGCCTTTTGGACACCGATCGCATCTCACTACTCACAGCAACTATGGCCGCAGTCACATGACGAATGGCTGCCCACTGATCCTTCGAGCCTAGCAAAGGACAGCAATGCGAGAACGCGCGCCAAGCTAATGCGCGCGACAGTCCTTGGGTTGCTTCAAGTTGCGGTGCTACAAGCCTGGGCCGACCATCAGTTCCGCAGCCTAGCGATGGATGACAAAGACTTCAAGGATCTCAACTTAACGCCGCCAACCTTCTCCGCTCAGATCGAGAAGTTCATTCGACGACTCCCGCCAGACTTTTTTACTACACTGACTTACACCGGCTTCGACGCTTCGAAACCCTTACGAGAAGAGATGCTCGCGTGCATGCTCGATGTTCTCGACGGGCACAAGACCTTGTCACAGGTTAAGGACGAACATAAGCGGTTTTGGGAGTGATTGACTCATTCTTTGCTAACCTTCGAAAGGCCGTTCCGAGTGAGACGGAAGGGGATGATCTCGCGGCCTACCTTGAATTGGCGCGTCTTTTCTCGATCGACGTCGAGACATTGAAGGCTGATCTAGCGGCGCTGGTTCGTGAGCGGTTGTTGATGGCTCTGGTTGGCAACGTCTCGACACGACTTAACTTCGACGAGAGGCAACGCCACCTTGCGTATCGCTTAGCACAATTGTCAAACAGCGATGGGAGGTACGTCCCCAGGCCAGATGCGCCCGAGGTGATAGAACTTGCCGAGATCCATCAGGCAATCGCCAGCGCGCTAAGTGAAAGCAAGGACGGGATTGTCAGCCTCGACGAGAGCGCTGCTAGCGATCTGCTCACGACCCAAGGGTTTAGGTGCGCAGCGTGCGGCGTCCCACTTAGGACACATGTTCGACACAAGAGCGCGTTGTTCGCTGACGGATACGAGCCGGTCGCAGAGTCAGCGCACCTCGACCATATCGTTCCACATTACTTTCTTGGAAACGTTGGTGGCCGTCGACTCTTGTGCTCGGCCTGCAACACCTTGAAGAACGATCGCATTGGCGTTCAGGAAGATGGATTTGTCGTCACGGGAAACCACATCCGAAGGAAAGATCAGCGAGCAATTCGACGCCGGGCCGCGTACTGGACGCTCGAGCGCGTGAGAAGGTGCGAAGCAACCGGATGCTGTGCCGGTTCAGCGCACAGTGTGCTTCTAGTTCAGCGAAAGACACTCACCTCGCCATTCGCATACGGGCATTTATCGGTGCGGTGTCGTGATCATGCGGCCGCAGACGCGTTCTGGGTACATGACGCCACATGAAGGCCAACTCCAGTCGCGCCGCCGCTAAATGATCCGGCCAGGAGCACGCCTCTTTATGTCGGCGTCCTTCTCTCTGTAGTAGTTCGCCAGCATCAAGTTCGCAGCCAACGCCAGAAGGCCCGCTGCGTAGGGAAACAATAGCGTGGGTTGTCCCCATTCTCTCAGCGATTCAAGCCGTGGATGGAGTCTCTCAACGAAGTGATACACGAGAATTAGCGCACTCACGACAGCCGATAACCACAACTGAATTGTGAAGTGCTTCGCATGCCTTCCCGGTTCCCGGTGCTTCTCAAAGAATGGATGGATCAACTTCAAGTCCTCCCTCTCCAAGAAGTGTCGCTCTATGTTGCCCACTATCGTGAGGTTGCGGTTGAACCAGTTGCTTGCATCAAGCGTCGTCGCCGTGAGCCAACCGCACAAAATAATCGCAAGAGTGCAAATGTAGTCGTTTAGGTCGGTGGTTTTGTCGATAGCAAGGGCTGCCAACGCCGCACCGACCACACCGACACACTGCCATACCCCTGATATGTGCCTTCCCAGATGTACTGACGTCTGGCGGTAAAGCTCCAAGAGGAAGTCCGCTTTTCTTGCCTCGTTGTTCCTATCGGGACACATCTAGTTCTTCTCGCATAGTGGCCGCAGCGACCTGCGTGAAACTCATAGGAGAGATATTGCTTGCCCTGGACTGCGCCTCTTCGTCACCCCCAACGCAACTGACAACGGTCACCGCTGGCTTTGCGCTCTACCGTCACCGCGCAAAGCTGTTGGAATCGAGGTTCGAGGGCCTGACGGATGAACGCGCATAAGTTTTCCAACGTAGCTGGCCCAAGCCCTTCCACTTCATCGAGAAGGCGGTGATCGAGACGCTCACGCAAGATCTTGATCTCCGAGCGCAACTCCGCAATGTCGACCACCATGCCGCTTTCTACTTCAGGCAAGCCGCACAAAGCAACTTCGGCGTGATAAGTGTGCCCGTGGATCCGCAGACTCCCTTCAGCCTCGAAAGTGCGATGCAGCGTATGCGCCGCCTCAAAGTAGAAGCGCTGCGATAGCTCCCAACGGGCGGGACGATTCTCCATCACCGGATCTCCAAGACCTTGTGCGTCTGCACGGACAGGCGCCACTTCGGGTTAGCCTTGCAGTAGTCAATCGCTGCGCGAGTATTGGATGCACGCAGAGGTCCGTCCATGGGCTGCAGCAGGAAGTTGTTGAACTCAAGTTGTTCAAGGGCCCGCGGGTCCAGACCGACTTGCGGCCAGACTAACTTCAACTCGTGCCCGTAAGTCTGCGCCAACTGAGCTCCGGCTTTTGGACTGACACAGATCCAGTCGATCCCGGTCGGCGCAGCAACCGTGCCGTTGGTTTCAACGGCGATCTCAAAACCCTCGGAATGAAGCGCCTCGAGAAGCGGGTCATCCACCTGAAGGAGCGGCTCGCCCCCAGTGAGCACTACATAGCGGTGCGCCTGTCCGATCGGCCAAAGCTGCCCGATTCGCTGAGCCAAAACAGTCGCCGAGGCGAACTTTCCTCCGTCGGGGTCATTGCCAGTCAAGACGAAGTCGGTATCGCAGAAGCGACAGACAGCCGTAGCTCGATCGGCCTCTCGACCCGACCAGAGATTGCATCCGGCAAATCGACAGAAGACGGCCGGTCGGCCCGCGCGAAGACCTTCGCCCTGCAGCGTGTAGAAGATCTCCTTCACGGAGTACGTCACGACTTCGCCTCCGCGTAACGTAGCCAGCCGTTCCGGCGCAGTTCACACGCAGGGCACGAACCGCAGCCGTACCCCCATGCATGCGCCCTTGATCGATCGCCCCGATAGCACGTGTGCGTGTGCTCGCGGATCAACTCTACCAACTCTCCTCCTCCAAGCTTCTCGGAAAGACGCCAGGTCTCGGCCTTGTCCAGCCACATCAATGGTGTCTCGATGACGAAGCGCGTATCCATGCCGAGCGACAGCGCGACTTGCTGGGCCTTGAGCGTGTCGTCACGACAGTCCGGATAGCCGGAGTAGTCCGTCTCGCACATCCCACCGACAAGCACACTCAGTCCGCGGCGATATGCGACGGCCGCAGCGAGCGTCAAGAACATCAAGTTCCGCGCCGGAACGAACGTGTTTGGCAGGTTGTTCGACGCGTAGGCGATCGCCTGCTCACTGGTCAATGCGGTATCGCTGATCTGGCCCAGCACTCCAACGTCGAGTACTCGGTCATCGCCCAGTTTTGAATCCCAGTCGGGAAACCCCTTCCGAAGCCCAGCCGAGATCGCCTCACGACACTCCAACTCGACGACGTGCCGTTGACCATAGTTGAAGCCGATAGTCTCGACGCGCTCGAATCGATCGAGCGCCCATGCGAGGCACGTGGCCGAGTCCTGTCCGCCCGAGAACAGCACCAATGCGCCTTTGTGCTGATTCACGCGGCCTCCCTGTCGAACTCCTCGACCGCTCGCTGACGGCGCAAAGCTCGCTTGAGTTCTCGAACGAGGTAGTTCGCAAGGAGATCGATGTCTGTCGAGGTGTTCTGAATCCCGTTCCAAGGCCGCTGGTCATCTCGGGAGAACGTCCACCGACCTGCAACCCAGGCGCATTTCGGTGCGATCAGTTTCAGACCCTTGACGAACTCGTCTCGGTCCACCTTGCCCGCATGTGCGTAAAGAGTCTCCATGACGTAGCCCATCGCTACTAGACCAGCGCCGTGCACGAGCCTCGAGGTCTTCGGCGTCATGTCGTTCCAGGCGGGACCGAAGACCTCCTTGACCGCGCTGAAGAAGGTGTGGATCAGCTCAAAGGCACGCTCTTCTACGACCGGGATCGGATCAAGCGCAACCTGAGAGCTTTCGGCAATGAATTCGCGGATCGCGCCCTGGTCCGCGGAGTCCATGACCAAGCGCTGCACGGCGAGGTCGCTGAGCTTGCCGCGTGCATTAGTGTGTTGATGAATCCGTCCGTAGAACACCGGTTCCTCGGTCCGGGTGTAGTTCAGCTTCTCCACCATTCGGGCTGCGAAAGAGCGCTTGCTGAATCGCTCCGGCAATCCGTCGATGTTCGGCAGGAGTTCGTAAATCAACGCCTTTGGCAACGGCCGCGTGTTGTTGATAAGCACGAACTGCTGTCTCAGTTCGTTGTAGTCGTCGCAAATCAACGCAGAGACGAACACCTCAAACCCTGGCTTGGTCATCCCCGATAGCGCCGTCAGGCGTTGCTGACCATCGACAACGAATCCTGGTCTTGACTCTCCGTCCACATCGATCTCAACGTCAACCAATCCGTCAACCCGCTCTTTGACCCGTGCTCCGTTGATGAACGCTACGACCACAGCATTAGGGAGCAAAGCGTCTTCTCGGGACAGGTACGTTCGGATTTCCTTGATGTGCGGAGCGATCTGATGGCGCTGAAAGCCTCCAAGCGAACCGTCCCCCTTACGCTCCACGCCGTCCACCTTCGCGAAGGTCAGCACGTCCTTCGGGCTCGCAGCAAAAGAAAACACATACTTCCCGGGAGCTTGGGTGGCACGAACCGCCGTGTACCGATACGTCCTCATTCCGTCCTCTCCAGGGTGTCGTGAACATGCTGGCGATACACGCCAAGGTTATGGAAGCCGCGCCGCCGATTTCGGTTGGCGGACCGGAAGATGATCACGTCAACCCTTATGGCCTTGCAGATCGAACAACCGCAGCGCTTCCACGGGGCAGCCTGCAGCGTACGCTCGATGGCTTGACGGTTCTTCTCTTCGGCCTTCGCCTGCAGCGCAGGATCGTCTTCAGTCGCCAGCGTCAATTGGTGCTGGTAAGTCGCGATCTCTTCCAGCGCATCTGCAAGAGACACTTCACCATGGTCGAAGCCGCGGAGTGCCTGCAAAGCGCGCCCTTCATGCCGCTGCAACTCGTTAGCGTCAAGTTGACCGCGCTTGATAGCTTGAACCAGCCGCGCATTCTCGATCGCTTGCGGGATGCGAATCGCAGCGAAGTACTCTAGCTTTCCGTTCGACCCTGGAAGGAAGTAGTTCCTGCGCGCGTCCTTGAAGGCACGGATCAGCGGGGAGGTCGAGTCGAAGCTTGTGATGTCGTGCTTCTTGAATTCGCCGATATGGTCGGCCTTGGCGAACCCGAGCAGATGAAGCTTCGTTTCTCTGGGAATGGACTCACGAATGGTGGTCAGAACCTGCGCGATGTCGGGTGTCTTGAGCGGAACCAGTCCTCCTACTGCAAGGTAACGATAGCCCATCTTCACCAGATCACGAGCCGCTCGCGCCATGCTGTCGGGGGACCACCCCTGGACGACGCCGATTGGCTCGAAGGGCATGCCTTCGCTTCGAGTGAGGTAAAGGAACTCCTCGGCATTCTTCAGGGTGATATCGAAGCGCTTTCTGATCGAAGCGCCCCGGGTGGCCGCTCGAGGTGCGTCCTCGTCGCCTTCCTCTTCGAAGTCATGAAGCACGAGCGAGTCTTGCTTGGGCGATGCGCCACGACGCCTGGCCTCAGCCTCCGCCAAGGAAGGGTTATCGGCGTGAAAGTCGAAAATGATGTGGTCCGGATGACACCCATGAGTGAAGCCGGCGTCCGAATAGAACTCGACGACCTCTTCCGGGCTGTATGCAGGACGCTCCTGGTCCGCATAGGCGAACGCCCCACAGTCGCCCATCAACATCAGATTCCGATGGCGAGGACCGTCGAATCGCAGGAACTTTCGAGCGCCGACTCGAAGCAGTCGCTGCTCTTCAGCCATCGAATAGCGGCCCTTGCTGGCCGCGACACCCGGCGCTGACTTGATTGCACTCATCGAGACGAGCAATCCGTCGTACGGGATCTCGGTCATCAACTCATGCGCGTACCGGTCGTCCCAATAGCGCCTGCGCCCGGGCGCGTTCTCGTCCTTGGCGAAGTCGTACCCGGGATCCACGTAGTCCTGGGTGTCGGAATAGAGGAACCTCACCGAACACCCGTTGCCGTGTAGGCGCGAATCAGCGCGTCCTGGAGTCGCTTGATATCGCGGGGCGTGCTCTGTATCTCGTTCCAGGCGATACCAATCGATTCCCAGGTGCCTTTCGTCCACCGGCACGCCGGTGCAACGCGCTCGATCTCCGTCCGTACGGCCCTGTAGTCATCGGGAGAGCCAGTCAGCCGGGCGTAGATTCGATCCATCAAGACGCCCATGGCCTCGATGCCGGCCGTATGCATCAACCGGCTCTTCTTCGGATCCTTGCCCCAGGCCTCGGGGAACACGTCGCGCACGGCACTCCAGAACGTGACGAGCACCTTGTACATCGCTGGCACGTCCATCGCTTCGGTCGCGGTCCCCTTGAAGGGGGCCAGCGCTCCCAACGGATTGGACAGACTGTTCTGGATCATCTTGATGATCCCCGAGTCGGTGACGACCGCCTCCGAGTTCGCACCTTCCTTGTCCGACGGTCGACGGATCAACCGGTGAAACGGCGATTGCGGATCGCGAATAAGGAGGTTGCAGAGCTCGCTGGGCAGGCGCTTGTTGCTGAGTTCCCGGGGAAGCAGGATTCCGCGGGTTTCGGGGAGCAATTCATTGATGAGGCGGCTCGGCAAAGGCCGTGCCTTGTTGACCAGAATAAACTGTTCGCGCTGCAGTTCGAGGTCGTCCGAGACGAAGCCGACTACGGGTACGGCGATATCCGGGTTCGATGACTTCGATAGCGCGAGCGAGCGCTGCTGGCCATCGACAATCCACGCACCTCGCTGACCGTCGGCGTAGACCGGGATCGTCAAGGTGCCAGAGTTTGCTACGTCCTGAAGGCCATCTGGCTTAGGGCCACGGGATGGCGCGAACCTGATATCCGGAGTCATCGCCAGAATGATGGCGTTCGGAAAGAGCACGGTCCCCTTGTTTAGGTAGTCCATGATGCCCTTGACGTGCGACTTGATCTCGGGGCGCTGAAAGCCCTTCAGTGCATCGTTGGCGTCCCGCTCGACACGGCTAATGTCTGCGATTCGCACGACGTCTGCGCCTCTGATGAAGAAGGCATAGATGTCAACGCCTTGGCCCTGAACGGTATGGAGGGCCCTGACGACGATGTCTTTCGGACGAATTGCCGTCATGTGCCGCTCACCGAATTGGCGATGCGCTCGTCGCGCGCTCGGTTCCAAAGGGTGCGAAAGCGCGATTGCTCGCATGCCACCCGCGCGTCGTCCCTGAGATACCTGAGCAGCTTCGAGGAGTGACCCCCATGACAGTCCCAGTTCTCTCGAAGCAACTCGAGCACGTCTTGATCCGTAACCCGACGACGCTCTGGCAAGACGGGCCGAATCAGGCACGAAAGAGCGTGCTCGACCGCAGCGCGGCCTTCAGCCAGTGGCAATCCCGCCGCCTTCAGGTCTTCGACGTAGTGCCGCATGGCGCGCTGAGCGAAGTCCACCCGAGTTCCAACCCTCGGACTGCCCTGGCCATCGAGCCGCTCGTCATAAGGGAGTACGTGAGGCTGAAGCGGTCTTGGGACGAGAGCCGCGCCGGCCGACGACGTGAAGATGCGTACTACGGGACGAAGTCGCTCGGGAATCTGCGCCAGGTCATCGGCAATCAGCTCGATGTAGTTCGCAGGAAGCGCGAGCAGGGCGAGCTTGTATCGGCCTTCGCTCAAGCGTCGCGATAGCGGATACGGTTCACCGCGCCGCGCGGTGTTCACGGCCCGCCACCACTCCTGCGACGAGGCGCCCAATTCGGCCAGGCGCGGCATTACGGAACCCGATCCTTCGGCGACCGTCAGTTCGTAGGGCGGCACCCGCTCTCCGCCATCGACGAGACCAACTCCGGCCGAAACCACTGCAAGCTGCCCGCCCACCTGAGCCGTTACGGCCTTCGCGTCGGCGAATGCACGCCCGACATACAGATCGGCAGCAGGGATGCCAATCGAGTCGTGCAGCGCCAGCGCGTCGAGCCAACGTCGAGCTAGTCCATCGACGCCGCCCCCCGCCAGTTGGCCACGCCGTGCACGCGGAAGCCGAACAGGCTCGCCGCCGGAAACCGAGCGCTTTCGACCGGTGCAGTTAGTGACCACTAACATTGACATTGCGCGACCCATTACGTGCGCGCGGATTGTACCGTAGCGCTGGGATACTGCGGCCATTGCTTGTGGACTAGGCTGAAATAATTGCAGCCCGCCTCCGGGTCGTCATCCGTAGTTTCTTGAGGGGCTTCCCTGGGGGCCGAAAGGCGGCCGATGCACGAACTTCCGTGCCAGCAAGGCTGACCTGCCGCAACGAACGAGACCGCCGGCGCTAGTTCGATGACGAACCGGTCACGAGTCCCATTCCGGCGCTTGCTGGTTGAACCGGAGCCTGACCCGCTGCAGACGCATCGCATCGAACACGTCATCGACGCCGACATCGCCTTCGGCCTGCGCGAGACCCGGTAGGCTGACTCGAGCCTCCTCGACGAAGCGCACGGGCACCGACTCATCATCGACTCGACGGTACGCCGCATTCCACCACGTCGCGATCCGATCGCGCGCCCGCATCATCAGGCTATCCGCAGGCACGCGGTCGCGCTTCAAGCGACGGTTCACATCGGGGTGGGCAGGCATCAGGTTCCACAGCGCATCGCACGGCCACACCGACCAGGGAAAGCAGTGGTCGATATCGAAGCCGGCCCCGCCCTCCTGCAACCGTCTGCCTGTCCAGACACAGTAAAGCGACTTCTCACGCGCGAGTGCGTTCGCTCGCTCGCGGGAGTAGCGCACTGCCCGTTCGGGTTCGTGCCACGCGAGTGCGCGGGCTAGGTCCGTCTCGGACAGCTTACGTCGCTGGGTCGTCGCATAGGCGTGCATCAGCCGAGTCCATTCCGCAACCAGCGCCGGCTCGATCCACACATCGAATCGCGTGAGGCAGCGCCACACGGCGATCGGTACGCGCAGCCCTCCGAACGACCACAGCGCGGGAGCATCGAGCGACCATGCCCCGACGGGCCGCCGTCTCGGCCCGCAGCGAACGACGGCGAAGATCGGTCGACCGTCGGGCCACGTGCTGTAGCGAACCGGCATGGTCTCGATGGTGTCGCAGGCGTCGCGGATGGCCTCGTGAACGATGCCCGCGGTTGTCGGCTCGAAGCGCATTCCCGCGCGCAGGTCCTGCGGGGCGAGTTGGTTTAGTTGTCTGTACGCGGCTTTGGTAAAGCCCAACCGCTCAAGGCCTACGTTGTCCGGCGACTGCGGCAAGCCCGCATCGAGCAGCGGTCGGTACAGACGCAGCCAAGTCAAGCCGACCAGGCCGAAGGGCACTTCGATGCGATCGTCATCCAACGGCGCGGCGAGCCCGGCCGCGCCATCAGCGATACGACACAGCGACCGCAGCAGCGCTAGCTTGTAGGTGGACGACTTCGCATCGTTGACGATCAGATGCCGCAGCAGCGGCATCGCACCAGTCCCGTCGTCGGGCAACCGCACGATGAGTTGGTCCCACTCGACTCCGGATCGCCCGCTCGTGTCGCCCGTGCGTCCGCAGTGCTCCACCTGCGCGCTGTGCCGCAGCGCGAATCGCTCGAGCTCGGAGACCGATACCGCGTGCATCCCCCGACCATGCTCGTCGGGCCCGTGGCGAAGCGTCAATGCGAGCAGGCCGCCCGGCTTCAGCAAGGTCACGAGCTTGCGGAACGCACGCTCTCGGTCAGCGGGCGCTACGTGCATCCACACCGCGCTCACGAGGATGACGTCGAAGCCGACGCGGAGCTCATGGCAAGCCTTCAGTTCGGGCAGGCGGTCGTCGAGCCACCGGATCGACGGAGACGGATGCAACCGCATCGCCCACTCGCGCATCGCGGCGGCGGGCTCGACCGCAACCACGGTATCACCACGGTCAGCGAACCATGCGGCATCGCGGCCGCTTCCCGCGCCGACGTCGAGCACCAGGGACGGCGCGCTCGGCAGGCGGTCGAGCAGCCAGCGATGTACCTGTTCGAAGCGGTGCGCTTCGTAGCCGGCGACGACATCGGCGGCGTGGAGGTGGTACCAGTCACTGGGGACGGTCATGGGTGCTGCATGCTGTATGTGCGAATCACGCCGCCGCACACTGCGCGAACAGATTTCCCTGCAACCCGTTTCGCAATCGCCACCTTATCCAGATCGGCATTTCCGACCGATGATCGACGTACGAGGCGGACTCGAGGAAGCGGGATGCCCGCTCATCGGCGCTCTGCCGCCCGAAGTCGCGCTTCTGTTTCTGGTAGACGATCAAGCCTCGGCCCCCGCGTGGCGGTCAGCCCGCCGGACGCGCGAACTCGCGCAGCCACGGATCGAGATGCGCGATGTCGAACGTTCCCGCCTCGAACATCCCGATCATCTCGGCATGGATCAGCGCGGGCGCCCGGTGCAGCCGCCAGCCGCTGATCCTGAGGAACACGTCGGCGGCCGCGAAGGCGATCCGCTTGTTGCCGTCCACGAACGGATGGTTGATCGCGAGGCTCTCCATCAGGGCCGCCGCCTCGGCGACGATGTCCTCGTAGTAGCCCGTCTGCGGCCGGAACAGGGCCGCCTCGAGTGCGCCCGGATCGCGTACCCCGGTAGGCCCCCCGTAGCGCTTGATCAGCGCGGCGTGCATCCCCAGCACGTCGGCGACCGTCAGGTAGTCCCGCACGCCGTGCTACTTCGCGAGCTCGCGATAGAGGCTGTCGAACTCGTCGAGGCTCGACGCGAACGCGGCCACCACGTGACGCCGCGGACGCGCCGACTGTCGGCGATCGATGTATTCGCGTAGGGCGTCGTCGAGCACCGCCTGGAACTGGCGGCCCTCGGACTCGGCGATCTGCCGGAGCGCGGCCAGCACCTCCGGGGCAGCCTGGGAAGAGAACTTCTCGCGGGCGGGACTGCTCATCACCGGCTCCGTCATGATGGATCTTGATGTTTCATGATAGGTCAGGCCAGCGTGCCGCCGCAATGACCCCCCGCGGGAGTACGGGTGCCGACTGCAACCCCGAAAGCCGACTCGACTCGGCCCGTTCGCAACCTCCTCGAGTTGGATTGGCCGCGTCGGAGAAGCGCATCGACCGCCCCGAGCATCGAGGCCGAACTTCCAGGCGTCCTGGGAGCACGTCGTCGGCGAGGGTTCGAAGGACACGGGATCGAACGCGACCGGCCTGCGCTCCTGTCACAGTCCGAAGTCGTCGGTCGGGCATCAGAGTGCATCCACCCGTTCGATCGCCCTCAGGCACGCACTGCGTACGCGCGCCGCGAACGCCTCGAAGCCTGGCAGGGCCGAGCCGTCAGCCTCGTCGACGTACAGCCCGCGATCGATCTCCACCATCACCGCCGAAACCCGAGGATCGCTCCGATGTCGACTCGCGGGCACCAGGGCGCCCGAGAACGGCGTGTCCCGCGCCACCCGCCACCCGGCTTCGGCGAACGCCTCCACGAACGCGTCGGCCAGTCTCGCATCAGTATGGAAGGCGTCGGTGCCGATGCAGATCTGGGGCCGGACCGCATCCGGCTCGACACGCTCGTACGGCAGCGCCACGCTCGGGAAGCTGTGGCAGTCGATCACGAGGCACCGGCCGTGCGTCGCGAGCGCGCGAGTCACCGCGGCCTCGAGCCGCGCGTGGTGCGGACGGTACCAATCGCACAGCAGCGCCTCGCGCTCGTCCGCCGAGAGCGGGCGGCGCAGCGGTGTCGAATCCGACCCCAGCACGTAGACCACGCCCATCCCGCGCGCGGCCATCGGCTCGTCGGCATCGTCGGCGAAGCGCTCGACGTCGACGACCAGTCGGCTCACCGGTGCGCGCACGACCGCCGCGTCGCCGGGCTCCCCGGCGAAGAGCGCGTGCGTCAGGTGGTCCGTCATCCGGACGACTTCTCGTCGCAGCGCCTCGTCGTCGAGCACGAACTGTGAACGCACCTCGTCGGGCACGACGGTCGAATCGTGCGGCACGTGCAGCACGACCCACGGCGGAAAGCCGCGCGATGCCACGGTCGCAGCGCTCGTCATCCGCGCGTCACTGCGGCACGACCCTCAGCGGCGGCGAGAACGGACTGCCCGCACCGAAGGGATTGTTGACGCTGTCCGGGGAGTACCGGCTGCCGTAACGCCCGTATGGATTGCTCGTCGAGTCCGGGTCATACGGATTCGCGCTCAGACGGCCCCGGTAGTTGCCTTGCTGGTCGTACAGCCTGGGCGCGTTGGTCGCGAACGGATTGGTGTGGCTGTCGTTCGAGTACGGGCTGCCGTAGCGGCTGTACGGGTTCATCAGGCCGTCGGGCTTGTAGGGGCTGCCGGCACCGTAGGGATTGTTCAGGCACCGCGGGTCGAACGGGCAGTTCTGCGCGGATGCGGACGATGCGAGCCCGATGCCGAGCGCGACGCAGGCGGTCAGGACGGACGATCCGAGGCGACGGGGCATGACGGTCTCCTTCGAAGTGGAGGGCACCCGATGGTGACCGACGCGAGGCTCAGGGCGCGAGCCTGCCCCGGGCCGACCGCATCGACGCACGCTCGGCCTCGCATTTGCCGTATTCCCGGCTCGGAATGCACTGCGGGGACGCGCGGACTTAGGCTCACCCTGTGAGCCTGTACGACGTGATACTCGACCTCCCGCACGATTCTTCGACGAGGCCCGCGTGCTCCGGAAGGACTGGAAATTCCCCTACCCCGCCCACGAACTCGCCGCGGCCGCCCAAGCGAAACTCGCCTACCACGACGAGCGCATCCGCTGGTGGACCGACAAGCGCGCGCAGGTGATGGCGACGATCCGCGCCGAGGGCATCGAGGTCGACGAGCGCATCGTGCTGTCGCATCCGAGCCCGAAGGCGCGCGACTGGGAGCGCGGCGCGAAGGTGATGGTGCGCAACGACCTGAAGGACGACCTCGAGGAATGCCTCGAGAAGCTGCGCTGGCACACCGAGCAGCGCCGCGACTACGACGGCTGGCTGCAGGCGCTGCGTGCGAACGGCGAACAGCGCGTCGAACTGGACATCGAGGACTGGCTGCACTTCTTCGGGAGGCACTGAGCGGTCGCATCGCGCTTCGGGCGATGCACGACCCGTCGGGAGCCCTTGAACCGGCGCCCGTCGGGCCCTAGACTTCAACCGTCGGCCTCATCGCCGACCGCGGGGTTTGCAGACCTGCTTCCTGGCGCGTCATCCAGGTAAAGAGTCGCGCCGCGCTCCCCCTGCCACGGCTGCCGACTTCGCCATCGGCACGCAGGGAACACAGGAGCGGCTCCATGCCCACGCCTTCGCACGTCCTCGCCCGCACGGTCTCCGAGACCGGCGGCTTCCGCTACGTCGCCCGCCTCGCGCCGGTCGCATCGCCGCGCGGCACGCTGTCGTTCACGCTCTCCACCGTCTGGCGCGACGCCAGGGACCCGGACGCGGAGCGGCGCGTCGTGCAGATGGACCTCGACGCCGATGCGGTCCGCCGGCTCGGCGAGCTGTTCGGCGAGGGGCTGTCGCTGCTCGAGGCGGGCACGGCGCCGGACGCGCGTGTCGCACGCACGCAGGCCTGACGTGGACCGCCGCGGATTCCTCAAGTCGCTCGCCGCGCTCGGCGTGGCGGT
>VYLE01000585.1_pt1 | contig 16991 bp, 12 predicted proteins | sample 5114391 | NCBI WGS metagenome assembly VYLE01 (sample SAMN12291771, study PRJNA351875) | freshwater metagenome | isolation source: freshwater lake | place: USA: Michigan, Kent Lake | collected 2013-08-15
CCGGCGCGCTCCCCCGCGTGCGCGAACAGCACGAGCGCCGCCACCGCCGCCTCGAGCGGCGCGGCGACGGCCGCGTACGAACCGATCAGGCAGGTCAGCGAGCAGCCGAGAGCGGTGACCTGCGGCATGAGCGGCGAGCCACCTGTGATGGTGGCCACACGGGCGCCGTCGGTGACGAGGTCGATGGCTCCCGTCACCACCACCACGCCGCCCGTCTGCATGGCAAGGGCGCGGGCCGCGGGCTCGGCGGCCATGACCGGATCGGCCGCGTCGACCCCGCGGGCCGTGGTATCACCACCGGCCAGGGCGAGGATTTCGCTGGCGTTGCCGCGCAGAATGGTGGGGCGCAGCGCCAGCAGCTCGCGTGCGGCCTGCGCCCGGTACGGCGAGGCGAAGTGCGCCACGGGATCGAGCACCCACGGCGTGCCCACCGCGTTCGCCGCCGTGGCGGCGGCCAGCATGCCCTGCACCCACGCGGGGGAGAGCGTGCCAATGTTGATGGTCACGGCGCGCGCGATGCGCGCGAAGTCGCCACTCTCCTCCACGGTGTGCACCATGGCCGGCGCCGCGCCCGCGGCGAGCAGCGTGTTGGCGGCGATGTTCATCGCCACATAGTTGGTGATGCACTGGGTGAGTGGCGCTTCGGCGCGCAGTGCGCCGAGCGCGTCAGCCGGGGTCAGTGTGAGTCGTGGCATGAGGCCTCGGGCGACGCAGGCCGCCGCGCGCGCCGGGCCGCAACTGCGCCCATGGCGACCGCGACTCCCTACGCCAGCATGATCTGGGTCAGGTTCAAAGGGTGCTTCTCAGCCCCGCGCACTACGGGACGCCCCTGTCGAGTGTGGGCAATCTAACGAACCGCACACGCCGAAACGAAACCCCGCTCGACAAACTGTCGTTGGGACCGCCACCCCTACACATTCCACACATCGTCGGCTTCACGTCTTTCATCGGTCCGCATGGCCGCACCGCTCATCACTGCCCGCTCGCTGACGCGTCGCTACGGCGCCGTCACGGCGCTCGATGCCCTGACCGTGGCCATCGAGCCGGGGATCACCGGCCTTGTCGGCGCCAACGGTGCCGGCAAGAGCACTTTCGTGAAGATCCTGCTCGGCATCGTCGATCCGTCGGAGGGGGACGCCGCGGTCATGGGGCACGATGTCGTCCGTGAGCGCGCGAACATCCGGGCGCTGGTGGGCTATATGCCCGAACACGATTGCCTGCCCCCCGACATGAGCGCCACCGAGTTCGTGAGCTTCATGGCGCGCTGCAGCGGCCTGCCGGTGACCGCCGCTCGCGAGCGCACCGCCGAGGTGCTGCGGCACGTGGGGCTCTTCGAGGAGCGCTATCGCCCCATGGGTGGCTACAGCACCGGCATGGCGCAGCGTGTGAAGCTGGCCCAAGCGCTGGTGCACGACCCCCGGCTGCTCATTCTCGACGAACCCACCAACGGCCTCGACCCCGAGGGGCGCGACGAGATGCTGGCCCTCGTGAATCGCACCGGTCGCGAGTTCGGCATTTCGGTGCTGGTGTCGTCGCATCTCCTGGGTGAGCTCGAGCGCATCTGCGAACGCATCGTACTGATCGAACAGGGGCGGCTGTTGCGCGCCGAACAGGTGGGAGCACTCACGAGCGAAACAGCCACGCTGGTGGTGGAGCTTGCTGGTGACGAGGCGGCGTTGGCCGCGTTCGTGGCGCGGGTGGCCGCGGCGGGGCTGCTGGTGCAGGCCGAGCGGCAGCGCGTTCTGGTGGAACTGCCCGATACGGCCACCCCGGCAGCGCTCGACGCGGCCTACGATGCCGTGCGCGACGCCGCGGCCATCTCCGACACGGGCATCCTGCGTCTCGAGCGCCGGCGTGGGCATCTGCAGGATCTGTTTGCCGGGGTGGGCGCTTGACCACCACCGATTCCACCATCCACGACCTCGGCTATCGCCGCTATGTCGGCGAGCGCGAGGGCGCGCGCGGGGCGTTCCGCGCGCTGTTCTGGCAGGGGTTCCGCGCCATGTTCGGCGTGGGGCGCCCCATGAAGACCAAGGCGGTGCCCGTGTTCGTGAGTGTGGTGACGATGCTGCCGGCGCTGGCGAGTGTGGCCGCCAGCGGTGCCACGCAGGGGCAGCTGCCCATCACCTACGCGAATGTCATCGGCGCACAGGCGCTGCTGTTTCTCCTGTTCAGTGCCGCACAGGGGCCGGAGATGCTCTGCCGCGATCAGCAGCACCGCGTGCTGCCCCTCCTGTTCACCCGTGACGTGACGCGCACACACTACGCGCTGGCGCGGCTGCTGGCGCTGTTCACGGCCATGTTCCTGGTGGCGCTCGCCCCGCTGCTTATTCTCTATCTCGGCGAGATCGGGGTGGCCAAGGACCCGGGCGCCACCTTCGCAAAGATGGGGAACAAGCTTGGGCCGGTGCTGCTCTTCGCCACGCTGCTGGCGTGGGTGATGAGCACGGTGAGCGCCTTTCTCTCCAGTCTCACCCCGCGTCGCGCGTACGCCACGGCCGCCGTGATTGGCGGCTTCCTGGGCACGGTGGTGATTTCGCAGGGGCTGCAGGATCTGGCGGGGATGTCGGAAGCGGCAACCAAGATGATCGATCCCATCGAAACGCTGCGGACCACGGCGATGCAGCTGTTCGGCGAAACGACGCGCTGGATGGAACTCACGCCGCCCCCCTCGGTTTGGGTCCACGTGGCGGCGCTCACGGCGCTGGGCTTTGCGGCGGCGGCCGGACTCGTATGGCGCGTGCGGCGGGTGGCGGTATGAGCGCGCCTTCGGTATCCCTCGGCGCCACGCCGCTCGTCTTCGACCACGTCTCGCACTGGTATGGCGAGGTGGTGGCCGTGAACGATGTCACGGCAGAGGTGCAGGCCGGGATAACCGGCCTGCTGGGTCCCAACGGCGCCGGGAAGACCACGCTGCTGCAGCTGGCCGCGGGGTTGATGGGCCCGAGCGGCGGCGCGGTGCGAGTGTTCGGCGCGTCGCCGGTGCGCAACCCGGAGATCTTCCGTCACGTGGCGCTCGTGCCCGAGCGTGAGGCGTTGCCGGGCATGCTGTCGGCACGCGCTTTCGTGGAAGCGCGCGCCACCCTGTTGGGGCTGCGTGATCCGCGCGCGGCGGCCCGGGCGGCGCTCGAAATGGTGGAGATGGACACGGTGGCCGACCGCGCGGTGTCGGGTTTCTCCAAGGGGATGCGCCAGCGCACGAAGCTGGCGGCGGCGCTCGTTCAGCAGCCGCGGCTGGTGCTGCTCGATGAGCCGTTCAACGGCCTCGATCCGCGGCAGCGTCTGCACATGATGCACCTGCTGGAGGCGCGTGCGGCCGAAGGGACCGCCGTGCTGCTGTCCAGTCACATTCTCGAGGAAATCGAAGGGGTGGCCTCGCGCATTCTGGTCATGATCGCGGGGCGCCTCGCCGCCAGCGGCGACCATCGCACGCTGCGACGCCTCATGACCGATCGTCCGCATTCGGTGCGGATCCGCGCCAGCAACGTCCGCGCGTTGGCCGCGCAACTCGTCGTACAGGCGCCGGTGGTGAGTGTGGAGGTGGATGGGGCCGACGCGCTCACTGTGCGGACGACCGACTACACCGCCTTCTCGCGCCTGCTGGTGCAGTCTGCGCGCGGCGCCGTGGTGACGCTGTACGATGTGCAGCCCACCGACGAATCACTCGAACACGTCTTCGCCTACCTGGTGCAGCGCTGATGCCCACCGTCGCCACTTCCACTGCGCCGCCGTTCGGGCGCGTGTCGTTCCCGCGTACGGCCCTGGTGCTCATGCGCCTCGCGTGGGCCCGTACGGGCTCGCCACTGCTCCTGCTGGGGGTGCTGGTGGTGCTGTGCCTGCCGGTGCTCTTCTCGCTCATGTTCGCGAGTCGCGGCGCGCTGTCAGGCGACCCGATCGATTTCCTGCTGGCGCGCTACGATACCATCGTGGCGGGGCTGGCCACGCCGCTCATTGCGCTGCTGCTGGGCACCAGTGCGTTCAGCGCCGAGACCGACGATGGCACGCTGCTGTACCTGGTCACCACGACCACGCCCCGTTGGTGGATCGTGATGGCGCGGTTGCTCTTCGCGTCACTGCTGACGGGGGTGCTCACGAGCCTGTCGGTGTTCGCCTCCGGGTTCGTGGCGGTGGGCCTCAGTGACCCGGAGGGGATTGTCACGGCGTACACCGTGGCGGTGTTCTACGGCGGCGTGACGTATGCCGCGTTGTTCACGATGCTGGCGCTGCTCACTCGGCGCTCGCTTGTGGTGGGGCTCATTTACGTGCTCTTCTGGGAGGGCGCGTTGAGCGACACCTTTCAGGCCATCCGCTATCTCAGCGTACGCCAGTGGATGAATGCCGTGGCCGAGCCGATGATTGCGGGTGGTGGCGATGGCGTGGGGCCGTCGGCCACTTACGCGCTGGTGGGCGCGGTCGTCGTGGTGGCAATCACGGTGTACGTGGGCGGCCGCCGACTGCACGAGCCGCGGATGGGGCGCGTCGGGTCGTAGCCGACGGGAGTACACGGTTTGGGGTGGGCGTGACATCAGCCCACACCCCTGCACGCACGACCCGTTACGCGAACGGGTGTGCTGTCGGTCGCGCACGCACAGGCTGTGGCGGCCTCGTGTCAGCTCTGTTTTCTCAGCGCCGCCTGCAGCTCGAGTTCCGGAATGGCCTTGCGCAGCACCGCATCGATGGCGGTGAGCCGGGCCGCGGGGTCGCGCTCGGCGAGCAGCTTGTAGCGTGATTCCAGATCGAGGTCGATCATGGCCGCGATCGTCCAGGCCAGCTGCGTGGGGTCGTCCGGCAGTGGTGGTACGGGGCCGTCGTTGCCGTTGATGGCGTGCACCGCCTTCACGACCTGCTTGAAGTGCTGGGCCACGTCATCGCTGCTCACGGCCAGCGCTACGGCATTCGCCGTGGCGACATCGGGCACGCTCGTCACGGACGCCACATGATACGGCGCCTCGCTGTCGAGGAACTGCCCGAGGGCAAAGCGCTCGCGTCCCACGACGACGATGTTGGCGCGGCCGTCGGGCATCATCTCCACCTCCGTCACTTCGGCCACGCACCCCATGCGTCCGGGCGGGAGGTCGCGCTCGGCCACCCCGCTCATGGCGGTGAGCATGCCAAAGCGCGAGTCGCCGACGCGAATGTCGGCGAGCAGCTGCCGGTAGCGCGGCTCGAAGAGGTGCAGCGGGAGCGCCGTGCCCGGATAGAGCACGACGCCCAGCGGAAAGATCGGCAGGGACGACAGTGGCATCAGACAAATGTGGCGACGCGATGGACGGCGTGAAGGCCTGAGCGGACCCCGTCGTCGACTTGAACGCCGAGCACGGCGATGGTGCTCGCGTTCGGGTTGGCCGGCAGATCGGAGTGCCCCACCCGATGTCAGCTCCCGGAGTTACCGGAGTTACCGGAGTTACCGGAGTTACCGGAGTTACCGGAGTTACCGGAGTTGCCGGAGCAATTGCGATGTACCCCCTGGAGCAGCTGCAGCAACTGGTGACGCTCGTTTTCGCTGAGCCCGGCGAACAGCGTCTGCTCCGCGTTGGCGACGGGTGGACCGGCCGCGGCGATGAGCGCGCGCCCCTGATCGGTGAGCTTTGCGTGCACTACACGGCGATCTTTCTCATCGCGGTATCGGCTCACCAACAGCGCCGTCTCGAGCCTGTCGAGCATTCTGGTGACATCGGGGCCCGGTGCTGCGAGCTGTCGCCCCAGTTCACTGCATCCCGCCTCGGCCGCGGCGAGCCGGTCAACGACGAGCAGCAACTCGTACTGCGCGGCGGTGATGCCAAAGGGCTCGAGCACCCGAGACAGGGCGCGCTCCACATGAGCGGCCGCAGCGCGCAAGGCGAACACGGTGCTGCTGAGGCAAACCGCCGACCGAGGATCGGTTGAGGCATTCATCTTACTTCTACGTTTACTGTTAAAACGAAGATTGTCAAGGAATTCAAAACGGCAAAATACCTTCTCCGCTACCCCTGACCGTTCGGGCGCCATACATTGCGTCTCCTCGACGGTGGCCGGTACGGGCCGCCGAGTGGTACGGCGCCGTCGCCAAGTGGTAAGGCAGGAGACTGCAAATCTCCCACCGTCGGTTCGATTCCGACCGGCGCCTCTCGACAACCCGTCGCCCCTTCGCGGGGCGGCGGGTTTCGTGTCTCCCCGTCCGAGTCGCCCGCCATGCCCAGCCCCGACGACCAGATTCTCCGGACATGGGAGGCCAATGTGCGTCCCTGGACCCAGGCCGTGCGCGCCGGGGACATTGCCAGCCGTGTGGCTGTGACCAACGGTGCGGTGCTGGGCGCGGTGCGGGCGTTTACCCCGCGCCGGCTGCTCGACCTGGGCTGTGGCGAAGGGTGGATCTGCCACACCTTGGCGGCTGAGGGGGTCCACTGTGTGGGTACCGACGCCATTGCCGGGCTCATCGAGGCCGCGCGCGCCGGTCACCCGGTCACCGGCACGCCCGCGTGCTACGAGGTGGTGCCGTACGCCGACGTGGCGGCCGGAGCGCTCGCCGCTCGCCACGCCGGCGCCTTCGATGTCATCGTGTGCAACTTTGCTCTGTTCGGCGCCGAGTCGGTGGAGGCGCTGGTGACCGCGCTGCCGCCGCTGCTGGCGCCTGAGGGCCACTTTGTCATGCAGACGCTCCATCCGGCCGCCGCCAGCATGGACGCGCCGTACACGGATGGCTGGCGCGAGGGGTCGTGGGCCGGCTTCAGCAGCGACTTTCGGGATCCGGCCCCCTGGTACTTCCGCACGATCGGCAGCTGGGTGGCGCTGCTTCATCGGTCTGGCTTTCAGCTGACCGCGCTGCGGGAACCCGTGCATCCGCACACCGGAGCGCCCGCGTCGCTGCTGCTGGTGGCCGAACCCCGTCCCTGACCTCCGACGCCCGGACCGGCGGGGCGAGCTGTGCGCACAGGTGCGGGAATTAACGGGGTACCCAATTGCTGTGGCTGCCGGGGCCAACTAGCGTCCGCACACAACTCGTTCTGCAGTTCCTTCCCGACGAGTGCCCCCCTCTTCGGAGCGTGTGCATGCTCTTCCGATCGGTTCTGGGCCGCCTGGCTGTTCAAGGCGCCCTGTTGACCATACCCGTAGCCGGTGTACCGGCCCTTCTTCCTGCGCAGGCGGTCGCCCCCACGGGCACTGTGCGTGGCCGCGTGACCGACGGCGCGACCGGCCGCCCGCTGGCCGACGTGCAGTTGCTCGTGACCGGCACCCGCATCGGCGCCGTGACCAATGCCAGCGGTGACTTCACCCTTGTGGGGGCGCCCACCGGCCCGCGCACCGTGGTGCTCCGCCGGATCGGCTACCAGCCGGTGACGCGCGCCGTGACCGTGACCGCCGGCGGCACCGTGACGCTCGATGTCACGCTCACGGTGAGCGCCGTCAACCTGAGCGAAATCGTGGTGACCGGCTCCGCCGCACCGACCGAGAAGCGCAAGGTGGGTACGAGCATTGCCTCGCTCGACAGTACCATGATCAGCCGGGCGCAGGCGGTGACGGTGGACCAGGCGCTGCAGGGCAAGATCGCCGGCGCGCAGATCTCACAGAACTCGGGTGGCCCGGGTGGTGGCGGCATTTCGGTGCGCCTGCGCGGCACCAACTCCTTCATTTCCGGGTCCGACCCGCTGTACATCATCGACGGCGTGATCGTGGACAACGGCTCGGGGCAGCTGGCCGACCTCGGTGGCCGTTCGAATCCGCAGAACCGCCTGGCCGATCTCAACCCGCAGGACATCGAGCGGGTGGAAGTGATTCGTGGCGCGGCGGCGGCGGCGCTGTACGGCTCGCGCGCCAACAACGGCGTGGTGCAGATCTTTACGAAGCGCGGCAGCATCGGCAAGCCGCGCTTCTCGCTCAACACCCGCTACGGGATCAACGAACTGCGCGAACAGCAGCCGTTCAACCTGTACCCGTTCGATGTGAACGGCCTGCCGGTGTCGCGCTTCAACTATCAGGACGACATCTTCCGCCGCTCGCCCAGCTCGGAGCAGAATCTCACCATCGAAGGCGGCAACGACCAGACCCGCTACTTCATCAGCGGCAACTACGCCGATGACCAGGGGATCCTGCGTTCCACCAGCTCGCAGCGCACGGGCGCGCGCATCAATCTCCAGCAGCAGCTGGCGAGCAACCTGGTGGCCAACGTCACGTCGAACTTCGTGACCACGAACAACCAGTTCCAGGCGTTCGGCGAACAGAACGACTACGGCATCATGGGGTCGCTCTTCTTTGCCCCCACGAACGTGAACTTCCGCCCGGTCAACGGCGTGTATCCGCTGCCGCCGTCGCTGGGCACCAACCCGCTGCTCGCCATCGATCGCATCCGCAATCCGCAGACGATCAATCGCTTCATTGGCAGCACGAAGCTCACCTGGACGCCGCGCAGCAACCTGCTGCTCGACTACACGCTGGGCGTGGACAACTCGAGCTTCGAGCAGCGCCAGTTCGTGCCGCGCAACGCGGTGCTGGGCACGAGCCCGTTGGCGACCGGCCGGTCGCAGTCGGTGTTCCAGGACACGCGCGTCATCAATCAGGACGGTGTGGGCTCGTACTCGTGGCGTCTGGGCGACGACTTCGGCATGCGCACCACGGCCGGTTTCAACTACACCTCGCAGCGGCTGCGCACCACCGTGGCCACGGCCAACGGCCTCGCCCCGGTGGGTGAGCTGGTGAGCGCCGGCTCGGTGTTCGCCGCCGGCCAGACGGACATCGAGCTGCGCACGCTCGGGTTCTATGCGCAGCAGGAAGTGGATTGGAACAACCGCCTCTTCTTCACGGGTGCGGTGCGCTACGACGCCTCCAGCACCTTTGCCCCCAGTGAGCGCTGGCAGGCGTTCCCCAAGCTGTCGCTGTCCTACGTGGCGTTGGAGAATCGCCCCGGTCTCGTGAACAGCCTGCGCCTGCGCACGGCCCTCGGCTGGGCGGGGTCGCAGCCGGGCATCGTGAACGCCTACTCCCAGTACATCACGTTTGCGCAGCTCCCCTTCGCCGGACGTCCGGGCTTCGTGAACGACGTGACCTTCGGCAACCCCACGCTGCGCAACGAGCGCGCGCGCGAGGCCGAAGTGGGTGCCGAAGCCGGATTCCTGAACGGCAAGGTGGGCGTGGAAGCCACCTACTACGACCGGCAGGTGAACGACCTGCTCTTCTTCCGCCCGCTGGCCACCAGCACCGGGTTCTCGCGCCAGTTCGCGCCCATTGGCTCGATGAGCAACAGGGGCGTGGAGCTGCTGGTGCGTACGGTGAACGTGGACCGCAAGAACCTCAAGTGGGAATCGACGGTCACCTACACGCGCAACCGCAATCTCGTGGAGAGCCTGAACATCCAGGACTTCCAGTCGGCCGGCGGGTATCCCAACCGCATCCGTGTGGGTGAGCCGGCCGGTGTGTTCTATGGGTCGTACGCGGCGCGCGACTGCGTGACGGGCAGGCTGCTGGTGGACTCGCTCGGGCGCTATCGACGCAGCAACCAGGCGGCCGATATGGGCGCCACGCTCGCGCAGCGCCGCGCAATCAGCAACGGGACCTGCAATGACTCGCTCAACGCCGTGATCGGTGATCCGAATCCGGCGTGGATGGGCTCGTTGCTCAACGAGTTCACGATCGGCCGCAAACTGCGGGTGCGCGTGCTGCTGGACGGTGTGTTCGGCAACGACGTGATGAATCTCTCCACGCGCGCGCAGAACGCCGGCATTGCGAGCAACTCGAAGACGTTCGAGAACGAGCTGCTGCCGTACGGCGACCCGCGCAAGTCGGCGCCGGGGTTCAACGCCCGTACGCAGGGGATCTTCGAGTACTGGGTGGAAGACGGCAGCTTCGTGAAGCTGCGCGAGCTCTCGGCCACCTACGCGGTGGAGTGGGCGCCGTTGCGCCGCGTCTTCAAGGAAGGGGTGGACCTCACGCTGTCCGGCCGCAACCTCGCGGTGTGGACGAAGTACAGCGGCTACGATCCCGAGATCAACCTGTTCGGTACGAATGCCGGCGGTGTCGGTAGCGGGCAGACGACGGCGGCCGACCGTGGTTTCGACTTCGGCGGGTATCCCATTCCGCGCACGTGGTCGCTCAGCGCCCGCTTCACCTACTGACAACCGGAGACTCCACCTCATGCGCATGACATCTTCGCGCGCGGTGCTCTCCACCGCGCTTGCTTCCCTGGTGCTGGGTGCCTGCAGCCTCGACCTGCAGAACCCGAACTCCCCCACGGAAGTGCAGGTCACCACGAGCGCCGACGGCGTGATCGCACTCGCGACGGGGCTGCAGGGGCGCTTCGCCGCCTCGTACGGCAACTTCGCGTACATGGCCGGTCTTGTGACCGACGAGTTTGCCTCCACCAGCGCCGCGCTCATTTCCATCAGCGATGCCGAACAGGGCGCCGTGGCACCCGGTACCGGCATTGCCGACAACGTGTTCAACTCGGTGTATCGCACCGTGCGTACCGCCGACGACCTGCTGGCAGGCGCCAACGCGCTGTCGTCGCAGTTCGACCCCGGTACGCGCAGCGGTCTGATCGCGCTGGCGCAGGCGCTCAAGGCGGAAGCCATTGGCGAGGCGCTGCAGAGCTACCAGCGCGTGCCGATCAACACGTTCGGCCAGACGACGCCGCAGTACGTGACGCGCGCGGAGGCGCTGCCCTACGTGCGGGCGCTGCTCGACTCGGCGAACGCGCAGATCACGGGCACCCCGCCGAGTGCGTTCTTCACCGGCAGCATCCTCACCCCGGGGGTGAACCTCAACGGCATGATCCAGCTGTTCCGCGCGCGGTATGCGCGGATGGCGAACGATCATGGCAATGCGGTGACGTTCGCCAACCTCGTGCCGCGCAGTGGGCCGACGGCATTCTCGCTGCTGCAGTTCCCGGCTCCCACGGTGAACTTCTACGCGAATGTCACCGGTGGACCGAACGGCATTGCGCCGCGCCGGCAGTGGCGGACCGGGATGGCGGCGGGCGATCAGCGCTTCACGTGGTTCGTGGCGCCGTCCACCACGCTCTCCGGGCGTGTCGGCGCGCTGCTGGACAACTGGAACCGCTATGCCAATGCGCAGGCGCCGTTGCCGGTGTACTTCCCCGACGAGGCGTTGCTGATCAAGGCCGAAGGGCTGGCGCTGCAGGGGCAGCCTGCGGCGGCGCAGGCGGCGCTCGACTCGGTGCGCACCGACTGCACCGGCGGCCGCGGGTTGGATGATCCCAAGGCGTGCCTGACGCCGCTCACGGGCTCGCTCACGCAGGCGCAACTGCTCGACGAGATCTACGTGCAGCGTCGCTACGAGCTGTTCGGAACCGGGCTGCGCTGGGAAGACGCCCGCCGTCGCAACGCGGTGCGCGGTCCGGTCGCGGCGCCGAGCGTGCCGCTGGACGGTCAGCGGTGCTGGCTGCCGTACGCCATCGGCGATCGCAATGCCAACCCGAATGTGCCAGCCGACCCGACGGAGCCGACGTCGTTCCCCACCGGCTGCCAGCCGTGAGGCCGCTCACCATGAACAGACCTGCCATGATGAAGTCTTTCCGTCCCGTGCTGATGACGGCGATGGTGTCCCTGACCGCGGCGCTGGCTGCCTGCGGCACCACCGACGCCGCCGACCCGCTGGCCCCCACCGGACCCACGGGGCGCGTGCGCTTCGTGAACGTGATCACCGATACCACGCGCGGGCGGGTGAACGCGATTCTGGAGAATGTCCCGTTCGGGGTGAACCTGACTTACACCCAGAGCACGCCCATTACGCTCGCGGCGCCCAACACGGGTAACTACTCGCCCATTCTCGCGGGGAGTCGCACGCTCGTGCTGCGGCGGACGGCCGACACCAATACCGTGGTGTCCACGATCGGCTTCACGGTAACCGGCGGACAGGATCAGACGATCTATGCCACCGGCGGCGCCGGCGCGTCGGCCATCGGCAGCTACATCACCACCGATGACAACGCCCTGTCGGCCACGCAGGCGCGGGTGCGTGTGGTGCACCTGAGCCCCACCGCGGGCGCCGTGGATGTGTTCGTCACCGCGCCGGGTGCCGACCTGGCGGCCGCCACGCCCACACTCACCAACGTGACGGTGCGGAGTGCGTCAGCGTACCTCGCCGTCAACGCCGGCACCTACCAGGTGCGCGTGGTGCCGGCGGGCACGCCGCCGGCGGGTCGTGCTGCCGCCGTGGCCATCAACGTGGCGTCGCTCGCGCTGGCGGCCAACACGGTGCGTACGATCGTGGCGGCCGACAACAACGTGGGCGGGGCGCCGCTGCGCGCGTTCGTGCTGCTCGATCGCTGCCGACGCTCCACGCGAGACACGGCGGCCCCCCGGAGCGACTTTCCGGGGGGCCGCTGTGTTGTTGCGACGGGAAACCGTCCCGTCGTTCACGTGACCGTCGCGCGATCAGTTCCAGAACGCGCTGAAGTCGTAAAAGCTGGCGCCGCCCTGCGGGTCGTAGATGCGGATGACGGCGGTAAAGTTGTTCCAGGCCGACGGCTGCTGCACGACCTGTACGCTGCCACGGCCGGTGTGACAATCGACGGTTATGGTGAGATCGCGAGCCGGCAGGCCGTTGCCTCGCACGCTGCTGTTCACGTCCTCCACGCGGCGCCCGCTGCGGGTGATGGCCTCCACGCGGCGGCCGTTGATGCGCAGTTCGACCACGTCGTCGACGCGGCCGCTCCACCGCAGCAGGCCGCGGTCGTCGCGATCGTCCCATCCCCCGCGATCGTTGCGGTCACGCGCGTCGTTGCCGCGCCTCGACCGGTCGTCGCAGTCGTCGCGGCGCCCCCCACGACCCCACCCCCAGCCGCGGCCGTTGTTGCCCGGGCGGCAGTCGTCGCGCTCCCAGCGATCATCACGGTCCCGATCACGGTCGCGGTCCCGATCACGGTCGCGCCCGTCATTGCGCCCGTCGTTGCGCCCGTCGTTCCAGTCGTCGCCCTGCCAGAAGGCGACCACCCGATAACTGTCGGCGCCGCCGCGCGGGTCGGTAATGCGGATGGTTGTGGTGAAGCCGTTGCGAGCGGACGGTTGCTCCACCACGCGCACATCCCCGCGACCGTCGAGCAGACGCACCACCACGTCCCCGCGATTGCGTGGCAACCCTTCGTTGACGCGCGCGCGGTTGGGCATTCCCGCATCGATGCCGCGCGTCCGCACATCACGCCCGCGCATGGTAATGAACACCTCGCGGTCCACCCGCCCGGTCCAGGTGAACAGCTGTCGGTCCACCGGCGCCGCGTGCGCGGTGGCGGCAACGAGCAGTGTCGTGGCGCCCAACGCACTGGCCGCACGCAGGAGACGGGAACGGCCTGCGGTGGACGCGGGAACGACGCGGGTCGAACGATGCACAGTCATGGTGTCCTCGTGGTGACAGGTGCTCGTCCGTAGCGCATTGGCAATGCCATGTGGGGCCGGTCGCCGGCGGTTGGGGTGCGCGACCCGCCCGTGCGAGGGCAAGAGCCTGTCGTTTCAACCGGTTACGCGTCGCGTGGGAGCGCGTACCCGTGATTGACTGGTGCGGAACGACCGGCTTCGCTGTCCGGGATTGCGGACACTTGCGGCGCACCAACGCGGACGATCATGTCCACTCCCCTGCGGCTCATCGCCGCGCCGGTATCATCCCACAGCGCCCGCCGACACCGCTGCGGACCGGCGCGCCTGTCGCACGAGTACGGCCGCACCGAGGCTGCCGGTCAGGAGGGAGCCGCACAGCACGCCGATCTTGGCGGCATCGAGCTGGGGGCTCTCCCCAAAGGCCAGGCCCGCGATGAACAGCGCCATGGTGAAGCCGATGCCGCCGAGAATGGCCACGCCGAAGAGGCCGCCCCAGGTGCAGTCGGCGGGGAGTTCCGCCCAGCGCACCTTCACGGCAAGCCATGCCGCGCCGAAGATGCCCAGTGGCTTGCCGATGAGCAGCCCGAGCATGGTGGCCGTGACCGCGGGCTGCGTGGCGAATGCGGCCACGTCGGCCGGCAGCGTCACGCCAGCGTTGGCCAGCGCGAAGATGGGCACGATGCCGAAGTTGACCGGGCGTGCCAACACCTGTTCGATGCGGTGCTGTACACTGTGCTCGCCGCGCGACGGAATGGTGAAGGCCAGCAGGACGCCGGCGATGCTGGCGTGCACCCCGGACTTGTACACCGCGATCCAGAGTAGTAGCCCCCCCATCAGGTAGGGCCACACGGCGTGCACCTGTCGCTTGTTGAGCCAGAAGAGCACCAGCATGATGACCACGATGGCGGCCAGCGCGAGGGTGGCCACGCTGGGGGTGTAGAACACCGCGATCACGAGTACGGCGCCGATGTCGTCGGCAATGGCAAGCGCGGCCAGGAAGATGCGGAGGGCGGCGGGGACGCGATTGCCGAGCAGGGCAACGATGCCCAGGGCAAAGGCAATGTCGGTGGCCATGGGAATACCCCAGCCGCGAGCAGCCGGGGTGCCCATGGCCACGAGCGCGTAGATGGCGGCGGGGAGGAGCATGCCGCCAGCGGCGCCAACCACCGGCAGCGCGGCCTTGCGCACCGAGGAGAGCGCCCCGTCCTGCAGCTCATACTTGATTTCGAGGCCGACGAGCAGGAAGAAGACGGTCATGAGGCCGTCATTGATGACGTGCAGCGCCGACCACCCGGCCACCTCGGCATGGAGGAGTCCGTGATAGCTGGCCTGCGCCGACGAGTTGGCCCACACGAGGGCCACCGCCGCGCACAGCAGCAGCAGCAGCCCGCTCAGCGCCTGACTTGGCGGCGGCGCCTTCTCGGAAACGTAGCCTTCCTCGATCACGGCTTCGGCAGCATCATGCATCGTCACAAGCTATCCTCACACGCGGCGGCCGCCCATCGTGCGGTTGACGGATCCCCGCATCGTGCGTTTGGTATGTAGAGGTTCCCGCGCGGATTCAATGAGCGATTTCCGCCCTCCGGTTCCGTGTCACGAGTGCTCCCGCGATGTCGCTGCGCCGCGTCACACACCCGCTGGTTCTTGTTCCGCTCGCCGTCGTGGCGATCGGCGGTGCGTTCGCGGGCGGTATCCGGTACGAACGCGAGACCACCCGGGCGCGCGACGAATGGGCGGACGCCCGCCTGCTGTCCACGGCCATTGATTCGGTTCGCGCCAATGCGCTCGATTCCCTGCCCAGCGATGAACTGATCCGCCGCGCCGTCTCGGGGATGTTGCGGGAGTTGCAGGATCCCTACGCGGCACTGCTGCGGCCCGACGGCTATGCCCGCTATCAGGGGACGCTGCAGGGAACGGGGCAGGGGATCGGCCTCGTCATGCGACGGGATGGGGACCGCTATCGGGTGACCCGCGTCGCCCCGGGGTCGCCGGCACTAGTGGCCGGCGTGCGCGCGGGCGATCGCCTTCTGGCGGCCGACGGCGTCCCGGTCTCGGCGGTGCGCGACACCCACGCACGCGTCGGAGACAGTACGCGCCTCTCCGCGCAGCGGGTGCGGCTCACGCTCTGGCGCGCGCCGCACGGCGATACCGTGGACGTCACCGTGCAGCGCGGCGCGTGGCACATGCCGGCCGTGAGTGAGCAGGGGATGCTGGCCGATTCGGTGGGATACGTGCGGCTCGCGACGATCTCTGCCGGTGCCGCCGACGAACTCGAGGAGGTGGTGGACGGTCTGCGCCACCGCGGCGCGCAGGCGCTGGTGCTCGATCTGCGTGGCAACGCGGGCGGGCTCTTCGCGGACGGGGTGCGTGCGGCCGGCCTGTTCCTGCCGCGAGGCGCGCTCGTGTCCTCGCTGATGGGACGCGGCGGTACCGACGTGCAGCCGTACCGGGTGCGGCATTCGCGCTGGAGTGAGCTCCCGCTCACCGTGCTGGTCGATGACCGCACGGCGAGCGCGGCGGAGGTCATTGCGGCCGCGCTGCAAGATCACGGGCGTGCGCTGCTCGTAGGCGCCCCGACGTACGGCAAGGGGCTCGTGCAACGCGTGGTCCGGTTGTCTCCGGAATTGGCGTTGCGGCTGACCACGGCGCGGTGGCTCACGCCACGCGGGGTGGCACTGGAGCGACGCACGGGCAAGGGGGTGGCGGCCCGCGGCGGTCTTGCGCCCGATGTGCTGCTGGATGACGCATCGCGAGCCGATCCGGCCGGGGTGCCGGTTGGATGGAGTGCGTCGGCGTCGCGTCGGGCACACGTGGTGGCGGATACGCTCGCCATGCGCGCCCTGCGCCACGGGTGGGCCAATCGTCCGTTGCCGCTCCTGGAAGCGCATCTGCGTGATTCCATCACGATCGTGGCACCGGCTCCCCGGAGTCGGCGTGCGGGTCGGCAGGCCACGGCGCGTGCCGCCGCCTACGCGGAGTGGCTGGCCGTGACCACGCGGATGGCGATCGTGCGGGTGCTCGAAGTGCAACGCGAGAGCGAAGCCCTGCTGCGGTACGCCGTGCGTGAGGATGCCGCGCTGCGCGAGGGGCTGGACGTGGTGGCGCCCGGCCTCACCCTTTCGCGACGATGATCCGGCGACGGCTCTCCGGGGCGCTCCTCTGGGGTAGCCTGATCCTGCCGGCGACGGGGCCCACGACCGGGGGGAGTGACCGTCTCGATGCGTGGATCGTAACCCGCTTTCGCGGGGCGCAGCTGTTCCCTGATGCGGAGTTCACCGCCACGTCGCTGGCCACCAGCGGACCACGTCCGCGCGTCGAAAGCGTGATGGCCGGTGGCCGCACGGACACGCTGCTGGCCGTGCACTTCAGCGCCATGTGGGCGGCCCCCGCGCTGGGCAAGGTGGCGCGGGTCCAGCTGGCCGGCCCGTCGGGCATGCTCACGCCGGTCACCGCCCGCATCGTGGGACGGCGAGCCTTTCGGGCGCCGCGAACCCCCGGACCCTCCACCCTGCGCCCGGACTCCAACTGGCGCTACGGTTGGGCCTATCTTGCGGTCATGCCGCACGACCCCACTCGCCCCGTTGCCCGACTGCGCGGCTGGCTACTGCTCGCGCCCTCATCCTCCGCGTCGACTCCGTGAATGTGTGACCCGAAGCTTCCCGCGCACCGTGTCTCGCTGGCCGGCGCGCG
>VYLE01000587.1_pt1 | contig 16943 bp, 18 predicted proteins | sample 5114391 | NCBI WGS metagenome assembly VYLE01 (sample SAMN12291771, study PRJNA351875) | freshwater metagenome | isolation source: freshwater lake | place: USA: Michigan, Kent Lake | collected 2013-08-15
CGAACACCGCGCGACGGCCCGGGTCCGTTCCCCGTGCCGGGCAGGACAGGCGACCGGACGACGTGCCGCAAACTCCGCCACTGACCGGCGGTCGGTCTGCCGCGGGCTCACAACCCTCCCAGCCCGGCGCGCCCCCCCGGACGGGCTTGCAACCTGGCCAATCCGCGCCGTCGCCGGCGCTGCAGCAACAGCCGGGCGGCCAGATGCGCCAGCCCGCCCTGCAGCAGCGATCTCCCGGCGCGATACGGCCTGCCGCTCCGCGCAAGCCGGTGCCGGCCCCGAAAGACAAGAAGGAGCGCAGGTGAGCGCGCACAGGCCTCCGCCTGGCCGCGCTCGTTGCGTCGATCCGGCTTTGGCGTTGCCTGTCGGTCAAGCGCGCGCTATCGCAACGGCGCGTTCGCGACAGGACGAACCTGCGCGTCAACGGTTACCACGCCGGACCTCCGAAATCAGGCAGATCCCTTGGAGCGCTTGCCGCCTTCTGCACCCCGGGCCTCGGTCGATCTGCTCGGCCGAATTCTGGACGTGCGGCCTTCGGATACCGCGTCGGCCTCGCTGCGACTGGCGTTCTTTGCGCCGACCTTCTCGTGGCAGGCGCTGATCGACTTCGCGAACGTCCAGCAGCTTCTTCCGGCCGTCGTGTGGTCGCTTCGCAACCGCGGGCTCCTGCTTCCGCTGCCGGCCGCCATCCCGTCCGGAAAGCGCGACACGCACGTCACGCAGCGGCTGACCCAGGCATTTGAAGCGCATCTGGTTCTGCAGCACGATCTGCGCCAGCAATTGCTGGCCATCATCGCCGCCTTCAACGAACGCGGCCTGACGCCGCTCCTGATCAAGGGCGCCCGGCACCTGCTCAGGCAGGAGAGCTGGTGGGTGGCGCGCGGCATGCGCGATCTCGACATCATGGTTCGTCCCGATCAGGCCGAATGCGCACGCGACATCCTCGCGGCGATGGATTACCGGCCGGACTACGAACCCGAACTCGAGGGCCAGCATCACCTGCCGCAGATGCGGCGCGAAGGGTGGAACGGGGCCGTGGAGATCCACATCGCTCCGCTCGCCTTCAACAGCGCCCATCTGATGAATGCCGAGGAAGCCTGGGAACTGTCGGAGGCCGCAGAGGCCGAAGGACGGAGCTTCCGGATTCTGCCGGCGGCCTGGCATGTTCTCCACGGGCTGCTGCACCACCAGGTGGTCGATCGTGGACACCGGCGTCGCGTGCTCGCGCTGAAAGGGTTGTGGGAATTCGCGATCGGGACCAACGCGCTCACCGCAGAAGAGATCGCGGTGATCGCCGCGCACATGGAACGGCGCGGCAGCCTGGACATTCTGGCGAGCTGGCTGCTGCAGGCGCATCTGGTCTTCGGACTGCCGCTGCCCGACGGCGTCGCCATCTCCGAAGCCGCGCGGGCCGGCGCGCAGGCGACGCTGGCCCGGGCGGACTGGCCCTACCCGCTGCGCAGAACCCTGTACATCGCGGATCAACTGCGCTTTGCCTTCAGTCCAGAGACGCTTGCGCTGCGTTATCAGTCCCGTGGCGCACATTCGAAATTCGACATGGCCATCCGCCATCTCGGCTTTCTGGCCCGCAAGTACCGGACCGGTGCGCTCGACCGGATTTTCGGCAGCAGGGATCGGATGTCCTGAAGCGCGGCTCCGCCCGCCGGAACGGGGCAGCGGCTCCCGGAAAATCCGTGTTCCGCGGCGCGCAGCTATGCGGCGGATGCCTTTGCCTCGGCAAGCCGCGCCTTCAATTCGCATGATCCCGGATCGGGCGCCGCGCGCGCAGCGCGGCGATACCAATCGGCGGCCTCGCGAAACCGTCCGGCACGGAAGTGGCACAAGGCAAGTGCCTCCGGGGCGTCATGTGCGAACAGTGATTTCTCGTAGGAGTTCAACGGATCGACGAAACGCTCGGGATCGATCGCGGCGAGCCGCTCCAGGATCGGACGCGCCGCGTCCTCCTGGCCGCCCTCGATTGCCAGCTTGGCGCTGTTCCAGTGCAGCACGAGATTGTCGGGAAACAGCCGGATCGCTTCGTCCAGGATATCCTGGACCGGTTCGCCGCGCCGGTGCAGCGCGTCGACCAGCGCGACGAACGGCAGGCTGCATGCCTCGTCGGACTGTCGTTCATGTTCGGTGCGCGCCGCGACGACGCCGCGCTGCCATGCCGCGATCGCCGCATCCTCGTCGCCTGCCAGCACCAGCGTCTCGCCGAGATGCCACCAGCAATAGGAGCGGTCGGCATTGTCGGCGAGATAGGCGCGCAGCAGGCCGAGATTGCGCGCCACCTTGTGATCCTGGCTTCCTTCGTAACCGATATGGCGCAGTCCGATGTCGCAGATCCCGACGTCGCGGGGATCGCTCCTTCGAAGATCCGCGATGGATGCGCGAACGCTCTCGTGAATGACGCCGCGAAAGCGGATCAGGGGATGGTTGCGAAACAGGCGAAGCTCGGGACAAGGCGTCCAGCCATCGCGCAGCGAAAGCAGAAGGCGCCAGGCCAATTTGCTGTCGTCATGGATGACGCTCGCCCAGATCGCCGGGTCGGGAATTTGCAGCCGCTCATCCGCGTCGATGTACAGAAGCCAGTCGCCGCGCGCCTGATCGATTGCAAAGTTGCGGGCTGCGGAGAAATCGTCGCACCAGGGAAAGGCGTGCAATGACACGGGATAGCGTGACGCCCGCGCGACCGTGTCATCCCGCGATCCCGTGTCGACGACGATGATCTCATCGACGACGCCTGCCAGCGATGCCAGGCAGTCGTCGATATGCTTCGATTCATCGCGCACGATCAGCGTCGCGGACACACGCGGCCTTGCGTCGAGACGGGATGTGCTGACCATCGCCTTCAACGGGTGTCGTGCGGGCTCTGGGGAAACCCGAATGCGTCCGGGAGGCCCCCGGACTGCATCTCAAAACTTCATCAAGTGGTCGGGCTGGAGATCAGGCCATGAGGGCTGCGAGCCCGTCCTGCTCCGGCCGCTCGCCTCAAGCCGGCGCGAGGCCCGAGCCCGTGCCGTTGACCGCGGCGACAGCCGTGGAAATGCTCAAGCTATCCATGGCGAACGAAGCGACGATGGGCGCCACGAAGGCGGTCCCCGTGAGGAGCCGGCTCAGGGTCTGCCGCTTTGAATCGTCGAGCCCCGAGAGGGAGCTTTCGATCTTCGAGTTCTTGTCAGTCATTGGAATGCACCCCAAACGCTTCATGCAACGGTGAACCGCCATCGCTGACGGCAATCTGGCCGCAAAATAGTTGAACTCAATCGCTCGCCACGCCACGCCGGCAATCCCGGCCACATCGACGATCATCAACACAAGCCCCATCTTGAGGCCCCGGCGCGGGAAGTTCAAGTGCTGGTTCCGCGATTCAAAGCTTTATCTGCCGACATTGGCTTCCATGTCACAGGCCCGGTCGATGCAACGAATCGCCTGCTCGTGGTCGCCAAGCGAGAGATCATAGCCCCTGGCACCGGAGCACAGCGCCACGATCGACCCGATCGCCGCCCCGCGGGCCTCCGCGCGCAGTCCGACCTCCTGCATGATCTCCTGGACCAGAAACATCGTCGGGACCGGACGGATCGAGGAATAGCCCCCGTGATTGGCCCGCAGAAGAATAATGACATCGGCCCGCCCCTCCTCGATTCGCCAGTCGAACCCCAGCAGCCGCGGATCCAGATTGTAAACGCGCTGATCCAGGTAGTCGGTGAGATAACCGAGCTGGGGCAGCAGATCGGCAAGTTCGGGCAGGAATCGGGACGAATTCTCCTTGATGCGAAGTCCCCGCGGTCGCGCCACGACGAGTCCATTTCGAACGAAGACGTTTTCGTCGCCCTCCATCCGGTAGCCGTGCAGCAACAGCCGCAGGGTCAGCGTGGTCTTGCCGGTCCCCTTGTCGCCGACCAGCAGCAGCCGGCGTTCGCCGCGCCGCAGGCAGGCCGCATGCAGCACCGGTGTGCTGGGCAGATCGTCGATCGACAGCTGGAAGATGTGGGCATGGAGGAATTCGACGACGCCGCGCACGTTGAACTGTTCGCTGAGCAGATCGGCCCCGTCGAAGATGCGGTAGGCGTGGCGATGGGGCTCGACGCGGATCGTGGACGCGAGCGAGGGCGCACCCTCGATATCAGGATCGCAGGCGAGATAGCGCAGGGCATCAAGCACCGCGACATCCTTCGAGTGCAGCGAGATCCGGCGTCGCAGGGTCCGCGTGATCACCTCTGGGTGCGGAGCAGCAGCCCCTCGTTGATCAACGAATCCAGACAATTCGACACCTCATCATGCATCCTCGGCGCCAGTTCGAAGGCCGTCGCCACCCGCGAAACGATATCGCTCTTGTCGCGCTGACCATCACAGAACTCGAAGATGATCGCAGCCGTCTTGTTCAGGTAATGAACCTTGTCGCGCGCCGTCTGATAGACGATGTAGCCGTCCGGCACGTCGTGAATCTCCAGCCCGTCGGCGCGGTCGATGAAGTCAGCCATGCGTCAATTCCTCAGATATCAGGTTGGACGGGGATGGATCGCGCGACCCGGCCGCCATCCGTAATGCAAAGTTTCCGACGGCCATGACCCATCGGGCGCGATCATGATCCGACCGCACCCGGTTTCGGGCATTGACGGCAATTCGGTGTGCGAGCGGGTCGTCGGTCAAAATCGCCCTGCAGGCCGCACCAAATTGCTCGGCACCATCGGCCAGCACAATATCGCGCCCGGTCGCAAAACACAGCCCCTCGGCGCCGACCCGCGTGGCGACCGACGGCACGCCGTGCGCAGCGGCCTCGATCAGCTTGATCCTGGTCCCGCCGCCGGCGCGGAGCGGAGCAATGGCGAGGGCCGCGCGCGCGTAGAGCGGGGCGATGTCAGGCACGGCCCCTCTGACCTCGATCCCCTGCCGGGCGGCAAGGCGCGCGACCCGCGCCGAGGAGCCGGCCCCTGCAATCACGAGACGAAGCCCGCCCGGAAGTCGCTTGACCAGCCCGGGCCACACGCGGGACACGAACCACTCGATGGCGTCGGCATTCGGCTCGTATCCGAGCGTACCGACGAAGAGCACGGTGCGAGCCCGCAACACATGCGAGATGGGGCGGCGGCGCGGCGGTATCGTTACGACGTTCGGGACGGGCAGCACGCGATCGTGACCCGTCTCACGCGCGAGTGACGCGCAATCCTTGCGCGACGAGGCGAACACGACGTCGAAAAGCGCAAGCGACTGCCGCGCATGTTGCCGGAACGCTTCGGCCTCGCAAATGGCCCATTCGGACTGCCACAGCGCACCTCTCCGGCGATACATGGCACCAATCGATTGCTGGGTCGCCATGTCGTTCTCGTCGCAATCCAGGACGAAGCGCGTTTCATCGCCGTGCGATCCGGCGGCGCGCGCCAGCGCCGAAAGATAGAGTCGCGACACGTGCACGATCGCATATCGCGTCGCGCCGATCCATGCTCGCAGTTCATCGACCACCGGCTCGGTGATGCCGGCTGCGAGCGACGGTTGTCCGTAACGTCGAAAAGCTTCGAGCCTGGCCTGCGGATCCTGCAGGCGTGTCACCAGCCCGAAATGAGAACCGGTCCGTGGCGCGATGACGACGTGACGCACGCAGCGTCCGAGAACGAAAGACGTGACGCCGGCGACCTCTCCGGCGACCGGAACGACGGCAAGATCGATGTCGAAGTGCCGGGAATATGCTTCGAGAAAGAAGCCGACTCGCATGGCGAGGCCATTGCCCTGCGCGGCAGGCATCACCGGAGCGATGAAAAGCAGCTTCTTCCGGGGCAGAGCGACAGGCATGGTTGCGCGCCCCGTCACTCGGTCCGTCGATAATTCGTAGGATCGATGTTGAGGGGATGAACGGCGCGATCGCGTGTTGCCTGCAGGCGCTCATCGCGCGCCTGCGACAATGCAGCGACCCATGACGTCAGAACGGTGCGCCAGGTCTGGTCGATCGTCTCGCCTCCCAGGTACGCCGTGAGACGCTCCGGTACGTCGTCGAAGCTGCGGTTCAGGTAGGACAGCGCGGATCGCAACTGATCTTCGACCTCGGGATCGCGTCCACCGCGCAGCAGGCTGTTGCCGAGCAGGCTGTCCATCGCCATGAGGGAACTACGTCCGACCCGTCCCTGATCGGACCAGGGCCAGCTCAGGCGATCCCGTTCCGACACCAGCGTCGCATCGAAGGCAGGCGACGGCCTGGATGCTCCCGTCCATGACCCATCGGCGGAAGGACGGAGTTCGACGGTCAGTTGCGTCGTCGAGAAGAACTGCAGGACCAGTCCTTGCGGGCTTTCGACCACCGCCCAGTGTTGTTCGTAGTCGGCGCGACCTTCGCCGACTCGGCCGCCCGAAAGCAGTTCGAGCGTTCGTTGCGGAACGACCGAGGTCGAATAGCTGAACACTCTTGCCGCAATCAGCCTGCTTTCGGCCTCGGAGGAGGCCATGGACCGCGCGGGCGGATGGAAGAGAGCGCCGGTCCATATCCTGCGCAGTTCGGCCAGGGCTTGATCACAGGCGCCAGTGAAGCGTGGGTCGTACACCGGTCGATTGACGCCCCCGAAATTCCACTTCGACAGGGTCCGGTGGTGGACGAACGGATCGCCGCACGGATCGCGCTGGATCATATCCTTGTCGAAGGGATAGGGACGATGCTCCAGCAGGCCCACCTCGATGCCCGAGAGTTCGGCAGCGACCAGAAAGGTGTCCTTGTCGCCGTGGAGAAATCCGTAGATGTCCTCCCAATGTTCGTTGAGGAGGATCGCGATATCGAGCAGCGGCCAGCAGCGCCGCTTGTCCAGCGCCATGATGCTGGACTCGAAACTGACGCAATCACGCGGAGGCAGGCCGACCTTGTGCCATATCCCGTTCTCCTTCGTGATGTCGACGATATCAGGCCAGAACAAGACGCGCGTCGCGGCATAGATGTCCCATTGGAACACGGCTGCGGGATTGGCCAACGGGATGGTATCGGCATCGAGAAACAGCACTTCCTGGAATCTGCTGTTGGCGATCGCATAGGGCTTGAGCGGCCACCCACCAGAGACGCGCGCCGGATGAAGCGATATCATCTGCTCGGCATCGACGACCTCGACGCCCTGCTCCTCCAGGATCGCCTGCATTCCTTCGCTGATCTCCCGTCGGCCAAGGTGCCAGACCTGGATCGGCAGCGTGCAACCCAGCACCCGGCGCAGCGTCCAGATCAGCATCCAGACACAGGTGAAATAGCGCTGGCCGCCTGCGCAGGTCACGATCCCGCGGCCGGCGAAGCGGCCCTCGGGATAAATGGCCGGAGCGACCTTGCGACGCTGCAGCTCGGAGGTGAGAATGCTTTGCATGAGAAAGATTTCGCGGCAATATCTTCACATGCTGCAATCCTCGTCAATACGGCACGGGCTTTCAAAATGACCCAGCCGCCCGCCAGTGTGCTCATCCTCACGCCGGTCAAGACCGCCTCCCGCTTTCTCGACAGCTATTTCGCCGGCCTGAAATCCCTGACCTACCCGCGTCAAAGGCTCTCGCTGGGAATTCTGGAGGGTGACAGCCTCGACGATACCGGAGCGCAGGTCGCACGGCGCCTTGCGCTCTGCGACGGCGAATTCAACCGCATCACCTATGTCCGTCGGGACTTCAATTTCCAGATTCCGGAGCAGGTGCCCCGTTATTCGGTGGTCTTCCAGCCGCAACGACGCGCGGTCCTCGCCAAGGCACGCAACACGCTTCTATTTCGGGCACTGGCCGACGAGGACTGGGTGCTCTGGCTCGATGTCGACGTCAGGGAATATCCGCCCGACATCATCGAGCGCCTGCTTGCCGTCGAGGGTGACATCGTCCATCCGAATTGCGTGAACGCATATGGCGGCCCCAGCTTCGATCGGAACGCCTGGAGTGACGGTGGCCGCCGCTATCTCAGCGACATGAGGGGACAGGGCCTGGTCAGGCTCGAATCCGTCGGAGGCACGATGTTGCTGGTTCGCGCCGATCGTCACCGGGAGGGACTGGTGTTTCCTCCGTTCTTCTACGGCACCCGCAGCCGCTGGATCAGGGATCAAAATCCGCTGACCGGCGCGGCCACCGGCGAGATTGAAACCGAAGGCTTTGCGATGATGGCCAAGGATATGGGCATTGAATGCTGGGGCCTTCCCGACCTCGAAATCCTGCACGATTGAATCGCGCTCTGCGTCGGCCCGCCGCCATCGACTGACGCCGCTACCGCTTGCCGCGCAGCCAGTTCCCGATCCGTTGCAGCAGCCCCGGGCGCTCGTTGTCGGCCGAACCTTCGTCCATGGCGAGCGGCACCTCCGCGATGTCGCCGCCTCGCGAATTCTCCGGCGCATCGCTCTCCCTGGCCGAAGATCTGCCGACCGCCGCAAGCGCGACCGGTCCGGTCTGAGTCAGGAACGCCCGCTCATAGTCGCGCGACAGTCGCTCGAGCGCCTCCTCCAGCGTGACCCAGTCGACCGCCTTGACGTCGCGCATCAGTTCGCGAACCGGGCCGCCCTGCGCCTCCATGCGCCAGAAATGCACGATCTTGGCGCGGCCGCCGGACGGGTAGGCCATGGTGCCGAGGAATTCGTGCACGACGACGGCATGGCCGGTCTCCTCCAGCACCTCGCGATACGCGGCCTCGAGCGGCGTCTCGCCGTCGTCGAGCTTGCCCTTCGGCAGCACCCATTCGTTGCGCTTGCGCTGGCGCACGATCGCGAATAGCGGCGGCACGCCATGCCGCAGCACAATTCCCCCCGCCGCCATCACCGGCGCCCGCGCCATCACCGATCCGTTCCGCTGCTCTCGTCCCGCCGCCGGTATAGGCGAGGCCGGCGGCGGATTGAAGGCTAGTTTCGTCTCAGCAGCGCCTGACCGGCGCGGATGCGCGCGCCGTCGGTGATACCGTCGCAGAAGGTGAAGTCGCCGGGCGCGAGGATGATGATGGTCGAGCCATGCTCGAACCAGCCGAGCTCCTCGCCCTTGGCGACGTCGACGTCGCAGGGGAAATTGAACGGACGCGTGGTCTGCGCATTCAGCACGCGGTCGAGGAAATGCAGGCGGATGCTGGCGACCAGGATCGCGGCGACCGGCACCAGTGTCACCGCCTCGCCGGTCGACAGGCGCGTACGGATCACGGCGCGCTCGTTCTTGCAGAACAGGCGCTCGACGCGCTTCAGTGCGATCGGATTGACGTTCCAGACGTCGCCATGGATCAGCGTGACGCGCTCGATATGGGCATCGCAAGGCGCGTGGAAGCGGTGATACATGCTGGAGGTCAGTCGCAGCGTGATGAAGCTGCCGTTGCGGTGCTGCTCGACCAGCGCGGAATCGCCGAGCAGATCGAGCAGCGAATAGGGCGCGCCCTTGACCTGGAAGAGCTCGGTATCGGCGATCCTGCCATGCGCGCCGACGATGCCGTCGGACGGGCTCGCGACCACTGCCGGATCGGGATCGAACGGCCGCAGGCCCGGCTTGAGCTCGCGGGTGAAGCAATCGTGCAGGCTGCTGAACTCGGTCTTGCGCGCCTCCGACAGGTCGAGGTCGGAGAACAGCTTCCACAGCGCGATGGAGGCATCGCGGACCAAGGGATTCTCGATCTTGGAGAACCAGCCCATGAAGCGGGTCAGCGCGGCGCGCGGGATGCGATTGGTCAGCAGGAAGTTGAGGTCTTCCTGCTGGGTGAAAGAGGCGATGAGGGCTTTGACTGTCATGAATCTGTCAGCTCGCAGGTTTAGCGCTTGTTGTCATGGAAACGACACTCCCGATTCTCTCGCTGTCCGTGGCCGCCGCAGCATCCGCTGCCGCCGTCCTCCCGAAGATCAAGGCGCGGGTCGAATTGTCCCGCGCCAAGCACCGTTCGCTCGCCGGCCACTCCAAGATGTCGCGGCGGGTGGCAAAGCTGCTGCCATTCTACGAATTCGGCGGCGACCACTATTTCGGCTGCGACGGCGCGCCGGCGAACGTCGTGCAGCAGCGCAGGGACGGCTTCTTCCGCCTCGCCAATCTCTACGCCGAGCGCTACCCCAAGGGGCGCGCGATGACGAAGGAAGCGGCGGAGACCATCTCCGATCTGAACTTCACCGAGAGCTACCGCGTGCCGTTCCAGTTCTCGCGCCTCGTGCGCGAGCATCTGGGCACCTCGACCTTCATGGAGTCCTCGCGCGGCGTCACCGTCACGGACGTCGACGGCAACACCTTCTACGACCTCACCGGATCCTACGGCGTCAACATCTTCGGCAACGACTTCTACAAGGAGTGCATCGAAGGTGCCGAGAAGCGCGCGCATGCGCTCGGGCCGGTCCTCGGCCCCTACCATCCCGTCATCCTCGAGAACGTCGCGCGACTGCGGCAGATTTCCGGCCTCGACGAAGTGTCGTTCCACATGTCGGGCACGGAAGCCGTGATGCAGGCGGTGCGGCTGGCGCGCTACCATACCAGGCGCAGTCACCTCGTACGCTTCGCCGGCGCCTATCACGGCTGGTGGGGCGACGTGCAGCCCGGCGTCGGCAATCCCATTCCTGCGCACGAGACCTACACCCTCGCCGAGATGTCCGAGAAGACGCTGCACGTCCTGCGCACCCGCAAGGACATCGCCTGCGTGCTGGTCAATCCGCTGCAGGGCCTGCATCCCAACGCCAACGCGCCCGGCGATTCCTCGCTGGTCGATTCCTCGCGCGGCGGCCGTTTCGACCGGGCTGCCTACACGCAATGGCTGAAGCAGCTGCGCGAGGTCTGCGACCAGCGCGGCATCGTGCTGATCTTCGACGAGGTGTTCGTCGGCTTCCGCCTCGCGCCCGGCGGCGCCCAGGAGTATTTCGGCGTCAAGGCCGACATGGTGACCTACGGCAAGAGCCTCGCCGGCGGCCTGCCGGTCGGCGTGGTCTGCGGCAGGAAGGACCTGATGCGTCGCTTCCGCGACGATCGCCCCGCCGACATCTGCTTCGCCCGCGGCACCTTCAACTCGCATCCCTACGTCATGACGGCGATGGACGAGTTCCTGAGCCGGCTGGCCAGCCCGAACTTCCGCGCCGTCTATGACGGGCTGGAGGAGACCTGGAACGGCCGGGTGCAGCGGCTGAACGCGATGATGGAGCAGGCCGGCCTGCCGGTGCGCTTCGCCAATTTCTCGTCGATCTGGACCGTCAGCTACACGACGCCGTCCCGCTACAACTGGATGCTGCAATACTATCTGCGCGCGGAAGGCCTGGCCCTGAGCTGGGTCGGCACCGGCCGGCTGATCTTCAGCCTGAACTACACCGACGCTGATTTCACCGAGGTCGCCGATCGCTTCGTCCGCGCGGCCCAGAAGATGAAGGCCGACGGCTTCTGCTGGCACGACGGCGCCCTCACCAACAAGCAGATCAAGCGGCAGATCCTGAAGGAGATGCTGGCCAAGCGCTTCAAGCGCTGAGGTCAGTTCGCCGCAACTCGTCATGGCCGGGCTCGTCCCGGCCATCCGCGCGTTTCCATACGATCCCCCCAAGACGTGGATGCCCGGGACGGGCCCGGGCATGACGCAGTCGATCGACATCGGAATATCCGGCGAGGATGGCGCCCTCAGGCCGGCCGCTCCTCGAGCACGGGCTCGTCACTGAAGCCGAGCGTGTGCTCGGGGTTGAGATGCAAGCCCGGATCCATCAGTTCGCCGCGCATCAAGGCGAGCGGCGCCTTGTGGTACAGCATCAGATCGTGGAACGGATCGGTCAGGATCTTGGTCATCCAGACGAGGCCGGTCTCGACGTCGCGGATGAAGAACAGGTGCACGGTGCGGAACAGGAGACCGCCGCCGCCGACCACCAGCCAGATCTTGGCGACCTGCCGCATGAAGTCGGTCGCGCTCGCCCAGGGGGTGAACAGGCCGAACAGCGTGGGATCGGCCAGCAGCACCAGCGGCGAGGCTGCCCAGATCGCCATCAGCACGACCTTGCGCTGCAGATTGTAGCCGACCTTGATCTCTTCCTTGTACTCGTGCGTCGCCTGGTTGACGTGGTCGTAATCATGCGGCTCGAAGAAGAAGTGACCGGCTTGGCGCGAGGTCATCGAGACCAGCCATCCGACCAAGGCCGAGACCACGGGATCGATGAACAGCCAGACATAGGCGAACAGGAAGCTCAGCGCGCTGATGAAGTGCAGGCTCTGATTGATTCGGCTGTGGTGATAGTAGCGATGGTCGTCCCAGCGCTGGATCCGCAGCTGCTCGAGATAGTTCTTGATCATGCTAGTCCCCAGGATGCGTTCGGGTACGGGTTAAACGGATTCGATGTAGGCTTTGTGACAACATCATCTTGTCATGTGGCGACACGCGGCGACGCAGACGACGGTCGCGAAGCCGGATCAAGCCGCCTTGGCGATCTCGACCTTGCGGAAGCGCACCAGCGAGAAATGTCCCAGCGGCGGAATCAGGCGACGCTCGGCGAGCTCCATGCCGCGCGATCCGGCCAGCCATTTGGCATAGCGCGACCAGGCGAACTCGGCGGTGCGGAAGCCGAGCGGACGCACCACCGGCTGCAGCTTCTGCTCGATGAAGCGGCGCATGCCGGCATCGGCGCTGACGCGGGTCAGGATGATCAATTCGCCGCCCGGACGAAGCACGCGGGCGAATTCGTCGAGCGCCACTTCCGGGTTCGGCACGGCGGTGACGACATATTGCGCCATCACGACGTCGAAGGAATTGTCGGGAAATTCGAGCTTCTCGGCGTCCATCACCGCAAGGCCCTCGACGTTGCGGAGATTCTGCTCCTTCACGCGGCGGCGCGCCTTGTCGAGCATCGCTTCAGAGATGTCGGTGCCGAACACGCGGACATTGTTCGCATACATCGGCAGCGAGATGCCGGTGCCGACGCCGACCTCGAGCACGCGTCCGCCGATCTTGTTGGTGGCCGCGATCGCGGCCTGCCGGCCCTTGGCGAACACGCCGCCGAACACGAGATCGTAGACCGGGGCCCAGCGATCGTAGGCCTGCTCGACCGTGCCGCGATCGAGGTCGAGTTGCTGGGTGCCGTCGAGGTTCATGATCTTGGCCATTTCGGAAGGTCTCGCTGTGGTTCGAAGATGGATCAGCCGCGCACCGGCCGCCGCGCCATGACGGGCGAGGCACGCAGGGAACGGCTGGGCTGGAGTGAGGTGAGGTTGCCGACGAACTGGCGCGCGCTGTTCTCCCAGGAGCGCGACAGCGCGAAGTTGCGGCACGCCTCGCGCGACATGGTGAGCGCGCGCAGGCAGGCGGTGCGCAGGTCGTTGTCGATCGCGCCGATCGGGTGATCGGCGATGACGTCCTTGGGGCCGGTCACCGGAAACGCCGCAACGGGCGTGCCGCAGGCCAGCGCCTCGAGTTGCACGACGCCGAACGTGTCGGTCAGGCTCGGAAACACGAACACGTCGGCGGCGGCGAGATGGGCGGTGAGATCGGCGCCCTTCTTCTCGCCGAGGAAGACGGCGTCCGGATATTTCGCTTCCAGCGCCGCCTTCTGCGGGCCGTCGCCGACGACGACCTTGGTGCCGGGCAGGTCGAGCGCGAGAAAGGCGTCGAGATTCTTCTCCACCGCGACGCGCCCCATGGTCATGAAGATCGGACGCGGCAGGTCCAGCATGGCCGGACTGCCCGGATGGAACAGTTCGGTGTCGACGCCGCGCGTCCAGAAGCCGAGCCGCTTGAAGCCGCGCTCGGACAATTCCTGCCGCAGCGAAGCCGTCGCCACCATGGTCATGGCGGCGGCATCGTGGAAGTGGCGCAGCACGGCATAGCCGACGGCGGTCGGGATCCCGGTCCGCACCGCGACATATTCCGGGAAGCGCGTGGTGTAGGAGGTGGTGAAGGCAAGCCGGTTGCGGCGGCAATAGGCCCGCGCGGCCCAGCCGATCGGTCCTTCGGTCGCGATGTGCAGGGCGTCGGGCGCAGCTCTCTCGATCCGCCGCGCGATCTCGGCGCCCCTCGGCAGCGCGATCCGCAGGCCCGGATAAGTCGGCAGCGGCCAGGACGGAAAGCCGTCCGGCGTCAGGAAGTCGATCTCGACGTCGAGCGCCTTGGCCGCCTTCGCCAGCGAGGTCAGCGTCCGGACCACCCCATTGACCTGCGGATGCCAGGCGTCCGTCGCGATTAATACCCGCATGGATGAATCCGGAGAGTTTGATGATTCTCGTGCGAGGACCATCAACCACGGATATTTCAGGCGTATGACGTCACAGAAATGTCGGCGCCCTGTTTTGTTGGTGACTGCGCGGCCACGGCCACGAAACTGTCATGAAACAATCCTTACCGCGATGAAGCGGTTTTGGTTTTCCCGCGAAAATGTCGGGAAATGTTTTGCTGGTAAGCGTCTTTGCGACGGTGGCACCAACGTGGGTGCCGGGGCAATCAAGAAAACCAAAGCCGACAGGGGCGACCAATGTTCAATCCGGACTCATTCAGGACCTATTCGCGCGCCGTTGCGCTCGGTTTGGCCGCGATCTCCGCGATCGCGTGCGGCAGTGCCGCCCAGGCCGCACCCGCGCAGATCTTCCCGCTGTTTCAGCCGCTGCCGCCGTTCGCCGCGCCGCAGCCCTATCAGACAGCGCCCTCCCAGGTTGCTCCGTCCGAGGACCAGGACGTGGTGGAGATGCCGGCCCGCTTCCGTCGCCAGACCGTTACTTACGCGACGCGCGAGGCGCCGGGCACCATCATCATCGATACACCGAACACCTATCTCTATTACGTGCTCGGCAACGGACAGGCGATGCGCTACGGCATCGGTGTCGGCCGCGAGGGCTTCACCTGGTCGGGCACCCAGTCGGTGACCCGGAAGGCCGAGTGGCCGGACTGGACTCCGCCGCCCGAGATGATCGCCCGCCAGCCCTATCTGCCGCGCCACATGGCCGGCGGCCCCGGCAATCCGCTGGGCGCTCGCGCCATGTATCTCGGCGGCACCATCTACCGCATCCATGGCACCAATGCCCCCGAGACCATCGGCAAGCACGTCTCCTCCGGCTGCATCCGCATGACCAACGAGGACGTCACCGACCTCTACTCGCGCGTCAGCGTCGGCGCCAAGGTGATCGTGCTGCCGATGACGGAGCGAAGAGCCGACCTCGGCAGTGCCTCGCGGTAAGCGGCAAGACATCCTGACGCGAACGGCCCCGAGGATTCGGGGCCGTTTTTGTTTGCGCCGATGCTCGCGGCCATCCTTCGAGACGCCCGCCTCCGGCGGGCTCCTCAGGATGAGGGTCTGAGTATTTGGCTGGAGACTTTCAGCAAGCGACGGATGCCGGTTAGCCTCATCCTGAGGAGACCGCGAAGCGGTCGTCTCGAAGGATGGGGCGTTCACGAGGACGGCAGTTCCGCGCGCCGCTGCGCCATCCACCGCAACCACGCCCCTGCGTGAAACGCGCTCATCAAGAGATACATCGGCACCATGCCGCCGAGCAGGGCGCCCTGCCCGGCGGCACAGAGCATGTCCGCCGGACCGCCGCCGAACAGGGCCGTCAGCACCGCCATGACTGCAAAGGTCGGCGTGGCCGCGAGAGCCAGCCATCCGGCGAGACGCCGCGCGGCCACGGCATCGCGGCCGGCGCCGGCCGATGCACGCGCGCGACTAGTCACGTCCCTCCGCGGCCTCCCGGCGAAACGCCTTCTCGCCGGCATCGGAGATCGCCACCCATTTCGGATCCGGCGCGGCGCCGCTGTCATAGCTGTCGTGCCAGTTCCACCATTTGTAGGTCGGCGTCTGCGGATAGCCCGCCGGCGAATCCTCCCACACCTCCTGGCGGCCGAGCGGGGTGATGTCGAGATAGTTCCAGGTGCCGCCCATCTGCTCGTCGCCGCGGCTCTTGACGAAATAGGTCCGGAAGACACGGTCGCCGTCGCGGTAGAACACATTGGTGCCGTGCCATTCGTCCACGCCGAAATCGGCGTCGAAACTGTCGGTGACGGTGACCCACGGCATGGTCCAGCCCATCCGCTGCTTCAGCCCGATGATGTCCGCCTGCGGTGCCCGCGAGGCGAACACCAGCGTGGTGTCGCGCGCATTGAGGTGCGAGACATGGGCGACCTGGTCGGCCACCATCGAACAGCCGCGGCACGCATGATCCGGCCAGCCGAACACGCCCGGCTCGAAGAAGGCGCGGTAGACGATCAGCTGCCGCCGACCCTGGAACAGATCGCGCAGAGTGAGCTTGCCGCCGGGGCCCTCGAACGCATAGGTTTTGTCCACTGCCATCCAGGGCATGCGCCGGCGCTCCGCGGCCAGCGCGTCGCGGGCCCGGGTTTGCGCCTTTTCCTTCACGAGCAGTTGCTGACGGGCTGCCTCCCAGTCCTGCGGCGACACCACCGGTGGTGTTTGCATGGCGGCCTGTCTTTCGTTTCGTCCGTTCGGGGTCGATGTCGTCATGGCGTTTCAAACCTCTTGCCTCGGCGGGACCTGCACGCCGCCTGATGATCCGCGCGAGCCCGCCCGCGCCTCGCCGCATTGCGGCGACGCGCAACCTCTCGCATCGCCGGGCCTTGCGGTGGGAGTAACAAGTCTGGCGGGATTGCCATGGAGTCGCTGATCACGGCGGCCGCGCGCGCGCTTCATGCCGGGGATCCCCTCGGCGCGCTGAACCGCGTCGCGCTGCGCAACGATGCGCCGTCGCTGGCGCTGCGCGGCATCGCGATGGCGCAGCTCGGCGATCTCCCGCGGGCGAAGGCGTTGCTGCGCCAGGCGGCGCGAGCCTTCGGCCCGAAGGAGGCCGTCGCGCGCGCCCGATGCGTGGTCGCAGAGGCCGAGATCGCGCTGGCGCGCGCGACCTCGCCTGGCCCGTGAAGCGGCTCGCCGCGGCACGCGCGACGCTCGCGTTGCACGGCGATCACGCCAACGCCGCCCATGCCGGCCACATCGAGGCTCGTCGTCTCCTCATCGTCGGGCGGCCGGACGAGGCCGAACGCACGCTCGGCGAAATCGGCACCGCGCCGCTGCCCCCCGCTTCGCAGGCACTTCGCGAACTCGTCCGCG
>VYLE01000588.1_pt1 | contig 16924 bp, 14 predicted proteins | sample 5114391 | NCBI WGS metagenome assembly VYLE01 (sample SAMN12291771, study PRJNA351875) | freshwater metagenome | isolation source: freshwater lake | place: USA: Michigan, Kent Lake | collected 2013-08-15
GGATCATCGCGGTGGCCTCTGGCAAGGGGGGCGTGGGGAAATCGACTGTCTCGTCCAATCTGGCGGTGGCGCTGGCACGGCAGGGGCGGAAGGTGGGCCTTCTGGATGCCGATATCTATGGGCCGAGCCAGCCGCGGATGATGGGGGTGTCGAAGCGCCCTGCCAGCCCGGATGGGAAGATTATCGAGCCTTTGCAAGCGCATGGCGTCACGATGATGTCGATTGGCCTGATGCTCAAGGAGGATGAGGCGGTCATCTGGCGGGGCCCGATGATCATGGGGGCGTTGCAGCAGCTCTTGGGGCAGGTGGCTTGGGGGAAGCTGGACATCTTGATCATCGACCTGCCGCCGGGGACGGGGGATATTCAGCTGACCTTGGCGCAAAGAACGCAGCTGACCGGGGCGCTGGTGGTATCGACGCCGCAGGACGTGGCCCTTTTGGATGCGCGCAAGGCGCTGGACATGTTCAGCAAATTGAAGGTGCCGGTGCTGGGGTTGATCGAGAACATGTCGACCTTCTGCTGCCCGAACTGTGGACATGAGACGCAGATCTTTGGTCATGGCGGGGTGAAGGCAGAGGCGGCGAAGCTGGGCCTGCCCTTCCTTGGCGAATTGCCTTTGGCGCTTTCGGTGCGGCAGGCGGGGGATGCGGGGGTGCCGATTGCCGCAACCGATGCGCCCGAGGCAGAGGCCTATGCGCGGCTGGCGCGGGGGTTGATCGCGGGCGGGATGGCGTAAGATTTGCGTTTCGGCGCAAGGGGTTGGCCCACAACGATTGTGCCGAGATCTGTGCCGCCTTTTGTGCAGCAAAGTGTACATACAAATTTGGGCAGAGTGGGGCGCCTGATCTTGGTTAATGGTGCGCGGATGCACAGAGGGCCGGCGGCGGCCGGTGGATGACTGATCGGGGGGCTGGACGGGGCGCGCATGGCCTCCCACATCCTTCTCAGTCTGTCATCGCCCCTGTGCGACAGGGGCAGGGCAAGAGGACCCGACCATGAGCATTGACCTGCCGCCGATCCCCGACCTTGCCGCGATCATCTCGCCGCAGGAGATCGAGAAGAAAAAGCGTGGCGGGAGCGGCCGCGCGGCGGTCATCGCCATCGGCACGGTGCTGATCCTGTCGGATGGATCGGAATGCGTGGTCGCCGGTTTTGACGCGGCGGGCAATCCGATCTGCCATCCGCTGCAGAACTGACCTTCGGACAGAGCGGATCGGCCCCCCGGATGGGGTAGGCAGCGGCGCGCGGTGATCCCGCGACCCGGCAGAACGGGTATGACCCGCCGGGTGGCCTATCGTTCTGCCCCGCCGGATGGGACGGGATGGGATGGGTTGGGACAGCCCTTTCCGACGAATCAATTGCATGGGAAATCGTGGGAGAAGCCCGTCTGGTGGCCTGAATCGGGGGCTTCTGCGCCGGATTCCGGCCTCTTTTTGACCTCCATCCCGGTCTCTCTCGGGGTCTGTGCAAAAAAGTTGGGATCGGGTGGGAAATCGGGCCACTCACCGACGATCACTATATGTTGTGATTGCTTGACGCATAACCGCCTATTTGTGGCGGGTTGGCTGTGGATAACTTTACCAGATGCTGTGTTGGGATATGGGTTTCAACAAGATATGCCCAAAGTCTCCCTCATTTTCCCGTTGCATGGGACGATTTCCCATGGCACATAAGGGACACGAAGATGAGAGCGGGCAAAACGAAAGCAGGGGCGGCTCAAGACCCCGAACAGGCGAAAGCAGGCTTCATACAGGCACCCGCCTTCATCGAAACCAGAGATCCGGCGCGCGAGCGAGCAGACATCTCCCCCAGGTGGCGCGCGTAGCTGGACGCCCAGCGATGGGACAGGCGGCGGATCGAGCAGTGGCAGCAGCTCGATCCGCCGTTTCCGTTTCAGGGTCCGGGTTTGCCGGGCAGGGGCCTGACGGAGCAGGGCAAGAAGCTGCGCGAAGGAGGCCGGAAGGCCCATGTCGGAGGCGTTCAGAGGCGAGTTCACCCAGAAGGTGGACGGTAAGGCGCGGGTGTCGATCCCGGCGGCCTTTCGCCGTGTTCTGGAGGCCGGAGACCCGGACAGCACCCGCAAGCGCATCGTGATCGTCTATGGCGACGAGCGCCGCAAATACGCCGATTGCTATACCGTCGCGGGCGCGCAGCGCCTTGAGGCGATGATCCGCAAGCTGCCGTTGGGGTCGCCCCAGCGCCGCCTGCTGGAGCGCAATGTCATCACCCTGTCCGTCACGGTCGAGATCGATGACGACGGGCGGATCGTCCTGCCGCCGAAGGTGCGGGAAAAAACCGGGCTGTCCGCGAGCGATGCGGGCGAGGCGGTCTTTGCCGGGGCGCTGGACACGTTCCAGATCTGGAAGCCCGAGACATATGAGGCCGAGATCCTGCGCGCGGCGGAAGAGGATCTGGCGGCACTGCCTGCGGATATGGACATCCTGTCGCTTTTGGGCGGCGACGCGCCGGAGGTCTGAGCCTTGGAAGTCCGCGATCAGGAGATCGGTCGCATCCCCCACATCCCGGTGCTGCTGGGCCCGCTTCTGGCGGCTGTCGCCCCGGTGGAGGGCGACTGGCTGGACGGCACATTCGGTGCGGGCGGTTATGCGCGGGGTTTGCTGGAGGCGGGTGCTTCGCGGGTGACGGGGGTGGATCGGGACCCGCTGGCCTTGCAGATGGCTGGGTCTTGGGCGGGAGAGTATGGCGACCGGCTGCGGCTGGTGGCGGGGAATTTCGCGGAGCTGGACCTGCATGCGGGCGGGCCGCTGGATGGGGTCGTACTGGACCTTGGCGTGTCGTCGATGCAGTTGGACCGGGCAGAGCGGGGGTTTTCCTTTCAGAAGGACGGACCCTTGGATATGCGGATGAGCCAAGAGGGCGAAAGTGCCGCCGATCTGGTGAACGGGGCGGCGGAAGGGCTGCTGGCGGATATCCTGTATCATTACGGCGAGGAGCGGGCCTCGCGCCGGATCGCGCGGGCGATCGTGGAGGCGCGCACGGTGGCGCCGATCACCACCACGCTGCGGTTGGCCGAGATCGTGGCGAAATGCCTGCCGCGCCCGAAGCCGGGGCAGAGCCATCCCGCGACGCGGAGCTTTCAGGCGATCCGCATCGCGGTGAATACGGAGTTTGACAGTCTGGCCGAAGGGTTGCAGGCCGCCGAGCGGGCGCTGAAGCCCGGCGGGCGGCTGGCGGTGGTGACGTTCCATTCCCTTGAGGACCGGATCGTGAAGCGGTTCTTCCAGATCGCAAGCGGGGCGGAGGCCAATGCCAACCGCTACGCCCCGGCGCGCGCCGACCAGTCGGCGCGGTTCGAGATGATCACCAAGAAGGCGGTCGCGCCCGATGAGGGCGAGTTGGCCGCCAATCCGCGCGCCCGCAGCGCCAAGCTGCGCGTGGCGCGGCGGACCCATGTTCCCGCAGCCCGGATCGCGCCCGCCGCGCTGGGCCTGCCAGAGTTTCAGCCCAAGAAAGGACGCCGCTGATGCGCCCTGTGTTCTTTGTCCTCTCTTTTCTTGTCGTGATGGGGCTGGCCTTCTGGGCCTATCGCGAGAACTACGCCACGCAAGCCGCGCTGCGCGAGATGACCCAGTTGCAGAACGAGATCGCCAGCTTGCGCGAGGCGCTGACGCTGCAGCGGGCGGAATGGGCCTATTTGAACCGGCCCGAGCGGCTGCGAGAGTTGGCGACGCTGAATTTCGACCGGCTGGGGCTGTTGCCGCTGGAACCCGTGCAGTTCGGGGCGGCGGCGCAGGTGTCCTATCCGGCGCCAACCATCCTGCCGGGGATGGAAGGCTTTCCCGATATCGATGCGCCGGTCGCGGTGACCGGCCAGACGGATTCCGAGACCGGGGCGGGGAATGCCGCCTCTTCTGTTGACGGACAATTCCCATGATCCGCACGCCCCTGCGCCCGCTGGCCCGTATCCTGTCCGCCCGTCAGAAGGGCGAGAATCCCGACACGATCGAGCGCGAGAACCTGCGCCTGCGCCATGAGGAGATCCGCGACAAGAGCCGCGCCCGGGCCGAGGTGCGGCTTTTGTTCCTGAGCCTTGGCTTTCTGGCGGCCTTTGCCACCATCGGGGCGCGGATGGGGCTTTTGGCCGCGACCGAGCCGATGGAGCCGCGCACGGCGGCGGCGGGGGCGGAAATTGTGGCGACGCGGGCCGACATCACGGATCGCAACGGGCGCATTCTGGCCACCAACATGCAGACCTATGCGCTTTATGCGCAGCCCAAGGACATGGTCGATCCGGGCCGGGTGGCGCGGGAATTGGCGAAGATATTCCCCGAACTCGATCCCGTCGCGCTGGAGCGGCGGTTGACCGACGGGCGGTCCTTCTTGTGGATCCGCCGGGTGATGAGCCCCGAGCAGATGCAGCGGGTGCATGAGATCGGCGATCCGGGCCTGTTGTTCGGGCCGCGCGAGATGCGGCTTTATCCCAACGGGCAGTTGGCGGCGCATGTGCTGGGCGGGGCGAGTTTCGGGGCGGAGGGCGTGTCGAGCGCCGAGGTGATCGGGACGGCGGGGATCGAGAAGGCGCTGGATGCGCGGCTGCGCGATCCGGCGCAATCGGGCACGCCCTTGGCGCTGTCCATCGATCTGACGCTGCAGGCGACGATCGAAGAGGTGCTGGCCACGGGCAAGACCATGCTGAACGCCAAGGGCGCGGCGGCGATCCTGATGGATGTGCGGACGGGGGAGATCCTGTCGCTGGCCTCGCTGCCCGCTTTCGATCCGAATGACCGGCCCAATCCGCTGGTGAAGGGCGATCCGGGTGACAGCCCGCTCTTCAACCGGGCTGTGCAGGGGGTATATGAACTGGGGTCGACCTTCAAGATTTTCACTGTGGCCAATGCCTTGAACCTTGGGCTGGTGGAGATGGAGACGATGGTGGATGCCAATGCGCCCAAGCGCTGGGGCCGGTTCACCATCAAGGAATTCCAGAACAAAAACTACGGGCCGCTGCTGTCGGTCGAGGATGTCATCGTGAAGTCGTCGAACGTCGGCACGGCCAATCTTGCCCTTATGATCGGGGCGGAGCGGCAGGCGGCGTTTTTCCAGTCGCTGGGGTTCTTCCAGCCCACCACGATCGAGTTGGTGGAGGCGCCGGGGGCGCGGCCCATCGTGCCCAAGCGATGGCCCGACATCACGACAATCACCACAAGCTATGGGCATGGCATCTCGGCCAGCCCGATGCATCTGGCGGTGGCCTATGCGGCAATTGCCAATGGTGGGGTGATGGTGACGCCGACGCTGTTGCAGGGCGGCGTGCCGCAGAACGGGCCGCGCGTCATGTCGGAAGAGACGGCGCGGGATTCGGTGAACATGCTGCGCAGCGTGGTGGCGCAGGGCACCGCGACCCTGAGCGATGTGCCGGGCTATCAGGTGGCGGGCAAGACCGGGACGGCGGAAAAGCCCAATGCGCAGGGTGGTTATGACACCGACAAGGTGGTGAACACCTTCGCGAGCCTCTTTCCCGCCGATGATCCGAAATACGTGCTGGTGGTGACGCTGGACGAGCCGGTGGAGACATCGGGCAGCGAGCCGCGCCGCACAGCGGGCTGGACGGCGGTGCCGGTGGCGGGCGAGATCATCCGCCGCACGGCCCCGCTGATGGGGTTGCGACCGGTGGTTGAACCGCCGTCGGTGGATGAGCTAACAGCCGTCTCAAACTGAGACGGGGGCGCGGGGATGGCCGGGGTGCGGAAACTGTCGGAACTCGGTCTGACGGCGCGGGGCGGGGTGGACCCCTTGATCGCGGGCGTGACGGTGGACAGCCGGGCGGTGAAGCCCGGCTTTCTGTTTGCCGCGCTGCCCGGCGCGCGGATGCATGGGGCCGAATTCATCGGGCCCGCGCTGCGGATGGGGGCGGCGGCGGTTTTGACCGACGCCGAAGGCGCGCGTCTGGCGGGCGAGGCTCTGGCCGGATCGGATGCGGCGCTGGTGGTGGCCGAAGATGCGCGGGAGGCCCTGTCGGGGGCGGCGGCGCTGTGGTTCGGGGCGCAGCCCGCCACGATGGTGGCGGTGACCGGGACGAACGGGAAGACATCCGTCGCGACCTTCACCCGGCAGATTTGGGCCGCGCTGGGCCATGAGGCCATCAATATCGGCACGACGGGGGTCGAGGGGGCGTGGTCTGCGCCATCGTCGCACACCACACCCGATGCGATCACCCTGCATGCGATGCTGGCGCAGGCGGCTGCGGCGGGGGTCACCCATGCGGCGATGGAGGCCTCGTCCCACGGGCTTGATCAGCGGCGGATGGATGGGGTGCGGCTGGCGGCGGCGGGTTTCACCAATTTCACGCAGGATCATCTGGATTATCACGGCACGATGGAGGCCTATTTCGCCGCCAAGGCGGAGTTGTTTGGCCGCGTCCTGCCGCCCGAGGCCGTGGCGGTGGTGAACCTGAACGACCCTCACGGCGCGCGGATGGCCGAGGTGGCGGCGGCGCGGGGGCAGCGGGTGATCACCGTGGGCCATGGCGCGGGTTGCGATCTGCGGATCACCGGGCAGAGGGCCGAGGCCACGGGGCAGGAGGTGCGCTTTGTCTGGCAAGGCGTGCAGGCGCATCAGGTGAAGCTGGCGCTGATCGGAGGGTTTCAGGCGGAGAATGTGGCGCTGGCCGCCGGGCTGGTGATCGCTGCGGGGGAGACCCCGGCCGAGGTCTTTGCCGTGCTGGGCAAGCTGACGGGGGTGCGCGGGCGGATGCAACTGGCCGCGACGCGCCGGAATGGGGCGGCGGTCTTCGTGGATTACGCCCATACGCCGGATGCGATTGCGACGGCTTTGCGCGCGCTGCGCCCGCATGTGATGGGGCGGATCGTCATCGTCTTTGGCGCGGGCGGGGATCGGGATCGCACGAAGCGGCCCCTGATGGGGGCGGCGGCGCGGGAGTTCGCCGATGTGCTTTATGTCACCGACGACAATCCGCGCAGCGAGGAGCCTGCGGCGATCCGGGCCGAGATCATGGCCGCCTGTCCGGAGGCCAATGAGGTGGGCGACCGGGCAGAGGCCATCCTGCGCGGCGTGGATGCCTTGGGTCCGGGCGATGCGCTGCTGATCGCGGGCAAGGGGCATGAGACGGGGCAGATCATCAAGGGCGATGTCTATCCCTTTGACGATGTGGAACAGGCAAGCATCGCTGTGGCGGCGCTGGACGGGGTGATATGATGGTGCTGTGGCGGTCCGAGGATGCGGCGGGGGCGACGGGCGGGCGGGTGACCAAGCCCTTTGCCGCGACAGGGGTATCAATCGACACGCGCACCCTGCGGCCGGGGGATCTGTTCGTGGCGCTGAAGGACCTGCGCGACGGGCATGATTTCGTGGCGGCGGCGCTGGCCAAGGGCGCGGCGGCGGCTTTGGTGTCCCGTGTGCCGGAGGGTGTTGCCGAGGACGCGCCGCTGCTGATCGTGCCGGATGTGCTGCGGGCGCTGGAGGATCTGGGCCGGGCAGCGCGGGCGCGGACCAAGGCGCGCGTGGTGGGGATCACTGGGTCGGTGGGCAAGACGTCGACCAAAGAGATGCTGCGTGCGGTTCTGGGCGGGCAGGGGCGCGTGCATGCGGCCGAGGCCAGCTACAACAACCATTGGGGCGTGCCCCTGACGCTGGCCCGGATGCCGGAGGAGACGGAATTCGCGGTGATCGAGATCGGGATGAACCATCCCGGCGAGATCGCGCCCTTGGCGCGCATGGCCGATCTGGATGTGGCGATGATCACAACGGTCGCGCCCGCGCATCTGGAGGCCTTCGAGAGTGTGGAAGGGATCGCGCGGGAGAAGGCGTCGATCCTTGACGGGCTGCGGGCAGGCGGCGTGGCGGTTCTGAACGCCGATATCGACACCGCGCCGATCCTGCGCGCGAAGGCCGAGGCGGTGGGTGCGCGGGTGGTGGGCTTTGGCGCGGTGGAGGCGGCGGAATGGCGCATCCTGTCGGTCAGCCTGTCGGACGAGGCGACGGTGGTGCGCGCCACGCGGCGGGGCGAGGCGCTGCTTTTCAAGGTGCTGTCGCCGGGGCGGCATTTCGCGGCCAATGCCCTTGGCGCGCTGGCGGTGGCCGAGGCGCTGGGTTGCGACCCGGCCATTGCCGCCTGCGATATCGGGCGCTGGTCGCCGCCTGCAGGGCGGGGCACGCGCGAGCGGATCGTGATGGATGCGTTGGAGGAGACGGGGTTCGACCTGATCGACGATGCCTTCAACGCCAATCCGGCCAGCATGGCGGCGGCGCTGGATGTGCTGATCGCGGCGGTGCCGGAAAACGGGATCGGGCGGCTGGCGGCGGGGCGGCGGATCGCGGTGCTGGGCGACATGCTGGAACTGGGACCGCAAGAGGGGGCGCTGCACGCCGCCATCGCGCGGCATCCGGGGCTGGAGAAGATCGCGGTGATCCATTGCGTCGGGCCACGGATGCGCGCGCTGTGGCAGGCTTTGCCGCGGGCGCAACGGGGCGATTGGGTCGAGACGGCGGCAGAGTTGGCGCCACGCGCGCGGGCGCTGATCGATGCCGGGGATATCGTGCTGGTGAAGGGATCGAAGGGGTCCAAGGTGAGTCTGGTTGTTGACGGCTTGCGCAAACTGGGGCAGGCGGTGGCGCCGAAGAACGAGGGGACCGAGTAATGTTCTACTGGCTGACCGCCTTTTCCGACGGGGGCGATTTCTTCAACCTGTTCCGCTATCAGACGGTGCGGGCCGGGGGGGCCTTCCTGACGGCGCTGATCTTCGGTTTCGTCTTTGGGCGGCCGCTGATCGATCTTTTGCGCAGGAAGCAAAAGAAGGGCCAGCCGATCCGCGATGACGGTCCGGCGGGCCATTTCGCCAAGGCGGGCACGCCGACGATGGGGGGGCTTTTGATCCTCTCGGCGCTGGTGGTGTCGACGCTGCTCTGGGCGCGATGGGACAACCCTTATGTCTGGATCGTGCTGCTGGTGACGCTGGCCTTCGGGCTGATCGGGTTCGCCGACGATTATGCGAAGGTGACGAAGCAGAACACCAAGGGCGTGTCGGGGCGGGTGCGGTTCGGCGCGGGGCTGGTGATTGCGGCGTTGGCGACCTATGCGGCGTCGAGCTTCCATCCCGGCGCGCTGACCAATCAACTGGCCTTTCCCTTCTTCAAGGACCTGTTGTTGAACCTGTGGTGGTTCTTCATCCCCTTCGGGATGGTGGTGATCGTGGGGGCCGCCAATGCGGTGAACCTGACGGATGGTCTGGACGGGCTGGCGATCATGCCGGTGATGATCGCGGCAGGCACCTTCGGGGTGATCGCCTATGTGGTGGGGAACGCCAATTACACCGAGTATCTGGGCGTGCATTTCGTGCCCGGCACCGGGGAATTGCTGATCTTCTGCGCGGCGCTGTTCGGCGGCGGCATGGGGTTCCTGTGGTACAATGCGCCGCCAGCCGCGGTGTTCATGGGGGATACCGGGTCGCTGGCTTTGGGCGGCGCGCTGGGGGCGATCGCGGTTTGCACGAAGCACGAGATCGTGCTGGCGATCGTGGGCGGGCTGTTCGTGGTGGAGGCGATGAGCGTGATCATCCAGGTCGCCTATTTCAAGCGGACGGGGAAGCGCGTCTTTCTGATGGCACCGATCCACCACCATTTCGAGAAGAAGGGCTGGGCCGAGCCGCAGATCGTGATCCGGTTCTGGATCATCTCGCTGATCCTTGCGCTGATAGGGTTGGCGACGCTGAAGGTTCGGTGAGCTTTGGGAGGATGGGCCGGATGGCCCATCCTACGGGGACGGCTGCCGGGTAGGATGGGCAGTATTGCCCATCCTACGGCGTGCCGCGCCCCCGGAAGGGCGCGGGCAGGCCGAAGGCCTGCGCGGCGCTGCCGGTCTGCAGCGCCTCGGTCCAGCGGTCTTCGAGGGCGAGCTTGGCGCGGGCGGGGGCAAGGCCTGCTTCCCATGTCGCGGGGGGCAGGCAGACGAGACCGTCATCATCGCCGAGGATCAAGTCGCCGGGATGGATCGTGATGCCGCCGAAGGGGACGGGGCCGTTCACGCTCCCCGCCTCAGCCCCTGTCGGCCCTCGCGGGGTGATGTGGCTGGCGAAAGCGGCGAAATCGTCCCATTGTCCAAGGGTGCCCACATCCCGGATCGCGCCGTCGACGATGACGCCCGCCGCACCCTTGCCGCGCAGATGGCCGGAGAGGATGTCGCCAATCATCGCGTGATCGCGATGCCCGCGCGCGGCGATGACCAGCACCTCGCCCCTTTGCACAAGATCGAGCGCGTGCAGCACCGCGCCGAAATCGGGGGCGTGGCAATCGACCGTGACGGCGCGGCCCATGAGGCGGGGCTGCCGACCGGCTGGGCGGAGGGGACGGATGTCGGGGTCGATCTGACATGCGCCCGGGACCGTGTCCACCGCGACGGCGACGGGGATCGCGGCCCATGCCGACAGGTCGGGGGCGGGGGGAAGGTCGCTGCGGTGGAGGGTGACGGGCATCACATATGCTTTCTCAAACAGGCGCCGAGGGCGGTGATGCCCTGACGGATGCGGTCTTCGGATTGGGCGGAGAAGTTGATGCGGGCGTGGTTAGCCTGCGGGCGCGTGGCGAAGAAGCTGCCGCCCGGCACATAGGCCACGCGGGCCTTAGGCAGCGCATGGTCGCGCAGGAAGGCGGTGGCGTCGAAGCCTTCGGGAAAGCGCGCCCAAGTGAAGAGGCCGCCTTGCGGATCGGTGGTGGTGATGTCCTGCGGGAAATGCTGGCGGATGGCGTCGAGCATCACCTCTTTCTTCCGGGCATAGGCGGTGCGGAGGGTGGCGACATGTGCCCAGAGGTCGTGCCGGTCCAGAAAGAGGGAGGTGGCGGCCATGTTGAGGGTGGAGGTCTGGGTGTCTGCCGCGACCTTGAGGAGAGAGAGTTTCTCCAGCAGCGGCGGGGCCGCGATGGCCCAGCCGAGCCGCAGCGCGGGGACGAGGATCTTGGAGAAGCTGCCAAGGTGGATGACGCGGCCCTCGGTATCGAGGGATTTCAGCGTGGGCAGGCTGTCGCCTGCGAAGCGGATATGGCGGTAGGGCGTGTCCTCCAGCACGATCAGGTCATGGCGATTGGCCAGTTCGATCAGGCGCTGGCGGCGGGGCAGGGAAAGGGTCGCACCGGTCGGGTTCTGGAAATCCGGCACGGTGTAGAGGAGGCGGGCATCCGGCGTGGCCTTGAGCGTGGTGTCGAGTGCGTCCATGTCCATCCCGTCCGTGTCTATCGGGATGGCCTTGTAGCGGGGTTGACTGGGGGCGAAGGCGATGAGCGCGCCAAGGAAGGTGGGGTCTTCGACGAGAATCGTCTCGCCGGGGTTGACCAGCATCTTGGCCGCGAAGTCGAGACCCTGCTGGGAGCCTTGCAGGATCAGCACGTCTTCGGGGCGGGTGGGGGTGCCATCCTGCGTCATCAGCGCGGCGATCTGGGCGCGCAGGCGGGGCAGTCCGTCGGAGGGGGCGTATTGCAGCGGATCGCCCGAGGGATCTGCGATGGCGTCGCGGAAGACGCCCTGCAGCAGATCCTTGGGGAAGAGGGTGGCGTCGGGATAGCCGCCGCCGAAGGAGAGGATCGCAGGGTCTGCCCCCAGCGCGAGCAGGTCGCGGATGGCGGAGGGGCGGACCTGATCCATCCTCTGGGCGAAGGGGGGAAGGGTGTTCGGCATGGCGTCAGGAGATACCGGAACGGGGCGGGGCGCAAGCGGAAGGCGTTGTGCTGGGCGGAGGCCGCCGGGGGCGCTGCCCCCGGACCCCCGGAGTATTTGGGCCAAGATGAAGCAAGGGAGGGGCGAAGGCCGGGTCGAATGCAGGGGTCGGGGACAGACGGCGGCGGGGTGGGGTTTTCCTTTGCGCGGCTTTCTCCTATCCCATGGGGAGGAATGGGCGGAGGCATGCGATGATCCCGGTTCAGGGCTATCAAGGGCGGAAGGTGGCGGTGCTGGGCCTGGGCCGGTCGGGGCTGGCCACGGCGCGGGCGCTGCTGGCCGGGGGGGCGGAGGCCCTGCTTTGGGATGACAGTCCGGAAGCGCGGGGGAAGGCCGAGGCGGAAGGGTTCGCGACCGTCGATCTGACGCGGCATGGCGCGCTGGAGGGCGTGGCGCTTTTGGTGACGAGCCCCGGCATCCCGCATCTTTATCCCGCCCCACACAAGGTGATCGCGCGGGCGATGGAGGCGGGCGTGCCAGTGGACAATGACATTGGGCTGTTCTTCCGCAGCTATGCGACGAAGGATTGGGACGGCTTCGATCAGGCGCCGCGGGTGGTGGCGGTGACGGGGTCGAACGGGAAATCCACGACGACGGCCTTGATCCGGCATATCCTTGATGAGGCGGGGCGCCCGGTGCAGATGGCGGGGAATATCGGGCGGGGAGTCCTTGACCTTGATCCGGCGCAGGATGGCGAGGTGGTGGTGCTGGAGCTGTCCTCGTACCAGACCGAGCTGGCCCGTGCTTTGACCCCGGATGTTGCTGTTTTCACGAACCTTTCTCCCGATCATCTGGATCGGCATGGTGGCATGGGGGGCTATTTCGCGGCCAAGCGGCGGCTGTTCGCGGAAGGGGGCCCTGACCGGGCGGTGGTGGGCGTGGATGAGGCGGAGGGGCGGTTTCTGGCCGATCAATTGGCGCAGGCGGCAGAGGATGACCGGGTGATCCGGGTGTCTTCGGGCACCAAGCTGGAGGCGTTCGGCTGGTCGGTCTTCGCGCGCAAGGGGTTTCTGGCGGAGTGGCGCAAGGGGCGGCAGGTGGCGGCGATAGACCTGCGCGAAATCAAGGGCTTGCCCGGCGCGCATAACCATCAGAATGCCTGCGCGGCCTATGCGGCCTGCCGCACGCTGGGGCTTGGGCCGAAGGAGATCGAGGCGGCGTTGCGCAGTTTCGCGGGCCTGCCACATCGCAGCCAGTTGGTGGGCGAGCGGGGTGGGGTGCGGTTTGTCAATGACAGCAAGGCCACGAATGTGGACTCTGCGGCCAAGGCGCTGCAAGCCTTTGAAAAGATACGCTGGATTGCCGGGGGCATGGGCAAGGAGGGTGGCATCGCCGCCTTACAGCCGCTGCTGGGTTCGGTGGTGAAGGCCTATCTCATCGGCCATTCGGCGCGGGATTTTGCTTTGCAGATCGGGGACTTGCCGCACGAGATCTGCGAGACGATGGAGCGGGCCGTGGCGCGAGCGGCGGAAGAGGCGCAGGCGGGGGAGGTGGTGCTGCTGGCCCCGGCGGCGGCGAGTTTCGACCAGTATCCGAATTTCGAGAAACGCGGCGAGGATTTCATGGCGCGGGTGGCGGCGGTTTTGGGCCAAGGCCCTGCGGACGCTGGATAAATTCGGGGTTTTCGCCCGAAACGGCTGTGCCGGATGTTGTGCCGCGACTTGTGCAGCAAACTGTGGCCACGCACGGCGGGCTTACGGGGCGTTAAGGTTAACGGAATGGGGTGAGTCGCAGGGGGATGGCGATGGGTGCCCCACGTGGGACTGCGCTTCGGGGCTGTGTCGCGGACGGGGCTTTCCTGCGGCTGGGCCTTCGGGGCCGTGACCTTGGGGGGTGCGGCTCAGGACGGCTTTCGCGGCCGCCTCGCTGATCGATGCGACGTTCGTGCGGGGACAGCGTCCGCTTGAAGGCCGGTTCGGCGGCCCCGGGCCGAAGGAAGACGGGCGGGGCAAAGGCCGTGACCTGCAATCCAGAGGCGGCAGGGGACCCATGTCCCGGCGCCGTTCCGGGCATCGACCTGCCGGGCGCAGGTCAGATGAGCGCAATGCGCTCGCGTTGCGAGGGATCGGGATAGGGGCGGTAGAGGCCGATCTCGACGCTTGCGATCATGGCATGCATCTTTTCGTAGAGCTCCACCGCATCGGCATCGGCATCTGCGAGCGCAGTGAAGGCATCATCCAACGCGGCCAGACCCTTGATTTCGATCTCTAGGACGAAGTCGGTGTGCCGACCGGAGGCAAGTCCGAACTTGCGGCGCATCAGACGCCAGCCAGAGACCAGTTGGAGATCGACGAGATGGTCGAGCCAAAGCCCGACGGAATGCGCGAAGGACAGCGCGCGGGCCTCGGTTCTAAGCTCGATCAAGCAGTGGTAAACGTTCACCGTGTCTCTCCATATGGAATGCGCGCGCCCAATCTTGGTGGGTGCTGCGCATCTTGCCGACCCAATACCTACCTTTGTCCTAATACGACCGGCCCACACCTCTCGTTAGTCAGCCCCGGCTTCTGGTCGTTTCGGCCTTGGAGGGTGGCGGGCAGGTTCAGCGTGATTGCAGATGGTTGGCGGGCGATCTCCGGCCATCGCAGCGCGGGTGGAAAGGAATGGTCTGCCGCATGTCCTTGCCGCTCTGGCCGCGATGATCTTGGAGGCTGCCGTCAGTCGTCCGTTGCACCGTTTGACCGTGCAATTCATCGCCTGCCGTCGCGACGGGCCGAAAGCGGCCCAAATCAGTCGATTGGAAATGACAGAACCTTTGGGATCACGCCAATCGCACGACCGGTGGTTCCCCCCAAATCGCGGTTCCGTCTTTGCGCACCCACATGGGACGTGACGGGGTGGGCAATCGGATGTCGATGCCGCGCCACGGATAGACATGGTCGCGCCCGTAGGCGAGTGCGAACCGTCGTCCGGGCACCGGGTTCATCATGGCCGTGATGTCGGAGCGACCTGCCTTCTTGAAATGGGTGATGTCCCAATCTTGGATCACAGCGTCATGGCGGGTTCGCACCCAGCAATGCATGCCACTGGCGATGCCGTCAGGTTTGTCATCGAAGAAATAGCATGTGAGATATGCGGCTTCGTAATTCGCGGCCCGAAACGATGCCGTCAGGTAAGTGTTGATATCTATACAATTCCCGACCGTGCAGGCGACGATGGGCACGGCATCATGGCCATGATACCAGCGCTCTTCGATGGGGATTTCGCCGTATTCGAACCGTGCATTCGTATCGGCAACAATGGCTGCGATCCCCGGCAGACCGCCGCCCGCTAGCGCGGCGATGCTGCGCGCCGCGTTGGCCAAGGCGGCGGCTGCGGTGGTGACTGCGGTGCCTTCCGGACGATATGCGTCGGCGGGCAGCGCCGAACCGCTTGACGTGAAGATATGCGATAGCCGTGCGCGGGACTTTGGTGCAGGCGGCTCTAGCACAGCCGCCCGTTGCCCGGAGCGCGGTTCGGCAACGATGGTCACGCCCCAGTCTTTCGGCGCCTCGAATGCTTGAAACCTCTGGAATTCCGTGTCGATCCCGAGGGGGGCAATCAAGGCGATGGCGTCATGCATCGCGGCGCAATCGGTCAGTTCGACCGTAATCCTCTGAACTGGCATTGCGGAGTGTCCCGAGAGTAGCGCCTTCGCGCGTGGTGCCACAGTTTTGTGACCGGCGGGTGACGTCTGTGGGTGGCTGAAGACCGTTGGCCTGTGACGTGGAACGTCAGCCCGGGCTGCGGGCGGGCTCTCGCTTTGCGTCGCTGGCCCGGGTGATATGGGCCTGCGCGTGAGGGAGGTGTGCGACGATCCTGTGTGCCTTGGATGGGTCCGAACATGCCACGTCTGCGCCGGAGCGGGCGGTGGAGAAGGCGACCGCTTGCGGCGTGGCGCAGAAGCCGGGGTGCCCTGCCGTCTGACACCGCCTGCCCTGCGTCGTCGGGGGGGGTGGGGGCCGCCTTTGCACTGGCCTCGCGCGGGAAAGTCGGCTAGACTTTTCAGCAAGCCCGGAAAAACGGGCATCGAGCGGTGCAGGCGACAGGCGGTTCAACCATGACTGAGATGGTCTATGGCTCCATGCCCTCACGGGTGACGGAGCCTGTTCTTCCCCGTTGGTGGCGGACGATCGACAAATGGTCGATGACCTGTGTGCTGATCCTGTTCGGGATCGGCTTGCTGCTGGGACTTGCGGCGAGCGTGCCGCTGGCGAGCAGGAACGGGTTGGAACCCTTCTTCTATGTGCAGCGGCAGGCCTTCTTTGGCGGTGTCGCGCTGGCCGTGATGGTGGGCGTGTCGATGATGAGCCCCGCGATGGTGCGGCGGTTGGGCATCCTTGGCTTTGTGCTGGCTTTCCTTGCGCTGTGTGCGCTGCCCTTTGTGGGGACGGATTTCGGCAAGGGCGCGGTGCGGTGGTTCTCGCTTGGTTTCGCGTCGGTGCAGCCGTCGGAGTTTTTGAAGCCTGCCTTCATCCTTGTGGTCGCGTGGCTGATGGCGGCGAGTTTTGATCTGAACGGGCCGCCGGGGAAATCGGTGAGTTTCCTGATCTGCATGGTGATCGTGGCGCTGCTGGCGATGCAGCCGGATTTCGGGCAGGCGGCGCTGGTGCTGTTTGGCTGGGGCGTGGTCTATTTCGTGGCGGGCGCGCCGATGACCCTGATTGCCATTGTGGTGGGCATGGTCGCGGTGGGGGGCTTCGCCGCCTATGAGAGCAGCGAGCATTTCGCGCGGCGGATCGACGGGTTCCTGACGCCGGACCTCGATCCGCGCACGCAGCTGGGCTATGCCACCAACGCCATTCAGGAGGGCGGGTTCTTCGGGGTGGGTGTGGGCGCGGGGCAGGTGAAGTGGTCGCTGCCCGATGCGCATACGGACTTCATCATCGCTGTGGCGGCGGAGGAATATGGGCTGGTCCTCGTCCTGCTGATCATCGCGCTTTACACCACGATCGTGGTGCGGTCGCTGATGCGGCTGACGAAGGAGCGGGACCCGTTCATCCGGCTGGCGGGGACGGGGCTGGCTTGCATCTTTGGCGTGCAGGCGATGATCAATATGGGCGTGGCGGTGCGGCTTTTGCCCGCGAAGGGGATGACGCTGCCTTTCGTGAGCTATGGCGGGTCGTCGGTCATCGCGGCGGGGATCACGGTGGGGGCGCTGCTGGCGATGACGCGGATGCGGCCGCAGGGCACGATGGGCGATATCTTCGGGCGGAGCGGGCGCTGATGGCGGGGCCCTTGCTGTTGATCGCGGCGGGGGGGAC
>VYLE01000589.1_pt1 | contig 16867 bp, 15 predicted proteins | sample 5114391 | NCBI WGS metagenome assembly VYLE01 (sample SAMN12291771, study PRJNA351875) | freshwater metagenome | isolation source: freshwater lake | place: USA: Michigan, Kent Lake | collected 2013-08-15
TGCAGCGCGAGTGCCCCGACGCCGTGGGCCCGGTAGATCTGCTGAGCCTGGTGGGCGGTACGCCGCTGGTGGGCGTGGCGATCGGCGACCGCGAGGTCGACGCGCTGCTCCCGGAACGGCCGCACCACGCGCCCCCGCTGCCGTCCGTGGGCGAACGCGCCCGTCGTCACTGCGAAGCGGCCGACGACTATGCCGTGCGTATCCTGCACGGCGAAGCGGTGGAGCGCTATCGCGCGGCGCGTGACCTGCTGGAGACGGCCCTCGCCCCCGATGCAGACGCGGCCGAGGCATCGGCGTCGTCGGATGAGCGCGCCGTCTGTCGCGTCAGGTGAACGACAGCGCCGATGTCCTCGTGCTGCTGGCGGCCTCGCTCACGGCACAGGACGGTACGGCGTATCGCGACGAGGCACGGAGCGCGCTCCTTCGCGTGCTGCGGCGAGACGTGGACAGTGCGGCGCTGCTGCATTACGCCGGCAATGTGTCGGTGCGTCTGCGTGACGAACCGCTCGCGCTCGGCTTCTATCGTCGCGCGCTCGCGCACGACCCCATGCGCCCCACACCACGGGTGGCGATCGCACGTCTGCTGCGTGACCGCGGCGATCTGCTGGCCGCACGTCTCGAGCTGGTGGCGGCGCTCGCCGCCGCGCCCGGCTGGCCCGACGCCGTCGTCGAGCTGGCACGCGTACATCGCGACGCACGCCGTCTCCCAGACGCGCGGTCGGTACTGGTGGAACACCTCATGGCCATACCCACCGACCTCGACGCGCTCGCATTGCTGGCCGAGGTGCTGTTGGCCGAGGAACGGCACGCCGATGCGCGCGTAGCGGTGAATCGGGTGCTGCGCCACGACGCTGACCATCCCCAGGCCATCTGGATGGACGGCGTGCTGCTCGCCGCACAGTCCCGGCTGCGCGATGCGGTGGATCGTTGGAGCCGCCTCTCGTTGCGCACCGACGCGGAGCCCTGGAGCAGGCGCGCGCGCGCGGCGGTCGCGCGCTTTCCCCACGGCGATGCGGCGGCCGACACCGAAGCGGTCGACGCGTGCATCTTCGATGAGACATGGCCTGGCGGGCCGGCGCGGCCTGCCTCGCCCCCGGCAGCGCCGGTCATCACCGCGCACGTGGCCTGAGGCGGCATATGGCTCTCGAAGGACGGCTCCGCGATCTGGCACTGACCGAGGTCCTGCAACTGCTGGCTCTCGGGCGAAAGACCGGTGTGCTGCATTGCGACGCGCCCCTGCAGGGGCGCCGCGCGCAGCTGGCCTTCGAGGCCGGTGCGATCGTGGATGCCGAGGTGGTGGGAGCCGACCGCGTGCACGAGCTGGCCGCGCCGCGGCGCCGGGAGAGCGATCGCGCGGCCATGGAAGCGGCCGTACAGGATGTGCTGCTCTGGCGCGACGGCACCTTCCGCTTCGCGCCCGCCCAACGGCCCCTGCACGCCAGTGCGGTGCGCCTCACGGTGGAGCCGCTGCTCATGGCAGCCGCCATGCGCGCCGAGGTGTGGCAGCACATCGAGGCCCGGGTGCCGCATGCGCGGGTCATCCCGACATTCATCGAGGTGGAACCACAACAGCTGCCGTTGCTGCGCCTGACGCCGCCGCAATGGGACATCCTCACGCGTGTCGATGGCCAGCGCGACCTCATGTCGCTGGCGGCCGTCATGCAGCGCGATGTCACCGATGTGGCCCTCCTCGTGCACGACCTGCTGGGTGCCGGGCTGCTCACGCTGCGCGAGGGACAGGCCGCGCCGCGGCGTAATCCCACGCCGCCCGCGATGGCGAGCATCCCCACTACCACTGAGCTGCCGTCCGCCCCCCTGGACTCCGCCCAGCCGGTCTCCTCAGCGCCGGCCTCCACCGCAGCGGTGCCGACCCCCGTACCGATTGCCGCAGAACTCTGGGTGCCATCGGGCTCCTACATGGCCACTGTGGGGCCCTCGGAACCGGACGAGGACTCGCTCTTCGACCCGGTGGCGCATGGCGTTCTCAGCTCGGACGGGCTGCCACTTGCCGCCGCCCCCTGGCGGGCCAGCGGCATGACGTCGGTGGCGGTTGCGCCAGCGCCCGTTGAACCGTCCTTCCCACGAGAGCAGCCGCCGGACGGCGCTCCGGTGCCCACCGACGGGCAGATCGGCCGTGTGTTGTGCCAGCAGGGAGATGCGCTGGCACGGACCGGGGATCTGCGTGGTGCGATGGCGCACTGGAATGCCGCCCTGCGGTCGCCGGAACCGCCGCCCAACGCCGATCAGGTGCGTGAGGCCATCGGGCTGGCCGCTCGGTTGCACGCGTTGTTGCACCCGTAGGGTACGGGCGCGGCGGCGCACCGTCCACGGAGAGGACGCGCCGGTGCGTACACCGGCGTGCGGCGAGGAAGAGGAGCGGGCGCATGCCCATTGTCGATCACGCCACGCGGCTGATCACCTGCAAACTGGTCTATTACGGCCCCGGTCGGTCGGGAAAGACGACGAATCTCACCTACCTGCATTCGGCGCTGCCGAGCGGGCAGGTGGGATCGCTCACGTCGCTCGCCACGCGTCGTGATCGCACCCTCTTTTTCGATTACCTGCCGGTAGACCTTGGCACCGTGGGCGCGTACAAGGTGCGCTTCCAGTTGTACACCGTGCCCGGCCAGCCGTACTACAAGGCCATCAGGCAGCTGGTACTGCAGGGCGCCGACGGCGTGGCGTTCGTGGCCGACAGTCAGCGGCACCGGTGGGACGACAATATCGAGAGCCTGCAGGACATGCACGCGAATCTGGCCGAACACGGGGTGGACGCCCGCGCGCTGCCGATCGTGCTGCAGTACAACAAGCAGGACCTGCCACCTTCGCTCGCGGCCAGCGTCGCCGAGCTGTCGGCGGCGCTCAACTTCCGCGCTGTCCCCGAACACGCGGCCGACGCGCTGAACGGCGTGGGCGTGTTCGACACGCTGCGGGCGCTGGGCCGCACGGTGTTGCGGCGGCTGGGCGCTGAAGACGGGACCCCGGCCGGGCAGCGGGCCAACGCCGCGTTGCGCACGCCCGTGTATGCGCCCGCACTGGACGCCCCGACGGGGCAGGGTGTCCTGACCGGCGCTGGAGTCGCTGCGTGACCAGCAGCATGGATCGCTCCTTGCGATTCGACACGTTTGTGGTGGGCGCCTCGAACCGATTGGCCGTCTCGGCGGCACGCGCGGTGGCCGACGCTTCCGGGCAGGCCTACAACCCGCTCTTCATCTACGGTGGGTCGGGGCTTGGCAAGACGCATCTCGTGGCGGCCATCGCCCATCGCACCCGCGAAGGGCAGCCGGCGGTCCGTGTGCGCTTCTCATCGGGCGAAGAAGTCGCCGAACTGCTGCACCGCGCCGTGGCATCGGGACAGCCGCAGCGGTTTCTCGAGCCCTTTTCCCAAGCAGACCTGCTCATCCTCGACGATGTGCAGTTCCTGACCGGCCAGCGGGAAACGCAAAGTGAACTGCTGCGGCTGCTCAATGCGTTGCTCAGCGGCGGCCAGCAGCTGGTTCTCACGAGCGATCGCCAGCCATCGGAGATCCCCGATGTCGACCAGCGACTCCTCTCGCGGCTGTCAGGCGGCCTCGTGGTGGATGTGGGGGCGCCCGACTTCGAAATGCGTCTCGCCATTCTGCGCAATGTCGTGGCCGACCGCGCCGTCTCCTTCGCCGATGGGGTGCTCGACGAGGTGGCGCGTCTCCCCTTCGGCAACGTGCGGGAACTCAAGGGAGCGCTCAACAAGCTCACCGCGTACCAACAGCTTGATGACCGACCGGTGGCCTCCGACGAGGTGCGTGCGGTGCTCGGCGTTCATGCCGCCCCCACGGCCCCGCCCACGCCCGAGCGCATTCGGGCCATCATTCCTAGCGGCACGGACTACGAAGGTTTCCTTGCCGATGTGCTGATGGCGGTGGAAACGCGTGTCGAACCCTGGCGCGTGCGCATTGGCGAGGCCATTGGCGCGTACCGCGCCGACGGCTGGAACGTGGGGGTCCTCGAGCGGGCGCTGCAGTCCCCCCACGCCATCGATGCCGACGGATTGCTGCGCGCCTATGCCGCTGCCGTGGACCATCTGCGTGGCCTCGAGGTGCAGGCTGTCGCCATCGATCCGGCACTGCGTGGCCATGGCGCCTTTCGCAACGTGGAGGCCATACCGGCAGCCGACCAGCTGCTGGAGCACACCATCGCCACCGCGCTGCCGCTGCCGCCGCCGTCACCGGGATTCACCCGGGCCGCCATTCAGGTGGGAGCCGAGAATCAGCTGGCCGTACGCGCCATCGATGCGGTCATCGACGCGCCGGGCGCCGGCTACAATCCGCTCTTCCTGCACGGACCCGCCGGCAGCGGCAAGACCCACTGTGCGCACGCCATCGGCAACGCGGTGAAGGCGCGGTGGCCGGGCAGGCAGGTCGCCTGCCTTCCGGCCCGCCAGTTCGTCGAGGAATACATCGCCGCGATGCAGGAGGGCGGGGTGGAGCGTTGGCGGGTACGCTACCGCCAGGCCGATGTGCTCATTCTCGACGATGTGCAGGAGCTGGAAGGAAAGGAGCGCACACAGGACGAGCTGTTCCATTTGTTCAACCTGCTCGTGGGCCGCGGGGCGCAGGTGGTGCTTACGAGCTCTCGCCCGCCCAAGGAAATGCTCGGGCTGGCGGACCGGTTGCGCTCGCGCTTCGAAGGCGGGCTCGTGGTCTTGCTCGCGGCGCGCGAGCGACTGCGTCTCGAGCAGCTGGCCGGTCTCGAACCCGGAGAGCGCGACCGGTTCTTCGAAGACGGGGAGAAAACCATGTGGCGCTGGCCGGAGCTTGGCGGTCGTCTCATCGAGGAGTACCGGTAATGGCCATTCGCGGCAGCTTGAGCGAGGCCAGTCTCGCCGATGTCCTGCAGCTCCTCTCGTTGGGGCAGAAAACGGGGTGCCTGAGCATCGCGCGCGATGGTAGCTTCAGCGCGGTCCACTTCACCGACGGGCGCGTGGTGCACGCCTGCATCGTGAATCGGCGCGACCGGCTCGGCGATCGGCTCGTGCGCCTCGGGGCCGTTGCCGCTGACGAACTCGCGCGGCTCGCCGCGCAGTTGCAGGTGCAGGACGACCGCGATCTGGCCAAGGCGCTGCTCGCCAGGGAGCTGGTGGATCATGACCTGCTGGTCCAGGTGTTCCGGACGCAGGTCGAGGAAGTGGTGTACCACCTCTTCGGCTGGACGCAGGGCACCTTCACCTTCGAGCCCGACGACGACATCTCGCTTGACGCGCCGCTCTTCTCCATCAGTGCGGACTCGCTGCTGCTGGAAGGGGCGCGCCGGATCGACGAATGGTCGCTCATCGAAAAGAAGATTCCGTCCTTCGACCTCATCTTCGAGGCCGACGGCTCACGCGTCAGCGCGCGCGACGTATCGCTCTCGTCGGCGCAGGAGCGCATTGCCGCGCTGCTCGACGGGACGAACGACGTCCACGCGCTCATCGAACGCTCCGGGCTGAGTGAGTTCGATGTGGGCAAGGCGCTGTACGGACTCGTGACCACTGGCCACGCGCAGCGGGTGGGGCGCAGTGCGGCCCGCCGCCAGCCGCCCCCCGAGAGCCGCGTGGCCGAGCATCGCAACCTGGGTATCGCGTTCTATCGCACCGGCATGCTGGACGAGGCGTCGCGCGAGTTTCGCCGCGTCCTCGAGCTGCGCGAGTCGGATGGCATCTCCCGCTTTCACCTGGGGCTGGTGCACGCCCGCCGCGGAGAATGGGCCGACGCCGCGTCCACCTTCGCGCGGGCGGCCCAGGAGCCGGAGGCACCGTCGGCGGTGCTGCACAACCTGGCCTTCGCCCTCGAACAGACCGGCGATCGTGGCGGTGCCTCGCGCGCCCTCGACGAGGCCGTGCGACGTGCCGGGTCGCTCCCCGACCCGCGGCTCGCCCTGTCGCGAGCCGACATGGCGCTTCGCGACGGCGATCTCGCTGCCGCCGAGGCGTTTCTGGCGACCGCGCGTGCCCAGTGGGGCGCTCGCCAGCCATCGGCCGCGTGGTTCCACAGTGCCGGTCTGGCCGCGGCGCTCGCTGGCGACAGTCGCCGGGCGGTTGCCGTGCTCGAGGAAGGGCTGGCGGTGTACCCGCACGCCGTGCCGCTGCACAACAACCTCGCGGTGGTCCACGAGCGGCGCGGCAGCTACGAACTGGCCGCGCGGACGCTCGAACACGCGCTGCTGGAGGACGCCAACTGTCCGCACCTGCACAAGAACCTGGGCGATTATCTCTATCGCGCGCAGCGCTACGACGACGCGTTCGACGCGTTCGTGCGGGTGGTGCGCCTGGCGCCGTGGCACGGCCCCGATGTCTACCTGAAGCTGGGGAACATTCACTACCGGCGTGGGGCACTCGACGACGCCCGTCAGGCGTGGGAGCAGGCGCTGGTGCTCGATCCCGGCAATCGCATCGTCATGGCGAATCTGGCAGCCATGCTGCCGGCGCCCGATCAGGTCTTTCCCGAGCCTTCCGCCACGCGTCCCGTCGGGCACGATGAGGCGCTGGCCGGGCAGGGGGCGGACGCATGAACGTGCTCGCGGCGCCCGTCGTCGTCGGCATCGCCGAGATCGAAGTGGGGCAGGGCGAACTCACCCTCGTCACGACAGGCCTGGGGAGCTGTGTGGCAGTGGCGCTGTACGACGCCACCGAACGGGTGGGTGCGCTGGCGCATGTGCTCCTGCCGCACGCGGCCCTGTCATCCCGGCCCCCGCGAGCCGGCAAGTTCCCGTCCACGGCGGTGCCGGCGATGCTGGAGCGCATGCGTGCCTGCGGCGCCCGCGGCGAGATCAATGCGCGGCTCATTGGCGGTGCCTCCATGTTCGGCGCGCTCCTGCCAGCCGGAGCCGTGGGACTCGGCGTGCGCAATGTGAAGGCGGCGCGTCAGGCCTGCGCCGCGCACGACGTGCCCATCGTGGGGGAAGCGGTGGGTGGCTCCATGGGGCGTTCGCTCACCTTCGACGTGGCCACCGGCCGCATCGTCGTGCGCAGCGTGCGGGGCGACGATGTCGAGCTCTGATCAGCCAGACCGCACCACCGGCCCGTTGGGCACGCGTCCGACGCGTGTGCTCGTGGTGGACGACAGCGCCTTCATGCGGAAACTGGTGAGCGAAGTGGTGGAGTCCACTGGCGAGTTCACCGTGGTGGGCACGGCCCGGGACGGTCAGGATGCCTTGCGGCAAGTCGCGGCGCTCGACCCCGATATCGTCACGCTCGACGTGGACATGCCCGCGTTGAACGGCCTGGCGGCGCTGGAGTTCATCATGCGCGATCATCCACGCCCGGTGGTGATGCTGAGTGCCGGCAGGACCGACAGCGGTGCCGACGCCACGCTGCGCGCCCTCGAACGGGGGGCCGTGGATTTCGTGCGCAAGCCGTCGGGGGCCATCAGCCTGGACCTCGACATGGTGCGGGATCATCTGCTGCAGGCGCTGCGCGCCAGCGTCGATGTGCAGGTGGCCGCGCACCCGGTGCTGAAGTCTGGACAGCTGCCGGTGACGCCGCGCGCGGTGCCGCTGCAGCTGCCGCTGGCTGGAGCGCCCTCGCGGGTGGTGTGCATCGCGGCCTCGACCGGCGGACCGGCGGCGCTCTCGCAACTGCTCCCGGCCTTGCCCGCCTGGCCCGACACGGCGGTGCTCGTGGTGCAGCACATGCCACCGGGCTTCACCGCCAGTCTGGCCAGGCGGCTCGGCGCCGCGTCCGCGCTCACGGTACACGAAGCCGGAGACAACGAACCGCTGCGGGCCGGGCACGCCTACATCGCGCCGGGCGGGCGGCACGTGCGGTTGCAGGGGCCGCGTGAAGAGCCGCGCCTGCTGCTGGGTGACGATCCGGCGCAATGGGGAGTACGCCCCGCCGCCGATCCGCTGTTTCTGTCGGTCGCCCAGGTGTACGGCTCCCAGACGGTCGCCGTGGTGCTTACCGGGATGGGATGCGACGCCGCCGAGGGGGCGCGGGCCATTCGTGCCGAGGGCGGGCGCGTGGTCGTGCAGGACCGCGCCACCTCCGTCGTGCCGGAGATGCCGGAAGCGGCGCTGCGCGCCAGCGGCGCCGACGCGGTCGCCCCGCTGCACGAGCTGGCCGCCGTGATCGCGGCGCAGGTGGTCGCCCTCGAGCGTCGCCAGGAGCTGCGGGAATCGGCATGAGGCGCCCGTCGTGACCACGATGTTCCGCTCGATCATTTCCACCGCGGCACGCCATCGTGCCCGCCCACCCGTCGAGCGCAGTACCTTCGTGATGGCGCAGCATGGTCCGTGTCGCCTGGCCATCCCGGTGGAGTGCGTGCTGCGCGTCGAGCGTGCCCCCACCGCCTCCGATCTCGTCCCCTTTGGCGGTACGATGCTTCCCCTGCACGCCCTCGCTACCGGCGAGGAGGCCACTGGGGACCACACCCGCCATCCACACGATCGGGTGCTCATCCTGCGGGCACACGCCGCGGCGCCGCCGCATCTGGCCGGCCTCGTGCACGCGGTGCTCGACGTGGTGGCCGTGGAAACGGTGCTCGTGCGGCCGCGCTCGATACTCGAGGAGAACGTACCAGCGCATCCGGCGGTTCGCGGTATGTTCTCTCGCATGGATTCTCCCGTCTGGGTCATCGATCCCGCCCGCTTCCCACGGCCCGCATGAGTGGGATGTCACCGGCCGTGCCTGATCCTGCTGCCGCAGTTCCGACGGCCGCGGCACTCGACGAGCAGTTGCAGCAGCTGCAGGCCGTACTCGATGAGGCAGTCGGGCGCCACGCGGCGAGCCCGCTGGACGCGGCCGAACGGGAGGCGCTCAAGCAGCAGATCATTGCCCTCTTCCGTGCAGCCGACGCGGCGCTGCAACGGGCCAGTGCGCGCAAGGAAGCGGTGAAACGGCTGGCCGAGCAGTGGAAGCAGTTCGACGGACGCCCCAAGACCCGCGCGGCGACACTCGTGGCATCGGCCCGGGTCGATCACCTCGGCGCTTCCACGTTCGTCGAGAAGGGGTGGTCGAGGCTGTCGCTGCTCGAACTGGAGGACGCCGAAGCGGCCTTTCGCCGGGCACTCGAGCTGGCCCCCGGCAATGTGGAGGCGGAGACCCTGCTGTCGTGGGCGTTGATGTTGCGTGACGCGCATGACGAGGCCATGCAGCTGCTGCAGGGCGTCCTGCAGCGCGAACCGCAGGATCCGTTGGCGCACGTAAACGTCGGGTACATTTGCCTGCGCAAGGGGATCTACGGTGAGGCCATCGAGCACCTCACGTCGGTCATTCGTGCCGATCACGATCGCCGTGCCGTGCTCTACGCGCATCTGTACCTCGGCATGGCGTATCGCGAGCGTGAGATGTACGACGATGCCGAGGGGTTCTTCCGCAAGGCTCTCGAGCTCGGACCCAACCTGCTCCAGGCGTGGTACGAACTGGGCAGGTGCTACTGGTTCGCGGGCCGGCACGGCGATGCGTGTCTGGCGTGGAAAACCGGAAGCGAGGCAAACAAGTTCAGTCCATGGGGCAAACGCTGCGCGGAGATGCTGGATGCGGTGGAGCAAGGGGGAACGCCGCCGCGCGACGGGTGAGCGGGCGTCCGCTGTCGCGCCGGCTGGCAGCTGTGCTCCTGCTCCTAACGGTCCTGTCGGCTGTCCTGGTCCGCCCCCCGGCCTTCGCACAGGGATCGCCGCGTGACTCTGGCGTGCGGCTCGATGCCGATCGCTTCACCATCGTGGCCGAGCGGCAGGACGAGCGTCTGGCCCGCTCGCTGCTCGCCGAGGCGCAGCGCCGCGACACGTTCCCCGGGTTGCCGCGGCCACGGCAACAGGTACTCATTGCCATCGCCCCCGACGCAGCCCGTCTGCGCGCCTGGGTCGGACCCGACGCACCGGAATGGGGCGCCGCCTTCGCGTTCCCCGACCAGCGTCGCATCATCATGCAAGGCCGCGGGGCCGGCTCCGATGCCGGTGATCCGCGTGTGGTGCTGCGCCACGAATTGGCGCATCTCGCGCTGCACGAGGCGCTGGGGTCGCTGCCGCCACGTTGGTTCGACGAGGGCTATGCCAGCTTCGCCGCCGGAGAATGGACGCGCGAACAGGCCTTCGAGACCTCGCTTGGCATGGTGTGGCGTACCCTGCCCACGCTCGAGGCCCTCGAGCGTGGTTTTGTCCGTGGCGGAGTGGAAGCGTCGTGGAGCTATGCCATGGCGCACCGCGTGGTGAGCGAGCTGGATGCCCTGGGCGGCGACGCCGGCCTCGGCAACTTCTTTGCGTATTGGAAGCAGAGCGGCTCGTTCGAGCGGGCGGTTCGTACGGCGTACGGCATGACCGGCGAGGCGTTCGAGAAGCACTGGCGCGCGCAAACGCGCACGCGGTACGGCGCCCTCGCATTCGTGACGAACGTGTCGGCTGCCGTCGGGCTGTTCTCGCTGGTGCTCGTGCCGCTGTTCATGATCCGCCGGCGCCGCGATCGCCGGAAGCTGGAGGCCATGCGCGCTGCCGACGCCCTGCAGGAGGCGGCCGCGCGGGAAAGCGCGTTGCAGGCCATCCTCGACGGCGGCGTGTCGGAGGCGGAGCCTCGGGTGACGCCGTAAGCGGCCGCCGGGTTGTTGGGCAGGCCATGTCGCCGGGGCACGGCTCGCCGCCGTCCCTTGTGGCGCCTCCCGCCGCGCCCTAATCTCCCCCGTATGACCACGAACGACACCTCGCGCTCGCGCACCCTGCTGTACTGGGGCCTGGCTGCCGCCTCGCTTCTGTTCGGTTACGTCGACCTTGCCCGCGGTGGCGAAACCATTGCGCCGGTCCTGCTGGTGCTGGGGTATGTGGTCCTGGTGCCGCTGGCGATCCTGAAGGGTTGAGATCGCCACACGGATGTTCCACTTTGTGGCAGGGACAAGATCCCGCCCAACGTGACAATCCGGTTAAAGTTCTGCCTCACCGGGAACAGCGCCCCCCCCTCGTTGTAGTTTCGCTACAGCAAGCGGTCGCGACGGGGCGTAAAGCGGGCGAATAGCTCAGCTGGTTAGAGCACCTGTCTTACACACAGGGGGTCGGGGGTTCGAATCCCTCTTCGCCCATCCCACCGAGACCGACGGCCGCAACTTGCCGGCGGATCGCGGCGGCCGCAGTTTCTTCGACTTACCCCCAGACCCGCGTGGCTTCGCACAGTCAACGGGTTGCTCCATCCCCCCCGGGGTTCCCGGGTCCACGGCTCAGGTGCGGAGGTTACGACATTGATGTCACGGCATTTCCAGGCGATCGCAGGGATTGGTTTGGCCCTCGGTGGCACCCTCGTGCCCTCGACGGTTTCGGCCCAGTACAACCGGGTCCCCGATCCGAACGCGAAGCGCGTCATGGTTGCGGTGTTCCGCAGCGGCGACAAGGGCCTGGGGGTGCAGGCCGCCGACGCGGTACGCTCGCGCATGGGAAGCGAGTTCCCGTTCAAGCAGGTGTATGTGCTGCCCAAGCAGGACATCACCGCCACCCTCGAGGCGTCCGGGTTCCCCGTCACCGAGGCGCTTGAGCCGCATGACCAGAAGGCGCTGGCTACCCTGCTGCGCGCCGACGAGTACATCACCGGCATCGCCACCAAGACGCCCACGGGCGTCAAGGTCGAGGCGTATCTGGTGCTCGCTCGCGACAACGCGCTCGTGCAGCCGCTCGGCACGTACGATGTGAAGGGCATGGGCGACGCCTCGAGCGGTATCGCCAAGGAGCTCAAGGAAGCGCGCAAGCAGCTCGAGTTCGAGCAGAAGTGCATCAACGCGGCGCGTCAGCAGCAGTACGATGCGGCCATTGCGGCGGCCAAGGAGGGCATTGCCGCCTATCCCAAGGCCACCCTGGCACGCATCTGCTGGGCCAACGTGCTCGTGACGCAGAAGGCGCCGGCCGCCCAGCAGCTGGAGCTGGCCAAGGAGATCGTCAACCTCGATCCCAAGAGCCGTCCGGGGCTCGCCATCCTCGCCCAGAGCTACCGCGACACCAACCAGGGGGACTCGGCCGTCGTGACGCTCACGCGTCTGCTGGCTACCGACCCCAAGAATCCGCGCCTCCAGAAGGACGTGGTGGAAGCCATTGCCGCCCTGGCCAACCCGGCGGTGGCCAAGCCCGTGATCGACGAAGCGGTGCAGGCCAACCCGGGCGACCCGGAGTTGCTCAAGCTGCGTTGGCTCATCCTGCTCTCCACCAAGGACTACAAGCAGGCGTTCGAGCAGGGTGACGAGCTCATCAAGCTCGACACGGCCTTCGCGGATACGACCTACTTCATCCGTACCGCCCGTGCCTACGCGGCCGACAGCCAGTTCCAGAAGGCGGCGGAGACGGCCTCGAAGGGCATCGCGAAGTTCCCGAGCAACGGCTCGCTCATCTACGAGCAGATCGTGGGGCTGCGCGCCGCGGGCCAGAACCAGCAGGCCCTCGAAGCGCTCGACAAGGCGCTGGCGGCCAAGATGCCGGTCGAAAACGCCCAGACGCTGCGCATCACGCTGCTCAAGGACTTGGGCAAGGGTGACGAAGTGCTGCCCGCCATCAAGGCGGCCATCGCCGCGGGCGACACCACCACGAACCTGCGTCTGCTCGCCCTCCAGGCGGCCAACGACGCGTACAAGAAGGCCGCGGCGTCCAAGTCGATCGAGGATTTCACCACCGCGGTAGACGTGCTCAAGTACGCCGACTCGGTGGCGCCCAACAACCTCAAGGCGCAGTCGCAGTTCCTGCTGGGTGCCACGTACGTGGCCTTCGGTCAGGCCAAGCTGGCCGCGGCGCAGCAGAGCAAGCAGTGTGCGCCGGCCAAGGAAGCCAAGGATCTCTTCGTCGAAGCGCAGATCCTGCTGCCCCGGGGTGGTTCGTTCTCGCCTGATGCCATGCGCCAGCTCATGGGCGCCGTCATGCAGCTCGATCCGTACGCCGATCAGCTCATCAAGGCGATCTGCAAGTAATCGCCACGCACGCTGTACCTGCGGGCCCGCCGTCCTCGTGACGGCGGGCCCGCAGGCGTTTGCCCCTACCGAGAACGGCATTACCGCGGGGTATCACATCCGTGCGAACCCACGGGTAATGCACATTTTTGCGCGCGTCATCGTCTGTTGACGCTGCTGTCCGCATCTCACTATCATGCCCCGTTGCGACGCCCCTATACGCGCCATCGTGGCGCCTCTGCCGCTCTCATGAAGCGCCTGCTCGTCTGCCCCAACTGCGCGTGAGCCCCTTCCGTACGCTGACCGCCAGCCGCGTCGGCGCCTATCACGTGCCCGTGCTCCTGCCGGAAATCGAGGCGCTGCTGGCCGGCACCTCCACGGTGCTCGATTGCACGCTCGGGGGCGGTGGCCACTCCGCGGCGTTTCTCGAACGAGGCATGCGCGTCACGGGCGTCGATCGGGATCCGCGTGCCCTCGCGGCCGCGCGCGAGCGCCTCGCCGATTTCGAGCGCTCCGGGCAGTTTCGCGCGCTCCTCGGCAACTACGCCGACGTGAGCGGAGCGGGGCTGGCCTACGCCGAACGCTTCGACGGCATTCTCCTCGACCTCGGGGTGTCGTCACATCAGTTCGACGACCTGACACGGGGATTCACCTTTCGTGAAGGGGCGCCCCTCGACATGCGCATGGGCACCGACGCCGATCAGGACGCGGCCGAATTGCTCAACTCCATCGACGAGGTCGACCTCTCGGCGCTGCTGCGCGCCTATGCCGACGAGCCGCGTGCCGCGCGGCTGGCACGGGAGATCATCCGGCGCCGAGAACGACGGCCCTTTGCCACCGCCGATGATCTGGTCGATGCCATTCGCGCCGTGCTTGGGCCGCGCAGTGGGGCGCCCGATTTCGCCCGCATCTTCCAGGCGGTTCGCATCGCCGTCAACGACGAGCTGGACGGGCTGGAGCGCGCGCTGCCGGCGCTACGCGACCGGCTGACGCCCGGCGGGGTGCTGGCGATCATCGCGTATCACAGCGGCGAAGATCGCCTCGTGAAGAACGCGTTTCGTGAGTGGAGCACCGCCTGCGTCTGCCCGCCCAAGCAGATGGTCTGTACCTGCCGCGGGGCGCCGCTCGGCGAAACGCTCACCAAGCGGCCCATCAATGCCGGCGAGGCCGAAGTGGAGGCCAACTCGCGGGCGCGCAGCGCTCGACTGCGCGCGTGGAGGCGTGCGCGTTGATGGCCACCGCCACGCGCCGACGTCGCACGCCCCTCAAGGGGCGCGCCGTTGTGGCACTGGGACTCGCCCTTTTTTTGGCGGTCACAACCGCCGTGGTGTGGCGACGCTCCACGGGCGTGCGCACGATCACACAGATCCAGCGACTGCAGGAGGAGCGGCGCTCGCTTCTGGCGCAGGAGAAGTACCTGGAAAGCCAGCTGCGTCGCGCCACCAGCCGGCGCACCGTGGTTCAGGAGGCGCAGCGTCGCCTGGGCATGGTGCGCCCCGGCGAGGCCCAGACACGATTCATCGTGCTGCCTGTGGCCGCTGACCAGCGTGTCACCAATGCGGATGTCATCGACAGCCTGCCGCCGCAATGATCGGTCCGTTCTCGGGGCGAAGCGAGGCACACCCCGCCCCCTCCGGTTCCGGTTCGCGGGCGCCGCTGATGGGGGCGTCCACCGATGGTGAGGCGCAGGACCCGGCCATCAGCCGCGCCCGCGCCTCGGTGGTGCATGTCAGCCTGGTCCTGTTTGCGGCGGCGGTGGTCGCGAAGTCGGCGCAGCTGCAGATCGTGGCGCACGACCGCTGGCGGAAGGAGGCGGAAAGCCAGCACGTCGTGGATGTGAAGGTCCTGCCACCGCGTGGCGCCATTCTCGATGCCACCGGGACCGTGTTGGTCGAGACGCGCGAGGAGGTGCAGATCATCGTCGAACCACACAAGCTGGGGCTCACCCGGCGCAAGGGTGTCGATGGCACGGTGCGAACGGTCGACTCCCGTGTTGCCCTCCGCAAGGCATTCAAGGAGCTGCGGGTCCCCGACAAGTGGGTGAAGCGTGCCTTCAACCGCCGGGAGTACAAGTGGGTGGAGCTGCCCATGCGCTTCGCGCCTTCCGACGTGGCGCGGCTCAAGGGGCTCAACGGCATCCGGCTGCGCCCGCGGCTGGAACGGGTGAACTCCACGCCCGAGGGGCTGCGCGGCATCGTCGGGCTCGCCACGGCGAGCGGCGGGGCGATCAGCGGCATCGAGCGTGAACTCGATCATCTGCTGCGGGGGGAGGCCGGGCGAGATCCGCTCGTGAAGGATGGGCGAGGCGGACGAATGGGCTCTCCCATGCTCACGCCCGTCGCGGCACGGCCGGGGAACAACGTCGTGCTCACCATCAATCAGCAACTGCAGGAAATCGCCGAGGAGGCGCTGGCCAACGCTCGGCAGCGCACACGCGCCACCGGCGGTGATGTGCTCATCCTCGACCCGCGTGACGGAGCGGTGCTGGCCATTGCCGGCGCCCGCAACGGAAGGGCCACCACCGGGAACGGCCTCACCGAGGCGTTCGAACCGGGCTCGGTCATGAAGCCGTTCATCATCGCCCGGCTCCTCGATCTCAAGCGCCTCACTCCCGACCAGCAGTTCAACACCTTCAACGGACGCTGGAAGTACGGCACCCTCAAGACCTACCAAGACACCCACGAAGCGGCGCAGATGTCTGTGCGCGACATCGTGCGTTTCTCGAGCAACATCGGGACGGTGCAGGCCTCGCTCAAGCTCAGCGACGCGGAAGAGTATGAGGCACTGCGCGATTTCGGCTTCGGGGTCCCGACCGGGGTGTCCTACCCGTCGGAATCACGCGGCAACCTGCGCCTGCCGCCGTACTCCGACCTGGACCATGCCCAGATGTCGATCGGGTACGCGATGAACGCCACGCCGCTGCAGATCGCGGCCGCCTATGCCGCCATCGCGAATGGTGGCGAGCTGTTGCAGCCGTCGCTCGTGCGCGAAGTGCGTGACACCGAAGGCACGGTGCTCTATCGGCACACGCGTACCGTCGTGCGGCGCGTGCTTTCCCAGGAGGTGTCGGCGCTGATGCGCGACATGCTCAAGAGCGTGGTGGACAGCGGCACCTCCACCGCCGCCGACTTGCAGACCTTCGATGTGGGGGGCAAGTCCGGTACGGCCCGACGCGTGCGCGACAATGGCCGGGGCTACGACGTCGGCAAGTACAACTCGAGCTTCGCCGGGATGTTCCCCGTCGACAACCCGCAGTACGTCATCGTGGCCCGGCTCATCGATCCGCAGGGTACCTACTACGGCGGGCTGGTGTCGGGCACCATGGTGAGCGACCTGCTGCAGTCGGCCATCTCGACGCGCAACGCCTCACTCGATCGCGCCGAACTCGCCCGCATCGCCCGACCCATGGCGGCCCCAGCGCCCAAGGTGCTCACCCCGGCGCAGCAGGTGGCGGCACAGCGTGATTCCGCCCGTTTCGATTCGCTGCGCGCCCCGGAGCCGCCCAAGGCGGAGCCCGTGCCCATGCCCTCGCGTATCGTCGTCGAGTTGCCGTTCGCGGCGCCGCGCGAATCGCGGCGCCAATCGGCACCGGCCATGCGCCCCGTGCCATCGGTCTACGGCCTCACGGCACGACAGGCGGCGCGCACCCTCTATGCCGCCGGCTTCCAGGTGAACCTCGTGGACGGCACGAACGTGCGCACCCGTCCCGCCGCCGGTGTGGTGGTGCGCACTGGCTCCACCGTGCAACTGGAATCGCCCCGATGAATGCTCCCCGTCCGCCTGCCGTACCGGTGGCGCTCCTGGTCGACACGCTGCGGGAGGCCGGGCTGCTGGTCGGCACGTCGCCGCCGCTCCCCGAGCGGCTGCACGACCTCGTCGACGACAGTCGGCGGGTAACGCCCGGGGCCGCCTTCGTGGCCGTACGCGGGGCGGCGCAGGACGGGCACGCATGGTTGGCCGCCGCGCAGGCGGCGGGAGCCACCCTGGCGCTCGCGGAAGATGCGCAGGCG
>VYLE01000758.1_pt1 | contig 16855 bp, 18 predicted proteins | sample 5114391 | NCBI WGS metagenome assembly VYLE01 (sample SAMN12291771, study PRJNA351875) | freshwater metagenome | isolation source: freshwater lake | place: USA: Michigan, Kent Lake | collected 2013-08-15
TGGGTTAGTGGTAGCGTAACATGAGCGGGTGTTGGGTTTCATGCTTCAACCCAACCTACGTTCTATGTTAGCAATCAGCTTTTTAGTCAGCTGTACCGATAACTGATAACTGATGACTGATAACTGATGACTGATGACTGATGACTGATAACTGATGACTGATAACTGATAACTGATAACTGATAACTGATAACTGATAACTGAAATGACTTTTACGATCACTCAAAACCAAAATCAATATCTTACCTATTGTCTCAAGGATGAAGAAGCTGACGCTTATCTGGAAGTGGTTCCCGCTAGGGGAGGAATCATCACCCGTTGGCAAATTTGCGGAGAAGATATTTTATATCTGGACAGAGAAAGATTCAAAGATCCTAACCTCAGTGTGCGAGGAGGAGTCCCGATTTTATTCCCTATCTGCGGCAACTTACCCGATAATACCTATCAACACCAAGGCCGAAACTATAGCCTCAAACAACACGGATTTGCTCGTGATTTACCCTGGCAAGTGAGCAAACAAAGCACCGAAACTGCCGCTAGTTTAACCCTAGAATTAAACAGTAATGAAGCAACTCGTCAAGTCTATCCCTTTGATTTTCAATTAATCTTTACATATCAACTGCAAGGAAACAGCCTCAAAATTCACCAAAAAGTTATTAATCTTTCACCCGAAAAAATGCCCTTTTCTATCGGGTTCCATCCCTATTTTCAAGTCACCGATAAAACCCGATTATCTTTTGATATTCCCTCCTCCCAATACCTCGACCAACGCAGGAAAACCCTCCATTCCTACTCCGGCAACTTTGACTTTAATCTCGAAGAAATTGATGCCGCTTTTCCGCAAATTACTCGCCATCAAAGTAGTTTTAGTGATTCCTATCATCAGCGTCAAATTATCCTCAGTTACGATAATCTCTATACAACTATAGTTTTTTGGACTCTGAAAGATAAAAATTATATCTGTCTCGAACCCTGGAGCGCCCCCCGCAACGCCCTCAACACAGGCGAACATTTGACCTACCTGGAACCCCAGAGTAGCCGTGAGGCGATCGTGGAAATGCGAGTCAATCAAATTTAAATTACCCCTTGACTTAGCCCAGATAAGATGTTATATTGATGAATCGTGTGCAGAACACGAAACGGGTCGCTAGCTCAGCGGTAGAGCACTCGGCTTTTAACCGATTGGTCTTGGGTTCGAATCCCAGGCGACCCATAAAAACTTACTGATACAGAAAGATTGACTTGTCTTCCCCTGTCTATGGATTAGCCTTGCATACCAGCAGTCCCCAACTAGGACTGGCCCTCTCTAATTTCAGCGATGATAGTCGTCAACAAACTTGGGACTTAGACAGGGACTTATCGAACCTATTCCACCCCTATCTAAAACAGTTCCTAGCCCCGCAAAAATGGGCTGATTTAGCCTTTCTAGCCACCGCTAAGGGGCCGGGGAGCTTTACCAGTACCCGCATCGGTATAGTCACGGGTAGAACCCTAGCACAACAATTACAGCTACCGATTTTTACCGTCTCCAGTTTAGCGGCCTTTGCTTGGTCACAACGGGATTTTTACCCCCTTGATACCCATCTAGCCCTAGAAATGCCCGCAACTAGGGGAAAATTGTATGTGGGCATCTATCGGGGTAATCGGGTTTATTTAGCTGATAGGCTGATGACTCCAGAACAATGGCAGCACACTTTAGAAAACTTAACTATTTCCTATCAAAGATTAGCCACACCCAGTTATTTAGGCATAAATGCCCCCGATATCCTCGATTTAGCCCATTTGGATTGGCAAATGGGAAAACGCCCCCATTGGTCGGAGGCGCTACCATTTTACGGGATGTGATTAATGGATTTCTTGCAAAAATCAAAAATCTGACCTTAGGTGAGGAGTAAGGAGCCAGTAGTCAGGATTCAGGAGAATTAAGAATGAGCATTAATCAATTAAATGCTCTAATTGGGAATTCCCTCTTTTTTTCAAACTATAGCCAGCTAGTCCGAGGGTTACTAATCCTAAAACTGCGCTAGGTTCTGGGACAGGTTTCACGGAATAAATCGCCACATTACGACTGACTTCATTGGCAACAATTAACAGGGGAGTACCATTGGGACTATCGGCAGCGGGAATAAATAATAATCCTTCGGGAGAGATATCGCCTAATTGCCAATCGTTGATATAATCAACAAAGAAAGGATGACTAGGGTTGGTGATATCATAAACCATGAAACCGCCAGCCCTTTCTATTCCCACAAAAGTATAGAGACGATTGCCTACAGTTCCCACGGCTAAACCTTCCGGTTCCGGGCCGCGGTTATCGCTACGACTATCGAAACTACTAGGAGTACCATCGGAATTAAAGATACTAGGAGTTAGGGGAGTTGCCGAAAAAGCCGCCAAAATTTGTTCAAAATCATCGCCGCTATCGAAGACTTGGGACAGTCCATTAGTGACATTCCAAATCGAAAAAGAACGACCACCGTAGGCAAAAAGTTGACTATATTGACCTTGGTCGTTACGTCCGTCGATGCTAGAAACATCCAAACGGCCGAGATTTTGGGCTAATTGCAATTCGGCGGCATTAGGAAAAACATTGGGGTCTAAGGTTAAACTAGAAACTCGTCTGGCCTCATCTCTAGTATCCCCTTCGTTGGCAGTAATTAAATAGGTTTGTCCGGCGATGGTAACGGTGGCGATCGTATCCGGTTGATATAAGCCAAAAACCGGCCAATTATTAATTCTCACTGCTGGGGAATTAGCCGCTCCTCCAAATACTACCCCATCTCGATCGCTAGGGTCCAAACCATTACCTGGTGCGTTAAAATTTTTGGCTCCTAGGGGTACAATACTGGTGACTTGAGCGTTAGCAACATCGACTACGGCAACAGCATTATTTTCCTGTAGAGACACCCATGCAGTGGTTCCATCGTCGGAAACGGTGATGTATTCTGGTTCCACATCTTGGGAAACCGTTTGACCGGGGAAAATGCGGACTCCCTGATTTCTTAAAGTGTTCTCTTGACCATTAAAACGGGTAAAGGTAGCAGTGTTGACCGTGGCATTGAGAACACCAGTGCTAAGGTCAATAATACTAACGGAACCATTGGGATCGATCGCCCCTCTTGCTTCCCCTTCGTTAGCGACCAAAACCCGATTACCGTCAGGAGTAAAGGTTAACATATCTGGTAAAGCACCCACAGTAACCTGACTCTGAAAGACACCATTAGTATTGAAAAAGACCACACTGCCGTTATTGGTAATCTGACTAGCTTCCATGGCCACGGCCACGATACCATTTTTGATGGCAACGCTGTTAACCCCTGCACCGTAGGGACTAAGATCGATCGAGGGTAAGCGAATTGGACTAGCGGGATTGCTGATATCGGCAATATCTAGACGATTATTGGGACCGGTCACGAATAATTTTCGACTAGCTGGGTCATAAGCGGGGATTTCTGCCCCGAAGTTATTAGCAGCAGTTGTACTATTGCCAAGACTGCTCAATCGGGTGATATTTAAAGCTGAGGCAGATTCGGTAACAATATTGATACTGCCAGCAATTGACAGCAAGGTTAATAAAAATTGCCAATGGTGACGATAGATAGGATGAATCATATTTTTAGCTGAAAACCTGCAAAAAAAGGCTAAACAATTGCATTTTTTCAGCCCCAAGTTAAAGGAAGATTAAACAAGAGAGAAATTAAGGATATCTTCAAAATTTGGCCAAGGTCAGTAAAAGCGAACTAGGAGAAGGAGTTCCTCGATCGCTTTTTAGTTGAACGGCTCATTTACCGGAGTGATAACATGGTTTAGTATAAGCTCGATCAATATGGAATCAAGACTCGTGTTATCTATTCTCCTAGCCGATTTCAAGATCATTTTTGAACGTGACCCCGCTGCCCGCAACTGGTTAGAGGTACTGTTTTGTTATCCTGGATTACAGGCTTTACTGTGCCATCGCTTCGCCCATTGGCTATATCAGATCGGGATTCCCTTTATTCCCCGTTTAATTTCCCATCTTGCCCGTTTTCTGACTGGTATCGAAATTCACCCCGGCGCCCAAATTGGTCAGGGTGTTTTTATCGACCATGGCATGGGAGTTGTCATCGGAGAAACCGCCATTATCGGTGATTATGCCCTCATCTATCAGGGAGTTACTTTAGGAGGGACGGGGAAAGAAAGCGGTAAACGTCACCCGACTCTAGGGGAAAATGTGGTCGTCGGCGCTGGGGCCAAGGTTTTAGGTAATATTTATCTGGGTAATAACGTTCGCGTCGGTGCTGGTTCTGTGGTCCTACGCGATATTCCCGCCGATTGTACCGTTGTTGGTGTACCCGGTCGTTTAATCTATCGCGCTGGGACGCGGGTGCAACCCCTCGAACACGGTGATTTACCCGACTCGGAAGCGGTGGCTATTCGCGCCTTGGTGGACCGCATCGAACAACTGGAAAAACAAGTGTACGAATTGCGGCTAGAACGGTCAAAAGAACCAGATTATCGGATTAATTGCCCAGTTTTAGCCCATTTAGAAGAAGAAGCGAGTCATGGCTGTTGCCCTGCGGCCGATCAAGATATGCGCGAGTTTCTCGAAAGAGCGGTTTAACCCCGAGAATCTTTTGATATGATAGAAGACTGGTTTTCTAGTAGCTGAAACCCATTCGTCAAAGCTATTATTGTTAAGGACTACTTGGCACCATCCGATGGCTCAAACTGACTCGATCCGTATCCGTGGCGCCCGACAACACAATCTCAAAAATGTTGATCTCGAATTACCCCGCAATCAGTTGATTGTTTTTACGGGAGTGTCGGGATCGGGCAAATCTTCCCTCGCTTTCGACACTATTTTTGCCGAGGGACAGCGCCGCTATGTGGAGTCCCTCAGCGCCTATGCGCGCCAATTTTTAGGACAATTGGATAAACCCGATGTGGATGCGATCGAGGGTTTAAGTCCGGCTATTTCCATTGACCAAAAATCCACTTCCCACAATCCCCGTTCTAGTGTGGGAACTGTAACGGAAATTTACGATTACTTGCGTTTATTGTTCGGTCGTGCCGGTGAACCCCATTGTCCCCATTGCGATCGCAATATTGCCCCCCAAACCATCGATCAAATGTGCGATCGAGTGATGGAATTAGCCGATAAAACCCGATTTCAAATCTTAGCGCCAGTAATTCGCGGCAAAAAAGGCACCCATAAGCAATTAATCTCTAGTTTGGCCTCCCAAGGCTTTGCCCGGGTGCGGATTGACGGCAAGGTAGTAGAATTATCCGAGGGCATCGAGTTAGATAAAAAACATCTTCATGATCTTGAAATTGTTATCGATCGCCTGATCAAAAAAGAGGGTTTACAGGAAAGATTAGTGGATTCTTTAACCACTTGTTTAAAGCATTCCGATGGTGTAGCGATTGTGGAAATTCTCGATGAGAATAACGAAGATAATCCCGAAGTTACCAAAGAAATTATCTTTTCCGAAAAATTTGCCTGTCCCGAACACGGGGCAGTTATGGAAGAGTTATCCCCCCGTTTATTCTCTTTTAATTCTCCCTATGGTGCTTGTCCCAACTGTCACGGATTGGGCAGTTTACGGAAATTTTCGGCAGATTTAGTCATTCCAGACCCAAAACAACCGGTATATTCTGCTATTGCCCCCTGGTCAGATAAGGATAACTCCTACTATCTTTCTCTCCTCTACGGTTTAGGGCAAGCTTTAGGTTTTGAAATTCAAACCCCTTGGCAGAAACTAACAAAAACCCAGCAAGATATCATTCTCTATGGGAGTAAAGAACCGATCTATTTTGAAGATGATTACCGTTATGATACTGGTCGCGGTTACTATCGAGAATTTGCGGGAGTTATCAATATCTTAGATAGGAATTATCAAGAAACCACCTCGGAAGTTATTAAACAAAGACTAGAGAAATATATTGTTAACCAAACCTGCGAAGTTTGTCACGGAAAAAGATTAAAACCGGAAGCTTTATCGGTACGTTTAGGACAATATACGATCACGGATTTTACCGGAGTTACCATTCGGGATTGTTTGCAGAGAATTAATGATTGTCATTTAACCCCAAGACAAGCATTAATTGGGGAATTAGCCCTCAAAGAAATCAAAGCGAGACTACAATTTTTAATCGATGTGGGATTAGATTATCTTACCCTCGATCGACCGGCGATGACTTTATCCGGGGGAGAATCCCAACGAATTAGATTAGCTACTCAAATCGGTTCGGGATTAACGGGAGTATTATACGTTCTCGATGAACCTAGCATTGGATTACACCAAAGAGATAATAGTAAACTGTTAGAAACCCTGCAAAGATTGCGAGATTTAGGTAATACTTTAATTGTCGTCGAACACGATGAAGAAACGATTCGGGCAGCCGATTATGTGGTCGATATCGGTCCGAAAGCGGGGATTCATGGCGGAGAAATCATCTGTCAAGGCAGTTTTAAAACCCTTTTAAAGTCCAAAAAATCGATAACAGGGGCCTACTTATCGGGCCGCAAAGTTATTGAAACTCCCCCCCAAAGAAGGGAAGGGAATGGTAATGCTTTAGTCTTAAAAAATTGCCATCAAAATAACCTAAGAAATATTGATGTAACGATTCCTTTAGGAAAATTAGTCTCGATTACGGGGGTATCTGGTTCGGGCAAATCTACCCTAATTAATGAGTTATTATATCCAGCTTTACAACATCATTTAACCCGTTTAACTCCCTTCCCCAAAGAGTTAGAGAAAGTGGAAGGATTGGACGCGGTTGATAAAGTAATTGTCATCGACCAATCACCGATAGGACGCACTCCTCGGTCAAATCCTGCCACCTATACGGGGGTTTTTGACATTATTCGCGAGATTTTCACCGAAACCATCGAAGCAAAAGCTAGAGGTTACAAAGCGGGGCAGTTTTCTTTTAATGTTAAAGGAGGACGCTGTGAAGCTTGCCTAGGCCAAGGAGTAAACGTCATCGAGATGAATTTTCTCCCCGATGTCTATGTGCAGTGTGATGTGTGTAAAGGGGCGCGTTATAATCGGGAAACCCTACAGGTTAAGTATAAAGGTTATTCGATCGCCGATGTCTTAGATATGACGATCGAGGAAGCATTAAAGGTCTTTGAAAATGTCCCCCGGGCCACCACCAGATTACAAACTCTCGTGGATGTGGGTTTAGGATACTGTAAACTCGGTCAAAGCGCGCCCACTTTATCCGGTGGGGAAGCGCAAAGGGTGAAATTAGCGGCCGAATTATCCCGACGGGCCACGGGAAAAACCCTATATTTGATCGATGAACCGACTACGGGGTTATCTTTTTATGATGTGCATCATCTCTTAGATGTGTTACAAAGATTGGTCGATAAAGGTAATTCGATTATCGTCATCGAACATAATCTCGACGTGATTCGCTGTAGCGATTGGATTATTGATTTGGGACCGGAAGGAGGGGACAAGGGAGGAGAATTAATCGCGGTGGGAACACCGGAAACCGTGGCTAAATGTGAAAAATCCTACACCGGTCATTATCTTGCCCAAGCATTACTTCAATATCCCCCAAAAAAGCGGGATAATATTAGGGAAGAACACAGAGATAATAAAGCCAATGATCAAGATTAGTATTTAACTCTTGTTCGCTCTTAATTTCCTGACCGGTTTTCCAAGAATAAATTTTAATCTCTTGAAAGTAAGACCTTAACTGTCTTAATTGTTCTTTGGGGGTGGCGTAATAATTTCGCAGACGAAAATTATGGGGTTCATCCCGAATAATTGCATAGTCAGCAGTCAATAACTGTTGGTAGCTAAGAGAGGGATTACAGGCCCGCAAAATCGCCCAGATGACTAAATTGACATAGCTACTAAAAGGATTCAAACTAATCTTTTTTTTCCAATCGAATTCTGGGATAATTCCCTGAAGATTATGACTAGAAAAGCAAAAATAACCACCCGCTTTACCGATGCGGCTAATTTCCTCTAAAACTAGAAAACGGTCAGCATGGGAAATATAATCAATGCCATTAAAACTAAAGAGAATAAAATCAAAATAATTATCCGCAAATTGTTCTAGATTTCTAGCATCGGCCACTTGCCAGACTAAATGGGGGAATTTTTGACGACAAGCGGCGATCATTTCCGTAGAATAATCAACACCGATATATTCTCCCACAAGAGGGGCAAAATACTTCGTAGTCCGTCCCGCACCTACCCCTAAATCAAGCATTTTCATCGTCGATAAACGCTCTTGCAGCAGGGTTAAAATTGTCTTTTCTGCCGGCTGTAGTGCGGTTAATTGGGCATAATAACCGACAATACTAGGGTCTCTATAGGTTTGCTGATTTTTGTCCTTAATCATTCTTGAGCGCTCTTTCCTCATAATCTGGCTGTTTTTCTCTTACTAATAATTCACCTTCCCAACCGCCAATTACTTCTTCAAAAAAGCCTTCTTGCCATTGGCTAAATGTAGTTTTTTCTTCTTGTTCTTTTAGAGATATTGGCTGATAAACTAAGGTGACTTCTAAATCTGTGTTTTTAAGTTCAGGCGGTAAAGATATTTGTAATGTTCCATCTTCTCCTACACGGGTTTTAAAACTAATTGTTCTCATGGTTTCGGCTAAGGTTACTACTATCATAAGGATAGTGTAATATGTCCTCATCTGACAAGGTGCGTCCCCTGCGGTCTTTTAACCATAAAGACATCTTCACCCCAAACAGGTCGGACATGACAGAAACTACCATCCGATGAGAATGGCCATACATCCCACTCAAGACACCGTTATGCCGCTCTCTTCTCTTCGAGATCGAACTCACGATGTTGCATAACCACGAGAAACTTGATATATTGGCAGTTGATAAATATTATTGAAAATTTACTGGCGGCATAAATATGTTATCAACTGATGTCAGACAAAAATCGATGATTAAGAGAATTGAGCAAGTTGTTTCTATTTTAATGGAAGACCGTCCTTTCTTTAAAGAGGAACTTAATTATTCAGAAATAGTGAAACATTTGGTTGAATTATTTGAAAAAAATTTACCTTTTGAGGAGTTTAACACTATGTCAGAGGCAGAACTGAAAGAGCATTGTAGCTTGATTATGTCCACAGAAATCCTGTCAAAAATTGGCGGCGATTTTACTCCTGAACAAATGGCTATTTTCGATGAAGCAATTAAGCGTAAATAGGTAATTATGAGTTATTTGTTAGATACTAATATCGTCTCTTTGATCATTAAGCGTAATCTTGAAATTTATCAAAAAATTGAAGATGTCAAAGCTCAAAGAAAAAGTATCTTTATCAGTTGCATTACTTATTTTGAAATTAAGAGGGGATTTTTGGCAGTTGCTGCACCTAAACAAAGAGAAAGATTTAACCAACTTTGTCAGGATTATCAAATTATTTTATTAGATGATTTAGCTATTTTATAAAAAGCAGCCGAAATTCATGCTCATCTTAGATTAAGAGGATTACCCATACAAACAGAAGATATTTTAATTGCTGCTACTGCTATAGTTAAAAGTTTAATTGTTGTTTCTAATGACGGTGATTTATTGAGGGTTGAAGGATTAAGTTTAGAGAATTGGGTAGAGTTATAAATTAAACCCAATCTTTAATTCATCCGACATATTTTAACAGCTTGAGTCAGTAAAGACGTGCGTTACACTACGTTAACGCACCCTACAAAATTGGCTTGAGTCAGTAAAGACGTGCGTTACACTACGTTAACGCACCCTACAAAATTGGCTATGCACCAATGATCCTATAAACGAGAATTAGCGGGGCGGTGATTTTTCCCGTGTCAATATCAAAATTAGGAGAAAGTGGCCTAATATATATATGAGGGTGCTTATTTCCTATTAAAAACCGCCAACAACCCAATGAAAACTTTAAATCAGAATCCCTGGCAAGTAGAGGGAGGAGAAACCCTGCCCCTACTTTACGAAATTGATCAACATCTTTGGTTAGAGGAAACAATAAAACTCCTCAAGGAAAATCGCTTAGATGAATTAGATGTAATCCATTTAATTGAGGAATTAGAAAGCTTGAGTAAAAGAGATAAAAACCGAGTCAGTAGCTTACTTGAACAAGTAATCAGGCATTTATTACTTTTACAATATTGGACAACAGAAGCCGAAATAAATGGGAATCATTGGCGAGCGGAAATTATCAGTGTTCGCACGCAATTAAGAAAATGTTTAACGACGAATTTACAGAATTATTTAGCTGAGGAATTACCGATAATCTATCAGGATGCTTTCGATTATGTTCAACAAAAAACTGGTTTTTCTGGCGATTTTCCCTCAGAATGTCCTTACAGTTTAGAGCAATTATTAGATAAAAATTGGTTCCACTGTGAAGATTAGACATTAAAAATGATAGAATTATCGAGGAAAGCCGTTCTAAAACGATGGGTTTTTTAACCGAAATTTGCGATAATAAGGTGCGATTAAATTATCAACTTGGCATCAATGCAGATTTTTAGCTCTTTTGTCTCATCTACGGCCACTTTTGCCGAATTATCCCTACAAGCAGCCAAGGCCCCTGTTGATACCCTCACCGGTTGGTCATTAGAGGATCGGGATCCGCAAGTGATCGAAAAATTTGTCCCCCTTCTGGATTGGTTTTATCACCATTATTTTCGGGTTAAAACCGATGGTTGGGAAAATATTCCCCCCTCAGGACAGGTATTATTCATCGGCTCCCACAACGGCGGTTTAGCGGCTCCCGATATGTTTATGATGATGTATGATTGGTTTCAACGCTTTGGCAGCGATCGCTTAGTCTATGGTTTGATGGATTCGCGAGTCTGGCGATTTTTTCCACCCCAAGCTAGTCTAGCAGCCCAAATGGGGGCCGTTCATGCCCATCCCAAAATGGCGATCGCTGCTTTAAATAGTGGCGCTAGTGTCCTCATTTATCCGGGAGGTGCTACGGATGTTTTCCGTCCCCACAGTTTAAGAAATAAAATTCATTTTGCCGGTAATCAAGCTTTTGTTAAACTAGCTTTACAGTACGAAGTGCCGATTATTCCCGCCATTTCCCACGGCGCTCACTCGACTCTGTTTGTCCTCGAAGATATTTATCCTCAATTAAAAGAATTGCATAAACAGGGTATGCCTTGGCCTTTCGGTATTGACCCCGGGACCTGTCCCATCTATTTCGGTTTACCCTGGGGACTAGCTATCGGTCCCTTGCCGAATATTCCCTTACCCGTATCGATACAGACGCGGGTTTGTCCCCCAATTATTTTTGAACGTTACGGCAAAAAAGCAGCCCGGGACCGCCGTTATGTACGCGAATGTTATGAGAAAGTCTGTTATTTGATGCAGCAACAACTCGATCAATTAGTGGCGGCCAATTCTCCCTGATACTATAGAGGAAAGTGGGGACATAGCGATCGCACTTGAGCATTGCTGCGGTCAGATTAACCCGCTTGTGAGATAATGAAGTGTTTTGAGCAAAGTTATCAGTACAGAGTTTTCTCTTGAGATTTGACGATTATTTGGGGAATGCAGAAAATTATGAAACTATTACCCGCAGAATGCCAGCATTTACAAGACAAAGTAGCCATAGTAACCGGGGCCTCGCGAGGGATCGGTAAAGCGATCGCCTTGGAATTAGCCAGCCAGGGTGCTACTGTAGTGGTGAACTATGCTAAATCTAGCAGTGCTGCCGATGCCGTTGTCGAAGAAATTACCGCGGCTGGGGGAAAGGCAATAGCTCTACAAGCAGATGTGGCTAAAAGCGAAGAAGTGGATAATTTAGTGGATAGTACCAAGGAAAAATTCGGTCATATTGATGTCTTAGTTAATAATGCCGGTATTGCCCGGGATACCCTAATGTTAAGAATGAAATTAGAAGACTGGCAAGCGGTCATCGATCTCAATTTAACCGGAGTTTTTCTCTGCACTCGCGGCGTCAGTAAATTGATGTTAAAACAGAAAAGCGGCCGCATAATTAACATCACTTCTGTATCCGGTTTGATGGGTAATCCGGGTCAATCTAATTACAGCGCCGCTAAAGCTGGTGTTATCGGTTTAACGAAAACTTTAGCCAAAGAATTTGCCAGTCGAGGCATCACTGTTAATGCCGTGGCCCCCGGCTTTATTGAAACCGATATGACTCATGACCTCAAAGCAGATGAAATTCTCAAATATATCCCCCTCTCCCGTTATGGAAAACCAGAAGAAGTTGCCGGAATGGTGCGTTTTTTAGCCGCCGATCCCGCCGCTATTTATATCACTGGTCAAGTCTTTAACGTCGATGGTGGTATGGTTATGGCTTAATTCAGTTATCAGTTATCAGTTATCAGTTATCAGTTATCAGTTATCAGTTATCAGTTATCAGTTATCAGTTATCAGTTATCAGTTATCAGTTATCAGTTATCAGTTATCAGTTATCATTGTTTTTGCTCTAGAGCGAACTAATCAATTAAGTCTCTTGCCAGATAAGGATTTAGTCGATTTATGCCCCCCTATCGAACCATACCAAGTAACGAAGAACCTTAAGTTTTAAGCTTTAAATGATATTATTCACCGCTCACTCTTCACTCTTCACTCTTCACTCTTCACTGATTACTGTTTACTGTTTACTGATTACTGTTTACTGATTACTAATTACTGATTACTGATTACTGATTACTCTTCACTAATTACTGTTTACTGATTACTGAAAATGACTTACTGTTTAGGAATTATCAATCGTTTTGGCATTGTTATGGGGGCGGATTCTCGCACGAATGCGGGAGTCGATTATATCTCGGCCTATCGGAAATTATTTGACTTTTCGGTATCGGGAGAAAGAGTAATTATGGTCTGTACATCGGGCAATTTATCGATTAGCCAAGGAGTGATTCACGAACTAAAAAGAGATCTGCACAATCAAGAGGATAAAAATCTCCATTCTCTGACTCATCTCTACGATATCGCCCACTATATCGGTGATAAAAGTCGTCAAGTACAAGCTAGGGAAAGAACTTGGCTAGAACAAGATAATATTGATTTTAAATGTAAGTTTATTCTTGGGGGACAAATTAAAGGAGAAGAACCGCAATTATTCCTGATTTATCCCCAGGGAAATCATATTCAAGCCACCAAAGAAACGCCCTTTTTACAGATAGGTGAAACTAAATACGGTAAACCGATTCTCGATCGCACTATTACCTATGATACACCCCTAGAGGAAATGGCTAAATGTGCCTTACTTTCCATCGATTCGACCATGAAATCGAATATTTCCGTTGGACCGCCTATCTATTTGAGTATGTATGAAGCGAATAGCCTAAGCCTACGTCATAAGTTACAATTGCGCCTAGGAGATCCCTACCTAGCCAAAATGCGGAAACTCTGGGAAGATTACGTCCGGCAAGCTTTCGAGGCTATGCCCAATGTGGAATGGCATTATACCGATGAAGATCCCAAAGAAGATATCATAATAGATTAAGTAACTCTTTGTGAATTAACTTTACAACTCGATGATCATTGTTACCTTGATGTTGGCAGGTAGTCTAGCTTGGTTTTTTAGCACCCTTGCTGGTGGGGGCAGCCCCCTGATTCTACTCCCCGTTTTAGGTTGGTTTCTCGATGCTGCCGTCATTCCTCCGGTTTTGACCACGGGGATGCTAATCGGTAACGTCCAACGCATGGGAATGTATTGGCGCGCCATTGACTGGCCCTCGACGGTGTGGTATCTACCCGGCGCAATTATGGGATCTACCCTCGGCGCTTTTGTCTTTGCCCATTTACAATTCAAATGGTTGCCGCTAGTTTTGGGAATTTTTCTGGTTTTATCCTCGCTTAAACAATTATTTCCCCAAGAAGAAAATCCTTTTTTTGAGATTAAAACTTGGTATTTTATGCCCTCGGGATTTATCTACGCTTTCCTCTCAGGATTAGTCGGTAGTACCGGCCCGATGATGAACCTGTTTTATATCAACTATGGGCTAGTTAAAGAACCAATGGTGGCAACGAAATCCGTTCACATGGTAGTAGTTCATGTGGCCAAATTAATCGCCTACGCAGCCTTTGGAGTTTTACATCTGCCTTTTCTCGGTTACGGTTTATTGTTAGGATTAGCGGCCTGGCCGGGCAATTGGTTAGGACAAAAAGTTTTAGAAAAAATGAGTCCCCAACAATTTAAACAAGCAGTGATGTTATTCGTTTCGATGAGTGGCTTATTGATGATCTGGCGAGAACGCGGCATCGTCTTTTAAAATTTTGCTGACAAAGGGACAAATTTTGCTAGAATACTAGATAAAGGTAAATTGTACTAGCTTTGTGTAATACGCCGATAACCGTTAAATTTGCTCCTTGATTAACCCCCTAGCTGAAAATGACAGAAACCGCCAATTTTACCCTCGAACAAGGTTTAGAACGCTACCAACAGGGAGAAAGCGCCGCCAGTTTATTGCCGGAATTTAAACAATTAAGCGATCGCAGTCCGAAAAATGCCGCCGTTTGGTCCTGTTTAGCTTGGTTATATATGCTCACCGATAAACCGGAATTAGCCCTAAAAGCCGCCCAAAAAGCCGTTAAACTCGATAAAGTTTCCCCCCAAAACCGGATCAATTTGGTTTTAGCTATGTTGGAAACCAAAACCGCCGGAGTTAGAGAACATATCGAACTGGTGCAACAATTAGTTAGTTTAAACAAAGAAGTTCGCCAAGAAGTGGATGAAAATATCGCCGATGGTTTAGCTAGAAAACCCGATTGGAAAAGTTTAGAACGCATCAAAGCTTGGTTAAATGAATAAGAATATGGAATTATCAAAACAGTTATTACTCGGCTTAAAAGCCAATGATTTTCGGCATCCCATCGACCTAGAGGCCACTAATTCCCTTAAACAGTTGCCTGGGTTAGATATAGCCGTGAGAAGTTTATTAGGTTCGGTTGCTGAGGAATTCTTTTACTTAAATAACATTGCTGCTAGTGTTTTGGTGGGGGAAAAACAATTACCCGACCTGCATAATCTCCTCCTAGAAGCTTGCCGAATTCTCGACTTAGAACCACCTCAATTATACATTCAACAAAACCCCGTTCCTAACGCCTATACCTTCGCCATGCGCGGCAAAAAACCGTTTATGGTGATGCACACTTCCCTAATTGAAATGCTGACTCCCGCAGAAATTCAAGCGGTAATCGCCCACGAATTAGGTCATCTCAAATGTGAACACGGCGTTTATCTCACTTTAGCCAATATTATGGTCCTAGCGGCGGGATTACTGCCCAATTGGGGGACAATGTTAGCACGATCCCTACAGGAGAGAATGTTAGCATGGGTGCGCTGCGCCGAGTTTAGTTGCGATCGAGCGGCTTTATTGGCAGTTCAAGACCCAAAAATCGTCATGTCGGTGTTAATGAAGTTAGCCGGAGGTTCCCCCAGTCTCGCACCTTTACTAAATTTAGAGGCTTTTATCGATCAGGCCAAGTCCTACGATGCCGTCAGCACCTCGGAAATGGGCGAAATGTTAAAGGGTTTGCAAACCCAACAGTTAACCCATCCCCTCCCCGTCCTGCGCGCGCGAGAAATCGATCGTTGGGCTAGTTCCCCCGATTATCACAATTTGTTAAAGAGTCCAAAAATGGGTTATAATGATAAAGCTAATGCCAAGGGCGAATGGCGAAATTGGTAGACGCACCACACTCAAAATGTGGCGAGGCAGCCCCTCATGTCGGTTCGAGTCCGACTCCGCCCATCAAATTACAGTAATTTCTGGCTATTATGGTGTTGATGCTTCCATCCGACTAAACATTAATCTCACGCCGAGGAGTAGATTTTACTGTCTCTAACGTGAGATTAAAAAGTGCAATTAGTCACAGACTAGAGGATAAAGTCTGTCGCCGCAATCGCAGCTAATCCACCATTGAGTTGAATTTGCATATCAACATTTAAGTTACCATCTCCCTCAATTTCTGCCTGAACAATCAAATTGCTACCAGAAATAAAGTAGTTGACTTGACCAACGCCATGGGGAGGAGTACCAAAGGGAGCAGTACCAATAAAAGTGAAAGCTTGATCACCCGCTATAGTAGTATTGGCATCGATCTCCGATAGGTCAATCTTATCCAATCCAGGAGCGAAATCTGTAAGTACGTCCCGCGCAGCACCGACCTGACTATCTGATACACTCAAGAATCGGTAAATGTCGTTACCCGCACCATTGGTCATTGTGTCAGTGCCGCTGCCACCAATCAGGGTGTCGTTACCGGATCCACCATCGAGGGTGTCATTACCTGAACCACCTTGAATATTGTCGCTGCCCGCATTACCTAGAAGGCTATCGCTGCCCCCATTACCATACATTAGATCATCACCAGCACCACCGTCAGAAGTGTCATTACCGTTATCAAGAACGATATTATCGGCGAGGCCAGTACCGTTAGTTATGTTATTGTCTAAGAGATTGCCGTCAAATATATCGGAAAAAATCGGGTTCATCGAAAATTTGGGTCTGAAACCCCGTCGTAGAACGACGGCTTTACTGTTAAATATTAGCACATTTACGAAATATATGCTAGAATGCGAGATATGGAAAAGCTATCGCTACCGATTTTACCCAACACCCGAACAAGAGTCGCTATTGCGGCGCACTTTGGGCTGTGTAAGATTAGTTTACAACAAAGCTCTCCACGAACGAACACAAGCTTGGTACGAAAAGCAAGAAAGAGTAGGCTACGCTCAAACTTCTTCAATGCTAACTGATTGGAAAAAGCAAGAAGAATTAAACTTTCTCAATGAAGTAAGCTGTGTACCCTTACAACAAGGGTTAAGACATTTACAAACAGCTTTTACTAATTTCTTTGCTGGTCGGACTAAGTATCCTAACTTTAAGAAAAAACATCAGGGAGGAAGTGCCGAATTTACCAAATC
>VYLE01000590.1_pt1 | contig 16848 bp, 11 predicted proteins | sample 5114391 | NCBI WGS metagenome assembly VYLE01 (sample SAMN12291771, study PRJNA351875) | freshwater metagenome | isolation source: freshwater lake | place: USA: Michigan, Kent Lake | collected 2013-08-15
GGGCCGCGGCGGCGGGGCGCGGTGAGGGGTGGCCGGCCGATCACCCGGCCCGCCTAAGCCGCGGGCGCTGCGCCGTGCGTGCATCGTCGGCCGTGCTGAACGCCGACACCGCCTCGGTGAGCTGGCCCGCCCGTTCCCGCAACTCCACGCTCGCAGAGCTGCTCTCCTCGGCGTTGGCGGCCACGGTCTGCGTGACGATGTTGATCTGCTCGATCGCCACGGCGATCTGTGAGACACCCTGCTCCTGCTGCCGTGTGGCGGCGGCCACTTCGCCAATGGTGCTGCTCATGCGGTCGGCCTGCTTGGCGATCATCGCCAGCTTGTCGAGCACGACATCGTTGAGCGTCACGCCCGCCGCGGCCGCGCTCACCGAGCTCTCGATCAGCTGCGCCGTGTTCTTGGCCGCTTCGGCGCTGCGCAGCGCCAGGCTGCGCACCTCCTCCGCCACCACGGCGAACCCGCGCCCCGCGTCGCCGGCCCGCGCGGCTTCCACTGCCGCGTTCAACGCCAGCAGATTCGTCTGGAAGGCGATCTCGTCGATCGTCTTGACGATCTTGGCCGTGGCGTCGGCGCCGCTCTTGATGCGGCCAATCGCGTCGGTGAGCTGGCGCATGCTGTCCACGCCGGCAACCGCATCATGTCGCGACTGTTCCGCAATCGTCCGCGCTTCCGTGGCATGCGCGGCACTCACCTGCGTCATGCTCGTGAGCTCCTGCAGGCTGGCGGCGACCTCTTCCAGAGAGGCCGCCTGGCTCGACGCGCCGTCGGCGAGTTGCCCACTGCCTTCGCGCAGCGCCGCGGCGGTTTCGAGGATTTCCGCCGACGACGTGGTCACCAGTTGCAGGGTCGTGGCCAACTCGGTCACGGCCTCGTTGAAATTCGCCTTCACCTCCGCATAGCGGTCCGTATAGTCGCCCTCGAGGCGCACGGTGAGATCGCCGTGGGCGAGCTGCGCGAGCGCGGCACTGATCTCATCGAGGAAGCGCATGGCCTCGCCCTTGAGCAATTGCTCCACCCGTTCCTGTCGAGAATCAGTCAGCGCCGTGATCACGATCGCAATGTCCGCCTGCAGCAAACGGTCGAAGGCGCGCGCAAATCGCCGATACTCCGTGTTCGAGGCTCCACCGCGCTCCACCGCGTTGAGCATGTGCTCACGAATGACCTCGTACATGGCCACGTACCAGTTCGAGTCGAGGTCGATGCGCTCGTGCACCTTGCCCACGTGGCGGCGATAGGCGACATAATTGTCGTCAATCGTTCCGGTGAACATGGCCAGCAGGTAGCGCGTCACCAGCGGGCGCTGTCGGTCCACCGACGTGTGCTTCTCGATGATGCGTTGCACTTCACGCGACTTGGAGATGTGCCCGTAGAAGTCGTCGATCATGGCATCGCAGGCGGCCTTGCACTCCGGTTCCCATGCTTGGATGACGCCGAGGTCATGGTCCGACACCCGAAGAAATTCGAATCGCCTGCGGACGCCTGGGTCGGTCACGTCAAGACGTCCTGCGGGATACGAGCGTTCGGCGGCCTCACGGCGGCGGGCTAACAGGTTGAGCATACAGCCTCACACGGCACGGCGGCGATGGCGCAAGCTGGGGGAGCGGGTCGCACGCGGCGTCGAGTGCGCGAGGGGGTGTCATCGCGGTGCACTTATCGGTATCGGGTGCAACGCATTCTGACTTGAGGCAAGAGCACGTTCGCCTGCGATTGTGATCGCGCGTTCACCACGACTCACTCGTACCGCAGCGCTTCGATAGGATCGAGCCGGGCCGCGCGGCGCGCGGGAATCATGCCGAACACGATGCCAATACCCACCGAGACGACGACCGCGATCACCGTCAGGGTTACGGGGACGGGGGCGTCAATGTCGAGCGCCACCGCGGCTACCCGTCCGAAGGCGAGGCCCACCAGAACGCCGATGACGCCACCGATGCCGGTGAGGGTGCTCGCCTCGACGAGAAACTGGATGAGGATATCGCGGCGTGTCGCGCCGAGCGCCTTGCGGACGCCGATTTCGCGCGTGCGACTGGTGACAGAGACGGTCATGATGGCCATCACGCCAATCCCACCCACGAGCAGGGCCACGCCGCTCAGCACGATCATCACCAGAAAGAAGACGCTCGTGAGGCTGTTGAAGGTGTCCAGGATCTGGTCCTGCGTCACGAGGTCGAAGGTATTGCCGTCGCCGGGGCGCAGTCGCCGGCTTTCCCGCAGTGCCATCTCCACGGCGCCCTGCGCATCGGCCACGCGCACGCCCGCTCGTGGCTTTATGGGGATGAACAGCGCGTTGGTGCGATCGATGGTGTACGAGCGATCCATGAAGCGAAACGGTACCACGGCGCCCACGGATTGCCCCGGGGGCGCAAAGATGTTCCCCGGCTCGGCCCACAGGCCGATCACCTCGAGCACGCGCCCACCGATCTGCACCCGCCGCCCCAGCAGTCGCTCCTGCCCGAACATCGAGCGCGCCGTGTTCTCCTGCAGCACCACCACCGGAGCCCCGGCGGTGATTTCGCCGCGCGTGAACCACCGCCCCTCCACCAGTTCGCCACCCTGAATGAGGGTGAAGCCGTCGTCGGCCCCCATGATGGCCATCCCCTGCGTGCGCGCGCCGTCGGCCTCGATGCGCGCCAGCGTCTGCGCCCACAGCGAGGCGTAGCCGATCTCCGGGAGCAGGCGAAGGCGCGCCGCCTCCGCCTCGGTGAGATCGGGGCGGATGCGCACCTCCTTGGGGAGGTTGTCGGGATTGAGCGGGGTCTGCGAGAACTTCTTCAGCACGTAAAAGGTCGTGGGGCCGGCCACTTCGATCGTGGTCACGATCTGATCGCGAATGCCCTGGACCATGGCGGCCATCGTCATTACGGTGGCCACGCCAATGACCACGCCGAGAATGGTGAGTGACGAGCGCAGCTTACTTACACGTAGCGCTTCAATCGCCAGCTTCACATTCTCCGCGAGACCACTGCCCGACAGCGGCATGTCAGGTTTCCGCGCGCATGGCCGTGATGGGATCGAGCCTCGCGGCGCGCGAGGCCGGGTACACGCCGAAGAGCACGCCGATCCCCGCCCCCAGCACCAGCGACAGGGCCACACTCCACGGCGTCACGCGGGCGGGCAGGGGGCTCGCGCTGCTCACCACGAACGCCAACGCCCATCCCGCTGCCACGCCCAGCACGCCGCCGGCGAGCGCCAGCGCTACCGCTTCGGCGAGGAACTGCCGCCGGACGTCCGCGGACGTGGCGCCCACCGCCTTGCGCAGCCCGATCTCGTGCGTGCGCTCGGTGACGGCCATGAGCATGATGTTCATGATCACGATGCCGCCCACGAGGATGCCGATGGCCACCACCGCCGGTACCACGGCAAAGAGTACCCGGGTGAGTTGCTTCCAGAAGGCGATGAATGCTTCCCCGGTGCCGATGTCGAAGTCGTCCCGGTCGGCGGGGCGCAGGTGACGCGACACGCGCATCGCCTCCTGGGCGCGCGCCATGGCAGGCGCCACCTCCTCGGCCGTCCGCATCTTCACCGAGACGACCGTCTGCTGCCGTCGCCCCCAGATGGATTCGAAGGCGGGAATGGGAATCATCACGAAGGCATCGAACGACTGCCCCAGCACGCGTCCCTTGGGTGCGACCACGCCCACCACGGTGAAGCGGCGGCCGGCAATGCGCACCTCCTGGTCGATGGCCGTTCCCTCGTCGAAGAGATCCTTCGCCACATCGGCGCCGATGGCCACCACGGGGCGGCGCTCGCGCACGTCGAGTTCACTGAGTGGCCGGCCGGCCACAAAGCGGTAGTCCTGCACCGCCTGGTATCCCTCGCTCACGCCGAACACCAGCACACTGCCGAGGGTGCGATTGCGCCACGCCACGTCGGCGCGCGGCGTGGGCCACCCGGTGGAGAAGCCAATGGCCTGAGCGTCGGGGAGCGCTGCTGCCACGGCGGCTGCGTCACGCTCGTCCACGCGCGGGCGCTTCTGCAGCAGGCGGAATTCGTCGTCGGTGAAGAGCCCCAGGCTGAGCGGCAGGCGACGCACCTGGAAGGTGTTCATGCCGATCATCGCCTCCGCGATGTTCTCCTTCACATAGGCATTCATCCCCTGGATGATTGCCACCACCGCCACGAGGAACCCCACCGACACCACGATCCCCAGCAGCGTGAACGCGGTGCGCAGGAGGTTCACACGCAACTGGCCGAACGCCAGACGGAAAATGTCGATGGGGAGCATGGCTTACTCGTATCGCAGCGCCTCGACCGGATCGAGGTTGGACGCCTTCACGGCCGGCAACATGCCGAACGCCACGCCGGTCACGGCGCTGGCGACGAGTGCGGTCACCACGATACTGGTGGGCAACTCGGCAGGAATGCTGGTATTGGAACGGATGACCCACGCCAGCAGCGCGCCCACCGCGAGGCCCACAATGGCGCCGATGCTGGTGAGCGTGGCCGCCTCGACGAGGAATTGCCACCGAATGGTGCCGGCGGTGGCGCCCAGCGCCTTGCGCACGCCGATCTCCCGGGTGCGCTCGGTCACCGAGATCATCATGATGGCCACCACGCCCACGCCCCCCACCAACAGCGCCACCGCCGACAGGGCCAGCCCCACGGCGAAAATGGCACCAAAGAGCTGGTTGAAGGTGTCGAGCAGACGATCCTGCTCCACCAGGTAGAACGTTTGTCGCTCACCAGGCTTGAGGCCGCGACTGGCGCGAAGCGCCGCCGTGACTTCGTCCATGACTTCGTCCTGTCGCGCGCTGGGGAGCGGACGCACCGTGAGCATGAGTCCACTGCGGAACGCCTGCAGCTGGCGGACCGCCGCCTGCAATGGGATGATGGCGCGAGGCGTGTCGGGCCCCTTGCCCTGCAGCGACAGCAGGAAGCCGGCGCGCGGCGAGTACACGCCGATTACGGTGAACTGCTGCCCGTTGAGCGTGATCTGCTTGCCGATGGCCTCGGACTGGCCAAACAGCTGCGCCTTGAGCGTGTCGTTGATCAGCGCCACCGGCGTGCCGGCGGCGTCTTCGCTGCGCGTGAAGTTGCGCCCCGGCGCAATGTCCGACGCGTTCACCTTGGGCCAGTCCACGCTGTAGGCGTCGTAGCCCACGTTGTCCACGCGACTGTTGCGGTAGGCGAAGTTCGCCGATCCGCCCAACGTGGCTATGACCGTTTCCACCCCGGGCAGGCGCTTGATGATGTTCCACTCATCGAAGCTGATGGGCGGATTGCTGCGGTCGGGACACTTCTCGTCGGTACCGTCGCAGCCACTGAGCCCACTGCTGCGTCGCTGCACGAAGAAGCTGGTGGCACCGATCTGGTCGAGGTCCTGCTGAAACGACGTGCGGATGCCGTTCACCACCGCGCCCATGGCCACCACCACGAACACGCCAATGGCGACGCCGGCAATGGTGAGGCCGGCGCGCACCTTGTTGCCGCGAATGGCTTCGAGCGCCATGCCCACGCCTTCCAATACCAGCAGCAGACTGTTCATAATGGCTCCTCAGTCGGCGCGCAGCGCGGCAATGGGATCCAGTTGCGAGGCGCGACTGGCGGGATAGAGCCCGGCGCCAATGCCCACACCGGCCCCCGTCACCAGCGCCGCGGCAATGGACCAGGGCGCCACTGCCGCTGGCAGCGGCGTGAGCGCGGCGACCAACTCGGCGAGGCCAATACCCAGCCCGATGCCGATGGCCGCCCCGATAGTGCTGAGCGTCGCGGCCTCCACGAGGAACTGCGAGAGGATGTCCTTGCGCTTGGCTCCCAGCGCCTTGCGCACCCCGATCTCGCGCGTGCGTTCGGAGACCGCCACGAGCATGATGTTCATGATGACCATGGCGCCCACGACGAGGCTGATGGCCGGCAGGGCCGTGCCGAAGAGCACGAGGCGCCCCTTGAGCTGCTTGATGAAGCCGAAGGCGGCATCCTGCGTGACGATACCGAAATTGTCGGGCTCCGCGGCGCGCAGGCCGCGGAAGGCGCGCAACGCGCCGCGCGCGAGTTCGATGCCTTCCGCCAACTCCGCCTGCGTGGGCGCCTGCACGATGAGCGTGCTGAAGTCGCGCAGCGGGCGAATGATGCGCTGCATGGGCGACGTGTACGGGGCGATGGCCAGGCGATCGAGGGAGAAGCCGAACACCGAACCCTGCTTCTCCACCACCCCGATCACGGTGAAGGGCACACCGGACACGCGCAGCACGCGATTGATGGGATTGAGCCCCGGGAAGAAGTGCTCGGCCACTTCCACGCCGATCACCAGCACCGGCGCGCCGGCGCGCACTTCCTGATCGGTGAAGGCGCGCCCTTGGTCCACCACGAACTTCTTGATGGCGAAGTAGTTCGCGTCGGTGGCCACCGCCTGCACCTGCCGTGGCCGCGCACCTGGGGCGCCGGCGTACTTGAACGTCTCGCTGGAGATGGTCGAAGTCATGGACGGTGGCAGCGCACCGCGCACGGCGTCGATGTCGGTCATGCGCAACAGCGGACGCCGCTGCGCTTCACGCGAATCGAAGCCCCGGTTGCCACCGGGACCACCCGCCACGTTGTCGAAACGCCGCACCGTGAACGTATTGGTGCCGATAAGGCGCGACGCGAAATCTTCTTCGACGTACTTGCCCATGCCCTCCACGATCGACACCACCGCGATGAGGAACATCACGCCGATGGTGACGCCGAGGAGCGTAAAGGCGCTCTTGAGTTTCTGGACCCGCAACTGGGCGAGGGCCAGCCGAATGGCATCGAGGGTTCTCACCCCAGAACGATAACACCCTCCGGGTCGGCCGGTCGTCCCCCGGAGGCCGCTATTCGTACCGGAGCGCTTCCACCGGGTCGAGACGCGCGGCGCGGCTGGCCGGGAGCATGCCGAACAGGATACCGGTAATGCAGCTGGCGCCCAGCGCTGCCACCACGGCCAGCGGCGGGATGCTGGCGTTGATGGGGGTGAAATTGCGAATGAGCAGAGTGCCCAGCCACCCCACGAACAGCCCGATGGCGCCGCCGATGCCGGTGAGCGTAGCCGCCTCCACCAGGAATTGCCACAGAATGGTGGCCTTGGTGGCGCCCAGCGCCTTCCGCACGCCGATCTCCCGGGTGCGTTCGGTCACCGAAATCATCATGATGGCCACGACCCCCACGCCCCCAACGATGAGGCCCACCCCCGACAGCGCGATCATGACGAGAAAGAACATCCCGAAGATCTTGTTGTAGGTCTCGAACAGCTTGTCCTGCGTGATGATCGCAAAACTCGACTCTTCGGAGGGCCGGGCGCCGCGCAATCCGCGCAGCGTGGCGGTGACGTCATCAATGGCCAGGTCACGGGCAAGCGTCGGCGACAGCCCATCCCGCGGCTTCACCGCCAGCCCAACGTTGCTCTCGCGGGCGCCGATGGCGCGAATGAGCGCCGTCACGGGCACCACCGCCTTGGGGCGTTCGCCGCCGCTCAGGAGGCTGCTGTTGTCCTTGAAGACCCCAATCACCTCGAATGGTACGTCGTTCATGGCGATGGTCTTGCCGATGGGGTCACTGTCGCCGAACAGGCGCTCCGCCATGAGCGTACTGATGACCGCCACCCGAGCGCCCGTACGCGCCTCCGCCTGCGTGAAGGCGCGCCCCGGATAGACTTCAGGCGCACTGATCAGCGTCCACTCGGCCGAGTACCCCTCCACGCTGGTGGAGGACAGCTCGGTGTTGCGGTAGGCCACCTTGGCGCCCCAGTCGAGCCGCTCGCCCACGGCCTCCACCGTGGACAGCCGTCGCAGTGCATCCACTTCGTTGGGGCGCAGCGGCGGGTTGCGCAGCCACTTGCAGCTGTTCTCGCTGCCGTCGCAGTTCTCGAAGCTGATCGGATAGCGGGAGACGAAGAACGTGGTGGGGCCGGTGCTGGCAAAGTCCTTGGCCACTGAGTCGTTGATGCCGTGCACCGCCGCCGAGATGGCCACCACCACGAACACGCCGACGGCGATGCCGAGAATGGTGAGCCCTGCGCGCACCTTGTTGGCGCGCACCGCGTCGATGGCAATGCGGACCCCTTCGCTCACGGCCGACAGCCTCGTGGAGAGCGCACGCATGAGCTACTCCTGACGCAGGGCGAGGATGGGATCGAGCCGCGACGCGCGACTCGCGGGATACACCCCGGAGATGATGCCCACGCCGGCACCGAGGGCGATGCCCACGACGATGGACCATGGGGCCACACTGGCCGGCAATGGCGAGACTGCCGCAATGAGCTGCGCGAGCCCGATGCCAAGCCCCACGCCGATCGCCGAACCGATGGTGCCGAGCGTGGAGGCCTCAATGAGAAACTGGAGCAGGATGTCCCGCCGCTTGGCGCCAAGCGCCTTGCGAATGCCGATCTCCCTGGTGCGTTCGGCCACGGCCACCAGCATGATGTTCATGATCACGATGGCGCCCACCACGAGCCCAATGGCGGGGAGCGCCACCCCGGCGAGCACCAGATAGCCCTTGATCTTGTTCCAGAATTCCAGCGCGGAATCGGCCGTTTGCAGCGAGAAGTTGTCCTTCTGTGCCGGCCGCAGCTGGCGCTGCGCGCGCATGGCGGCGCGCACCAGTTCCATGTTCTCCGTCATGGCCGGTACCGTGGGCGACTGAATCACGACCGCATCCACGATGTTGGGGCGCGAGTTGAGCAGCCGCCGCGCCGGCGAGCGGAAGGAGGCCACGACGAAATTGTCGAAGGACATGCCGAACACCTGGCCCTGCGACTCCGCAACGCCCACCACACGATAGGGCACACCGCCCATCTTGAGCTCCCGGCCGATCGGGTCGAGCCCGGGGAAGAGTCGGTCGGCGGCATCGGGGCCAATTACGACCGACTTTTCCCCGCGGTCGAGCTCCTGCTCCGACAGCAGGCGTCCGCGCGTGACCCCCATCTTCTTGATCTCGAAGAAGTCCCCCTGCACGGCGATGCCGCGCACCTGGCGAGGCTTGCCGCTCGTGCTGCTCGTGGCCATCACCATGTCTTCGCTGTACAGGTACCAGCGCGAGTCGGTGGGGAGTGTGGCCGTGGCCGGTGCCACGTCGGTGATGTCGAGCCGTGGGCGCTTGCGGTACTCCTCCCACGTCGACTCGTCGACGTCGCCGATATTGATGTTGGGACGATGCCGCAGTTCGAAGGTGTTCACGGCAATGAGCTTGCCGATGAGGTCCTCCTCCATGTACCGCCCCATCCCTTCCACGATGGACACGACGGAGATGAGGAACATCACACCGATGCACACACCGAGCAGCGTGAAGGCGCTCTTGAGCTTCTGGGTGCGGATGGTACGGAGCGCCAAACGAATGGCATCGAAAAACGGCACGGGGCCTCGCGGTAAGCGGTGACCCCGTGCCGTACGTGCCGCAGCTGCGCCGGTTTCAGTGCGCCGCGTGGGTCAGACCGACGCGCTCGATGAACTGTTCACGCTGCTCGTCGCTGGCAATCACGCCGTCGCGCAGCACCACCACGCGCCGGGCATGCGCGGCAATGTCGGGCTCGTGCGTGACCATCACCACCGTCTGCCCCTGCTGCGCCAGCTCCTCGAAGACCTTCATGATTTCCTCGGAGGTGGTGGAGTCGAGGTTGCCGGTGGGTTCGTCGGCCAGCAGGATGGACGGCCGGTTCACCAGGGCGCGGGCAATGGCCACGCGCTGGCGCTGGCCGCCGGAGAGCTCGTTGGGGCGGTGATGCATGCGCTCCCCGAGCTGCACGCGCCCGAGCGCCTCGCTCGCCCGCTTCTTGCGCTCGTCGGCGGAGATGCCGGCGTACACGAGCGGCAGCTCCACGTTCTGCAGCGCCGACGCGCGCGGCAGCAGGTTGAAGGTCTGGAAGACGAAGCCGATTTCCTTGTTGCGTACGCGCGCCAGCTGGTCGTCGCTCATCTCGCTCACCAGCATCCCGTTGAGCCAGTACTCTCCCTCATTGGGCGTGTCGAGGCAGCCGATGAGGTTCATGAGCGTGGACTTGCCCGAACCGGACGGCCCCATGATGGCCACATACTCGTTGCGCCGGATGGCCAGATCGACCCCGCGCAGGGCGCGCACGATTTCCCCGCCCATGTCGTACTCGCGCTTCAGCTGGCGCGTGACGATGACCCAGTCCTTCGTGGGCGCGGCGCCGTTGGTCGCGGTGACGGCGAGCCGTTCCCCGGTGGTGCTGAGGCCGATATCGCCCAGCGCGCTCACGACTTCTTCTCCGCCGCCACCTTCTTCTCGGGCACCGCCTCCTTCACCAGCGCGCCGTCCTTGAGTTCGCGGATGGCCTGGTACGTGCCGGCCACGATGCGCTCACCCGGCTTGAGGCCGTCGAGCACCTCGAAGTGGCGCTCACCCGCAATGCCCACCTTCACCGGGCGGAAGGTGACCTTGTTGTCGGTGCCCACGATGAACACCCCCTCCACGTCGCGCTTCCCCACTTCCTTGGTCGGCTGACGTCCCACCGTCACGGCGGAATCACCGTTGGGCAGGTCCTCGTTCTCACGCACGGTGAGGGCGATGATGGGAATGCTGAGCGCCTTGGTCCGCTTGGCGGTGACGATCTTGGCGGTGGCCGAGAAATCGGGGCGCGTGTCGATGGGCGGATTCACCAGCTGCACGCGCACCTCGTAGTCGATGGCCTGGTCGCCCGTGGCGCCCGCGGTGGCCGACTTGGTGACCGAGCTGTTGGAGATCTCCACCACCTTGCCCACGAACGCCGTGTCGGGGAAGGCGTCGATCTGGATGAGCGCCGAGTCGCCCACGCTGATGCGCGCCACGTCGGTCTCGTCCACCTTCACCTTGGTCTCCAGTACGCTCATGTCGCTGATGGTGAGCAGCGTGGCCGCGTCCTTGTTGAGCGTACCCATGATGGCCGTTTCGCCCTCTTCCACGTTGAGCCGCGTGATCTTGCCGCTCATGGGCGCCGTGATGGTGGTGCGGCTCAGCGCCTGCCGGGCATCACGGACCGAGGCCACCGCCTGCTCGACGGAGTAGTTGGCTGCTTCGGCCAGCGCCTTGTTCACGTCCGCCTGCGTGCGCAGCTGCTCGAGCTGCTCTTCGCTGATGAGGTTGGGGGACTGCTTCTGGATGGCCGCCGAGCGCTCGTAGTTGCGCTGCGCCTGAATGAGGTTGGCCCTGGCCTGCGCCGCCTGGGCGCGCGCGGAGGCCAGCGTGGCCTCGGCGCGCTGCATGGCCGCGGTAGCCTGCTCGGGGTCGATCTGCAGCAGCAGCTGCCCGCGGGTGACCATCTGGCCTTCCTGCACCACGAGCCGCACGATCTTGCCGGTCACGTCGGCGGACACGTCCACCTTGGTGCGGGGCTGGATCTGGCCGCTGGCCGTGACCGAGGCTACGAGGTCGCGCGCTTCCACGGCTTCCACGCGCACTTCGGTGGCCTTGGTCTTGTTCTTGTTGGCGGCCACCACCGCGAGCCCGACCACGCTCGCGAGGACCACACCACCGATGGCGTATTTGGCTGTCTTGTTCATGATGATTGGGCTCAGTTAGCGAAGCGGGCGACCGACGGCATTTTCGAGCGCGGCAAACGCCCGTTGCACGTCGTATACGGCGGTGATGCGATCCGTCTCTGCACGCTCGAAATCGCCGCGCGCCTGCACCAGGTCGACGAGGTTGCTGGCGCCCACCCGGTAGCGCTCCTGCGCCAGCGAGAGGGCGGTGCGCGCCGTGCGCACGTTCTGTTCCTGCAGCGATACCGCCTGCTGCGCCGTGTTGAGCTGCAGGTACGCCGCCGTCACGTCGGCGGTGACCCGCAGCTCCTGGCCCCGGGTGTTGTTCTCGGCATTGCGACGCTGCACCCGCGCCTGTTCGATTTGCTGTTCGCGCCGGAACCCGTTGAACAGAGGCAGCGAGAGGCTCGCCGACACGCTGTACGGGTTACGGGTGAAGTCAAACGGGTACTGCCCCTGCGCGTCGCGAATGGACTGCTCCTGTGCCGGGGTGAAGGCAATGTTTTCGCACGCGGCGAGGTTGTTGGCGAGCTGCAGGCGCGCACGGACCTCCTCAGAGCGGATGCATCCAGCACGCTGCGATGCCGCGCTGTTGCGCGCGGTGCTGATCAGCGTGTTGGTGTTCAGAAAGCGATTGGTAAACGCCGAGACGCCGGCCTGGAGTGCGAGCGACGGGTAGTAGCCGCTCTTGGCCGAGGTGAGCTGCCGCCGTGCCGACTCCTCGCGCATCTTGAGGGCGCCAAGTGCCGGATTGGCGCGCTTGGCCATGTCGAGCACCGCGGGCAGTTCGAGCACCGGGGCGGCCGGCAGGTTTGGGTCGAGGGTGGTGCCTGGCACAGGATCGATGCCGATCTGCTGGAAGAGCCGCACCACTTCCACCTGGACCGTGTTGCGCGCGCGGAGCTGGGCCACGCGCTGCTGGCCATCAGCCACCTCGGCCCGCTGCACGTCGAGCTGCGTCCCCGAGCCCACTTGCAACCGCGCGCGCGCGAGCTGCAGCTGTGCGGTGGTCGTGACGAGGAGCGTGTCCTGCAATACGGCGTTGGCCTGTGCCTGCAAGGCTGTGAGGTACTGATTGATGACGTTGTTGCGCACCGCCACTTCAGCCGCCGCAATGTCCGACTCGGTCGCTTCCTGCTCCGCCTTGACGGCGCGGCGGTCGTTGATAGCGCCAAGGGAAAGATTCAGGTTCGCCGACGCGCTGGCGTCGGTGGAGAGCTGGTCGTTGGTGGAGCCGAAGCCCTGACCTTGGAAGAACGTCTGGCGCCCTTCGCGATAGCCGCCGCCGAAGCTGGTATTCACGCTGGGGAGGAAGGCGCCGTTGGCCGCGCGCAGGTTCGCGGCAGCGTTTCGCCGCGCGTTCACCGAGTTGGCCAGCGTGGGGTTGCTGCGCCGCGCCAGGGAGAGGGCGTCGGCAAGCGTCAGGACGTTCCCCTGAGCGGTGGCCGGTGCCTGGGCGTGGGCCACCGCCGGTGTCATGACCCCGGCCAAGCAACCGATCGCCAGCGCGAACACGTGAAATCTCACGGGAAGTCTCATGATGTTGGTGCAGGGAGAAGATAAAGAGGACAGGGGGGCGTACGGCGGTCCCCAACTGATGGTTTCAGTCTCTGCCCAGTCGAACGCACGGAGGGGCCTTGAACGTTGCCGCGGCGTCATCGCGGCACGTCGTCGCGCAACGCGTCCAATCCGCGTGCCGGGATGCGCAATCGCAGCAGTGCGCCATCGGCCTCAGCCCACAGCATCCGCACCTCCCCGGCGTCGGTCACGATGCGGTAGCGGCGCGCATCGCGGCGCGCCCCGGCAATGCTGACCACATCGTGAGCCGCCTCGAGCACGACACGGACCACGCCCTGGCTGTTGGCGACCGGGGTGAGTGAGGGGAGGGTGAGGCCTTCGCCCTCGGCCAGCGTGCGCCCACGCACGAGCAAGGCATACTGCACGATGCCGTCATCCTCCACGACCACGGCGCCGGGGCGCAGCAGATACTCGCGAGCCGCTTCCCCGGTGACGCTGCGCGCCAGCGTGGCAAAGCGGCCACGGACGCGCTGGCCGCCCAGACGCAGGATCTGCTCGGTGCCACGTCGCGCTTCGATGGAATAGCGGACGGGGGTTCCGGCTGAGTCCGCCTCGAGGCGCACGGCGGTGCGGGTGTCGCCCACCGCCGATTCCGAGCGCACTTCGATGGTGCCGCCGTCGTTGGACTCCACCCGCTGCACCGAGAACTGTTCGCGCCCCGCGCGCTGTCCGCCTACGCTGATGGTGAAGCTGCCCACGTCGAGCCGGGTCGATTGCGACGGCCCCGGGTGCACTGCCCCCGCCGGGACTGCTGGCAAGGCGCAGAGGAGCCCCAGCAGGGCTGGGACGAAACGCAGGGCGGGACGGGGCATTACAGAAGTATAACCGAATCCGGTCCCCCCTTCGCCTGAGGGAACCCGTCGGGGTATTGTGGGCCATGGCCGACTCCGCTCCCGTCGAACCCCAACTCGTCCCCACCGGTCGCTGGCCGGTGGGTTGGGTAGCGAGCTGTGCCGTGGCATTCGTGGCACTGGCCTATTGGCAACAGGCACCGGCATGGGGGTCGCTGCTGACAGCCATTGGCGGCACCATCGCGGCCGCCTGGTTCCTGCCGCAAGTCAAGCGCCCCCGCGCGGCTGCGGTCGTGGTGGTGGCCGTGCTGGCCGCCGGCTGTCTGCTGAGCGCGTCGGACACGGCGACCTTCGTGTCCATGCGCAACGACTGGCCGGCGTGGTCGGCGGCCGAACGGGAGTCGCGGGCGCGGCGTGTTGCCGAAAGCGTGACCGAGGTGGCGTCGGTGCTGCGTGAGGCGGCGGAGCGCGCCACGGCCGACAGTGCCCTCATGGCGCGCGCGCTGGCGGGGCAGACGGTGGACGTCGAGGCGCCGCTGCCCCGGAATGTGGAGTCGGCGCTGTTGGTGTACCGGCGCGGCATGCTCGTGGCGAGTGGCGGCCAGATGCACACGCCCGTGAATCCCGGAGCACCGGCGGGCGTGATGATTGTACCCGGCGCGTTCCATACGTCGCTCGTGGCGCGCTCGCGCACCGCCGACGATGCCATCGAGGTGGTGGCGACGGCGCTTATCACGTCGGCGCCGCCCGCCGATCGTTTCACTAGGGCGCTGCTGCAGACGTTGCCGGGCAATGTCGACGTGGCCCACACATATGTGGAATCGCTGGACAGCCGCGGGATGGTGGAGGGGGAAACCGCGGTCGCCGCGCGCGACGGCGAGCGCGAGGTGGCGCGGGTGCGTGCCACCACCTACACCGAAGGCGAAACGCGGCTGGCCCTCGAACAGCGCGCCCGCTTCCGCAGCAGCGTGGCGCTGGCGCTGGCGCTGGTGGCCTTCCTGGTGGTGGCGTGGTACCGGCCGGCGCGCACGGTGGAACGCTTCGGGGCGACCGCCGCCGTTCTGCTCACGGTGGCCGTCGCGCCACTGTCGGGGCTGTCGAATATCTCCAGCCTCTTCGATCCGCGCAGCTACTTCGCGCCCATGGGGGGACCGTTCACCTCCACCGTCGTCGCGTTGCTCATTACGGCGGCGCTCACGCTCGCCATGCTGCTGTTCGTGCTGCGCGGCACGCTGCAGCGCCTGTCGCGTGGCGTGGCCGTGGCCCTCGTGTTGGCCACGGCGGTGGCGGGCCCGTTTCTGCTGCGCGATCTCGCGCGCGGCATCACGTTGCCCCCTTCGGGCGCGGGCTACACGCTCTGGCTGGCGTGGCAGTCGTCGCTGGCGCTGGTGGGGGTGTCGGTGCTGCTCATCGCCGCCGCCGGTGGCCAGGCAGCGTGGGGGCGGCGGCGCGCCCTCTCTCCCGCAGTGGCCGTGTCGGTCGCACTGGCCGGCGGCGTGCTGGCGCCGTTGCTCTGGCGCGGGCAAGGGGCGTGGCCCGCGTGGTTCCCGGTGTTCTGGGTCGTGGCGATCGCCTGTCTCGCCCTTACGCGGCGCGGTCTCGCGCAAATCGCCGCGGCGGCCGTGGTCGCCGGCACCGGCGCGGCCACACTCACATGGGGCGCCACGATCAAGGCGCGCACCGCCCTCGCCCAGCACGACCTGCAGCTGATCGGCGAAAGCGATCTCGATGGGCAGCGCCTGCTCGAGCGCTTCGCGATTGGTCTGCGCGACGACGGGCGCCCGGTCGTGAGCAGCGAGGAACTGCTGCGTCGCTATGCGGCCAGCGAACTGGCGCGCGCCGGCTACTCGGCGCGTCTGGCGCGGTGGAGCCCCGCATCCATCGATGCGCCCGAGTCGGTGCTCGAACTCACCCCGGTGCTCGACACCATCGATGCCCAGTCGTATGTCGCGATGATTGCGCGCGAAAGCGGCACCGTGGAGTTCCGTGAGGCGCGCGACGGATTGCGCCGTCTCCTGCTGGCCGCCGTGCCAGCGAACGACGGCACCGTCACGACCATCGTGCTGCCCCCGCGCACCAGCCTGCTCCCCTCCGACCCGTTCTCGTCGTTCATCGGCATTACCGGCGAACGGTGGCGCGAGGCGCCGTACCGCCTCACGCTGAGCGCGTCGGCCGAAGGGGATACGCCGTCGCCCGCGCTCACCTGGCATCGGCGGGGCAATGCGCTGCACGGCGATGGCGTGGCGGGCGAAGGGCGCGACGTGAATCGCGTGCACGCCGAGGTGGACCTGGGCGGGCTCGATGTGCTCCTGCCACGCGGCGCGCTGCTGGTGATCTTCGACGTGCTCGTGGTGCTGCTCATCTGGGCCATGACGGTGCTGGCCGATGGCGCGCTGGGGCGCATGGTGGCCGTGCGCCGGGCGCGCTGGTCGCGCTCCTATCGCGTGCAGCTGTCGGTGGCCATGCTGGCCTTTTTCATCGCGCCCGCCGCCATCTTCGCCCTCTGGGCCTGGTATCGGCTGCAAGGCGATGATCGGGCAACGCGCGACCTGCTGGTGCGGGAAACCCTGCGTGTGGCGGCCGCCGAACAGGAGCAGCGCGCGCTCGGCTCCGCGCCCTCGAGCACCGGGGCACCGCTCTTCCTGTACCGCGACGGCGTGCTGCGACAGGCCAGCAACCCGCTGCTCGATGCGCTGGCCCCGCTCGGGCGCCTGCTCCCCGTCTCGCTGAGCGACGAGGAAATCGGCAATGACGACACCTTCCTGTCGCGACGCCTGGTGACGGGCATGACCCGCCCGCTGGTGGGCTTTCGCCTGCTGTCACGACCGGGGGCGGTGAACCTGCCGGGGGCTGCCGTGAGTGTGCTGGCCACGCCGGCACGGGGCAACGAATTCGCGCTCGACGACCGCCGGGAAGACCTTGGCATTCTCGTGCTCTTCGCCACCGTGCTGGGGGCACTCGCGGCAGTCTGGTCGAGCGGCATTGCCGCGCGCACGCTGGCGCGCCCCGTGGGGGCACTGCGGGAGGCCGCCCTCGGTCTCGCGGCGGGA
>VYLE01000593.1_pt1 | contig 16776 bp, 13 predicted proteins | sample 5114391 | NCBI WGS metagenome assembly VYLE01 (sample SAMN12291771, study PRJNA351875) | freshwater metagenome | isolation source: freshwater lake | place: USA: Michigan, Kent Lake | collected 2013-08-15
CACATTCCCCCTTCACCGCCCGCAACCGCCCCGTGGAAATCAGCCGACACAGCCGCCCCCACCCCGCCCGATCCTGCGGAAGGCAGGTCACCGTGAACCCGTCCCGCAACACGATCCGCGCGGCCGGGATCAGCCGCGTCCCCGGCCACTCCCGCCCCTCCTCGTCCGCCAGCCGCGCCAATTCCCGCGCATGGGCATGGGCCCGCACGATGCCCGCCACGGAATTCACATCCGCCACCGCCACCCCTGCCATCCCCATCTCGGCGGCACGCGCCATCACCTCCTCGGGATGCGACGCCCCAAGAAGGAAGGTGAAATTCGACAAGGCAGACAATTCGACGAAAGCCATGGGCAGCAGAGGATTCGCAGATGTTCCAAAAGAACATTATAGGAACATTTACACCAAGGACGAGTCCCCAAACCCACCCTTCCGACAAGGATCAGAAGCCGTCGAAAAGGATATCCACCGCCCGCTTCAACACGTCCCGCTCAGAACGTCCTAAACGACGCCAACGGCAACCCCTCGCGCGCAACCTCCTCTGCATAGGCGTCTAGCCCCGCGCGGTTTTCCTCGGACCACAGACGGTTGTGGTCAGCCTTCCTCCCCTTCGCATCCGAAAGCTCCGTCACCTCAACCCGTCCCATCTCCCCCTCCGCCTCACTCATAACCAGCCACCCTCACCCCTCACCGATGATCGCCTCCACCGCCTCCTCCGCCGTCTCCACGAACCGGAACAGCTCCAGATCCGCCGCGTTGATCACCCCCTCCTCCGCCAGCGCCTGCCAGTTCACGACCCTCTCCCAGAACGCCCGCCCAAACAGCAGGAAGGGCACCCGCTTCATCCGCCCCGTCTGGATCAGGGTCAGCGCCTCGAACATCTCGTCCAGCGTGCCGAACCCGCCCGGAAAGATGCAGATCGCCCGCGCCCGCATCAGGAAATGCATCTTGCGGATCGCGAAATAGTGGAAGTTGAAACACAGGTCCGGCGTCACATGGGCATTCGGTGCCTGCTCATGCGGCAGCACGATATTCAGCCCGATCGACTGCCCCCCCGCCTCCGCCGCGCCAAGGTTGCCCGCCTCCATGATGCCCGGCCCGCCCCCGGTCACCACCACCAACTCGCGGCCATAGCTCTTCAGGCTCTCTTCCGTGATAAGGAAGGAAAGCTTCCGCGCCTCCTCATACCACCGCGCCAATCCCCCCGCAGGCCCCGTGCCATCCGGCCGCACCCGCGCCGATCCCATCACCACCACGGTGGACCGGATCCCCCGCTCATCCAGCACCATCTGCGGCTTCAGCAGTTCCAGCTGCAACCGCACCGGCCGCAACTCCTCGCGCATCAGGAAATCCGTATCGGTGAAGGCCAGCCGATAGGCCGGGGCCCGCGTCTGCGCCGTATCCGGCAACCGCTCCGCCGCCGCCGCATCCTCCGTGCTGTCGCGGAAAGGGTGCGCCCGTCCATCCTCCTTGGGTGTCATGCCGTTCCTCTTGTTGCGAAGGGCTTTCGGCCTCTCTATAGGGTCGCACCGGATCAGACCAATCAAAAGGGGGGAAGGCCATGTCCTACGCCGCGCTGGAAGCCGCCATCGAAGCCGCATGGGAGTCCCGCGACACCATCACCCCCGCCACAAGGGGCGAGGCGCGCGACGCCATCGAAGCCACGCTGACCGCGCTCGACAGCGGCACGCTGCGCGTCGCCGAACGGCAGGCCGATGGCAATTGGCACGTCAACCAATGGGCCAAGAAGGCGGTCCTTCTGGGCTTCCGCATCAAGGACATGGAACATCACGCAGGCGGCCCGCAAGGCGGCGGCTGGTGGGACAAGGTCGACAGCAAGTTCAACGGCTGGGGCCCCGACCAGTGGCGCGCCGCGGGCTTCCGCGCCGTCCCCAACTGCGTCGTCCGCCGCTCGGCCTTCATCGCCAAGGGCGTGGTCCTGATGCCCTCCTTCGTCAACCTCGGCGCCTTCGTCGATGAAGGCACGATGGTCGACACCTGGGCCACCGTCGGCTCCTGCGCCCAGATCGGCAAGAACGTCCACCTTTCGGGCGGCGTGGGCATCGGCGGCGTGCTGGAACCCATGCAGGCGGGCCCCACCATCATCGAAGACAACTGCTTCATCGGTGCGCGGTCGGAAGTCGTCGAAGGCTGCATCGTGCGCGAAGGCTCCGTCCTCGGCATGGGCGTCTTCATCGGCAAATCGACCAAGATCGTCGACCGCGAGACGGGCAGCGTCACCTATGGCGAGGTGCCCGCAGGCTCCGTCGTCGTCGCAGGCTCGATGCCCTCCAAGAACGGCATCAACCTCTACTGCGCGGTGATCGTGAAGAAGGTCGACGCCCAGACTCGCTCCAAGACCTCGATCAACGAACTCTTGCGCGACTGATCGGCACGGGTGGGGCGCAACCCCACCCTCCCCCGGCCCGAAGGGCAACACCGACCCTGCTCCTTCACCTTGGCCCAAATACTCACATCCACGACCGCCGCCCCGCGCCACGGCGGAAGATCGTGCCCCTGCCTGTAGGATGGGCAATACTGCCCATCCTACGCCGCAAGCCGCGCGCCCGTCGGGTGGGGTTCCACCCCACCCGCGCTTACCCCGCCAAAAGCCGCGCCTCGCGTGCCTTCAACTCGACCCGCGCCAGCGGCCCATAGGCCGCCGCGTTCTCACGCAGCACCGGGAACAGGCGCAGCACCTCGTCCCGCGCCTCCTCGTCGCAGCCCGCCAGACTGGCCGGGTGATAGCTCTCGCAATCCAGCCCGTTCGCCGTCACCACCTCATGCCGGTCGAACAGCAGGTGCAGATAGGCGACCTCGCCCCCCTCCACCACCCGCACCGCGCGGCCATCCACCAGATGGCGCGCCTTGACCAGTACCTCCGCCTCGCCGAACAGCAGTTCCGCCCGCGCGCCCGTCACCAGCACCCGGTGATTGGGCGACAGCCGCACCGTCCCGTGATCGCCGAAGGTGCCCGCCGCGATCTCCACCGGCGCATCAAGGCCCACCGCCGCCCGCACCGCGCGCCCCACCCAGCGCAGCACCTGCGGCCCGTGATCCCGCGTCAGCACGCTATCCCCGGCCCTCAAACGCTCCACCGCCACCTGCCCGCCCGGCACATCGATCAGCGTGCCTTCCGTGAAACAGGCGATCATGCCCAGCTTGACGAAGGCCACATCCGTCGTGCCCATGCCATCCGTGACCTCATAGGTCAGGACCCGATCCTCAAGACTATTCACCGACTCGACGTAAAGCAGCCCGCCCTTTAGCGTGATCGTCTCACCGGAAGGCAGCTTCACGCTGTCGCCCTCCGAAACCGCCACACCGTTGATCTTGGTGATCTTGAGCGTCTCGGGCCAGCTCGACATGTCGTTCTTCAGAACGTCCAGTTCGCCGACATCACCCTTCCGGATCGTCACCTCGTCATCCTGCGCGATCAGCGCCACCTGTACCGAATCCGCCGCGATCATCACGGCGGAATCGTAGGCATTGTCGCCGCCATCGGCGATCGCCATGCGGAAGGTGTTCACCTCTCCCACCTTCACCGGCACCTTCAGGGTCAGCGTGACGGTAAAGCCGTCCATTTCGGTGTTGTAGGTGTTCGAGGCCGCCGCATTGTCGATATAGAGGTTGGAGTTCACCTTGTTGTTGATGTCGTCGATTGTGATGTTGCCCTTGCCCACAACCAGTTCCGCAGGCACCCCGTTCACCCAAACGGCGAAGGCGTCGTTATAGCCGGAATTCACATATTCCAGATATTCTTCCGACGACCAGACGATCTGCATCGACAGCATGTCGCCCGTCGGGACGAAATTCGCCTCGAAGATCGCCGCGTCAAAGGTCGTCTGCCCTGACACCTTGCTCAGCATATCGTCGCCCGCCGTGCCGAAAGCGGTCGACGTCCCTTCCGAGATATTGGCATCCCCGTCGGTCTGCGTGAAATCCCTCACCCGTCCCGTCGACAGGATCAACCCGCTGTCCGACGGCGCAACCCCCGGCATCGTCTTTTCCGCCCCGGAATAGATGCCGGCCTGATCTTTCTGCCCAACAAAGCTCGCCGAAACGATCTTCACCCCTTCGCCAAAGATGGTGGCGGCCATCTGTTCGGCGCTTGCGGCATCGATCTGCAATTCCGTCGCGTTCATCAACCCTGTCTCCCGGCAGTCTCTCGAAACGGGGAAACGACCGCGAGTTAAACATTGTTAGCTTTTTCCCGTCAGCCGGGGCCGCTCCCTGCCGCTTTGCGCTTGCCGCGCCGCGATGCTATCGCTTCCCCGCAGCACGCGCGGAGCCAGCCATGACCGACGACCCCACCCCCCAGCCCGAGAAACGCACCGCAAAGCGGCCGCAGCTGGTCTACACCCTCGTTGTCGAAGTGGGCCGCAAACCCGGGGACGGACTGCCCGACACGGCCACCGGGGCCGCGCTGATGTGCTATGCCTCCGGGGTGGACGAGGAAGAGGCCGTCCGCGAAACCGTCGCCATCCTGAAACAGGCTGATCTCGCACCGCTCGATGTGTCGGGCTATGGCACGCTGGAAGATCGACTCAAGGCCGGGGATGAGATCGACGCCGAGGAACGCGCCCTCATGCAGCGCGCACTGGACGAGAATTCGGTCATCGTCGCCCAGATGACGCCCTTCTACGACTGACGGCTCACACCGCCCGCCGCTGCGACCCCAGCAGCGCCGCGCGCAAAGGCTGCGCCTCATAGGCATCCAAAAGCCGCCGCACCGGCGGCAACCCGGCCGCACCCGCCGTGGCCAGAAGGCAGCCATCCGCCCGGATCAGTTCTGCCGCGCCAAGGTCCAGCACCACGCCGATGGCCACCGCGCGGCGGCTGTCGGCCACCGCCATCTGCCCATCAGCCAGATGCCGCGCCAGCACCAGCACCTCCTCGTCGCCGAACAGGTACTCCGCCTCAGGCCCGCCCACCCAGACCGCCTGATCCGGCGAGACAAGAATATCTTCCCGCGCCCCGTAATAGGGCGCGCGCAGCCGGATCGGCGCAAGGCTGCCCCGGCTCGGCACCGCAATCCGCGTCACCCCCGTCACCGCCACCGCGTCATGATCCGCCGTCATCACCCTGTCTCCGGGCTTCAACTGCCCGGCTGGCACCGCGCCCCGCGGCGTCTCGATTGGCGTCGTCATCCCCAGCCAGGCCTGCGGCCCCGGCAGCGCCGCACCCTCCGTCACCCCGAACCACAGCACCGCCGGATGGCGCAGCACCCCGGGCCCGCCCGCGCAAAGCCGCTCCACATCCTCCCAGCGCAGGGGAAGGACCTGCGCGCCCTCCGCCGCGATCCGCCGCCCATCCTGCTCCAGCGCCAGCGACCAGCGCCGCGCCCCCGCATCCCAGGCAAAGCTCAGCCGCGCCACGCCCCGCTTCTGCGGCAAGGGCCCCGGCAGCACATGGCGCAGCACCTGCCCGCCTTGCCGATGCAAAAGTGCGATGCCCGCCCCAAGATCGTGAAACAGCGACAGCGCCACTTCCTCGGCCCCCGTCCCCGCCCGCAGGTCCAAAAGGACAGCCGCCTCCGCCAATGGGAATTCGATCTCCGCCACCAGCAGACCACGCCCAAGAAGGCCCACCTGCGGCGCGGCAAGTGGGGCGGTCTGTTCCGAAAGGGCGATCCAGCGGGTCAAATCATGCGGCGGCGTTTACCAAGCTTCCGCGCATCATGACCTCTGCCTCAAAGGCGCGCAACACGCGGCGCGCCGTCGGGCCATATCCGGCCCCGGTTTTCGGGTCGATTGCGGGGAAAAGTGCACACAGCTCCGCCCGCACCCCTGCCTCCAGCCCCGACAGCGACGTCGCCCCGGGATAGAAGCTCTCGCTCGGCAGGCCCTCGGCCCAGATCACCTGATGGCGGTCGAACATCAGATGCAGATACTCCACCTCGCCTCCCGCCTGCCGCCGAATGCTGTGATCGTTCACAAGATGCTTGGCCGCGACCAGCACCTCCTCCTCGCCGAACAGCACCTCCGCCAGCGCCCCGGTCAGCAGCACGCGATGTTCGGGCGACAGGCGCAGCGCGCCATGATCGCCCAAGGCCCCGCCGGCAAAGGCGATGGGCGCGAAATCCCCCTCCGCCGCCACCCGCCGCCGCCCGATCCACCGGACCGGCTGCGCACCCTCATCCCGCGTCAGGATCAGATCGCCCGGCTCCACCGCTTCCACCGGCACCAGACCGCGCGGCGTCAACACCCGGCACCCGGCGACAAAGCACTGCACGATGTTCAGCGTGACCATGCCCACATCGGTGCCACCCACCCCGTTCGAGATGGTGTAGGTAAAGCTCTGCGTCTCCACCGTCGCATTGGTCGCCACCGTGAAGGTGCCATTGGCGTTCAGCGTGATCTGCTCGCCCGAGGCCAGCGTGATCGTCTGCCCCGCCACCACCGGCTGGCCGTTCACATGGGTGATCGTCAGCGACCCCTGCGTCGTGCTGTCATTGGCCAGCACGTTGATCGTGGTGGCTTCGTTCGGGTCCACCTGAAACGTATCCGGCCGCGCCACGGTCGATGTCTGCAGCGAATCCCCCGCGATCAGCAGGTTGGAATCAAAGGCCGCATCGCCCACATCCGCAATCCCGATGCGGATCGTGTTCTGCACCCCGGCATTCACGGGAATCGCCAGCGACAGCGTCACCGTGAATCCGTCCATCTCGGTGTTGTAGGCATCGGTCGTGTTGTCCACGAACAGGTTCTGTTGCGTCGCCCCGTTGATGTTGTTGACGCTCGCCGTGCCGCCATTCACCACCATCGGCACCGACACGCCATTCACCCAGACGCCGACCACATCGTTGAAATTGCTGTTGATGTATTCGGGATACTCTTCCGACGCGAAGACAAAGCGCATCGTCATCATATTGCCCGACGGAGTGAAGGTCACATCCAGCCATGAGGCGTCAAAGCTCGACGCCCCCGCCAGCGTGTTGAACTGCGCATTGTTGTTCACCCCGCCCGTATCGGTCGATGTGCCAGCATTCCGGTTCGGATCGCCATTCGACTGGGTAAAATCCACCACCCGCCCGGTCGACAGGATCACCCCCGTCGTCGACGGCACCACCCCCGGCGCAAGCTGGCCGTTGGAATAGATCGCCTTGGAAGCGTTGTCGCCCGTGTAACTCGCGCTGTTCACCACGACGCCATCGCCGAAGATGGCATTCGCCATCTGTATCGCCGTCGCGCCCGTGTTGTAGGTCAGCTCTGCGCCCGTCGCCATTCCCGCCACCCGCTGCTCTGCCGACCCCCCGGCAGGTGATTAACTTTTTTTAACAGATGCCGCCAAAATCGACCGAAAGTATGGCCGCCATGGTGCATTCGTCAGGCAGGACCCCATCCCTTCCGCAGGCGCGGCGTCGCGGTTGCGGCGCCGCTGCGCAGGGGCTATCCCATGGCCGACACAGCCAGAAAGCCCGCCCCATGCCCACCGATCCCGCCGCCCTGACCGCCGCCCTGATCCGCTGCCCCTCGGTCACGCCCACCGAAGGCGGCGCGCTGGTGCTGCTGCAGGACCTGCTCTCCGGCGCAGGTTTCACCTGCACGCGGGTGGACCGGAACGGCACCGCCAACCTCTTCGCCCGCTGGGGCGCGCGCGGCGCGAACCGCAGCTTCGGCTTCAACGGCCATACCGACGTCGTCCCGGTCGGAGACCTTGGCGCCTGGACGCAAGACCCCTTCGGCGCCGCCATCGTGGACGGCTGGATGTATGGCCGGGGCGCCACCGACATGAAATCCGGCGTCGCCGCCTTCGCCGCCGCCGCCATCGACTTCGTGACCGAAACACCCCCCGACGGGGCCGTCATCCTCGCCATCACGGGGGATGAGGAAGGCGACGCCACCGACGGCTCCGTGGCCCTGCTCGACTGGATGGCACAGACCGGCGAACGCATGACCCATTGCCTCGTCGGCGAACCCACCTGCCCCGATCACATGGGCCAGATGATGAAGATCGGGCGCCGCGGCTCGCTCACCGCTTGGTTCACGGCAACGGGCGTGCAGGGCCATTCCGCCTATCCCCACCGCGCCAAAAACCCGATGCGCGCGCTCACCACCCTCCTGTCGCGCCTGCCCGACCAACTGGATCAGGGGACCGACCATTTCGATCCCTCCACCCTCCAGATCACCACCATCGATTGCGGCAACCCCGCCAACAACGTGATCCCGGCCAAGGGCACCGCCACCGTCAACATCCGCTTCAACGATGCCCATAGGGGCGAGACAGTCGCCGCATGGCTGAAGGCCGAGGCGGCCAAGGTGGAACAAGAAACCGGCGTCACCATCGCCACCCGCATCCAGATTTCGGGCGAAAGCTTCCTCACGCCCCCCGGCGACCTTTCAGCCCTGATCTCGCGCGCCGTACAGGCCGAGACCGGTATCACGCCCGAGATGTCCACCACCGGCGGCACCTCCGACGCCCGCTTCGTCAAGGACCACTGCCCCGTTGTGGAATTCGGCCTTGTGGGCCGCACCATGCATCAGGTCGACGAACGGGTGGAGGTGGCGCAGATCCACCAACTCAAGGCGATCTACACCCGCATCCTGCGCGACTATTTCGCGGCCGCCTGACCATGACAGTGCAGATCACCACGACCCGCGACATCGCCACCTGCCGCCACCTGCGCCGCGTGGTCTTCATCGAAGAACAGGGCGTGCCCGAGGCGGATGAGATCGACGACAAGGACGACACCGCCCTCCACCTTCTGGCGACCGAAGACGGCACCCCCGTCGGCTCCGCCCGCCTGCTCCTGCTGGGTGACACGGGCAAGATCGGCCGCGTCTGCGTGTTGAAATCGCATCGCGGCACGGGCCTCGGTGCAGCGCTTATCCGCGCCGCCCTGACCGAACTCCGCACCCAAGGCATGACCACCGCAAAACTCGGCAGCCAGACTCATGCCATCGGCTTTTACGAAAGGCTCGGCTTCACCCCCACCGGCCCCGAGTATTTGGACGCTGGCATCCCCCACCGTGACATGGTGCTGACCCTCTGAACCCATCGGAGCGCGCCCCGCAAGCGGGCCACGCAAGCCTTTCCTGTCGCCTCCCGCGCGTGCCGCGCGTCCGGCTCCGCGTTCAGGGGGCGTTCCGCCCCCTCTTGTCCCGCCTTCGGCGTGCCAATTCACCCCCTGAGGATATTTTCAGACAGAAGATACAGAAAGAGCAATGCGTTAAGGTTAACGCGCCGCGCCCTATCCATCTTCTGTCCAGAAATATCCTCGGGGGTCCGGGGGCAGACAGCCCCCGGGGGTTGGGGCCGGGCACCTCCCCAAAGCGATTGGCCTTTGCCCCGCCCCGTGCTAGGCCATTCCCATGCAGGAGATCCCCACCAAAGCCCAGATCCTTCAATGGATCGCCGACAATCCCGGCCTTTCGGCCAAGCGCGACATCGCCAAGGCCTTCGGCATCAAGGGCGCGGCGCGGATCGACCTCAAGCGCATCCTGAAGGAACTGGAGGGCGAAGGCGCGGTCACCAAGAAGGCCCGCACCTATCGCGATCCCGACACCCTGCCCCCCGTCACCCTTCTAACCGCTCTGCCGCCCGACAGTCAGGGCGACATCTTCTTGACGCCGATGGAATGGCAAGGGGCGGCGAAAGACGCCCCCCGCATCCTGTTCATCCCCAAGAAGGGCGACCCGGCCCTCGGCCCGGGAGACCGGGTCCTTGCCCGCCTGTCCAAGGTCGATCTCGACGACTACCAGTATGAGGCCCGCCTCATCCGCCGCCTCGGCTCCAACCCGGTCAAGGTTCTGGGTATCTTCCGCAAATCCGCCGAAGGCGGGCGGATCATCCCGATCGACAAAGGGTCCGACAAGGACTGGCTGGTGGGCCGGGACGACACGCTCGACGCCCGCGACGGCGAATTGGTCGAGGCCGAACAGCACGGCCCGAAACGCATGGGCCTGCCCCGCGCCCGTGTCGTGGCCCGGCTGGGTGATCCGATGGGGCCCAAGGCCGTCTCCCTCATCGCGATCCACCAGCACGGCATCCCCGACCGCTTCCCCGACCAAGTCATCGCCGAGGCCGAGGCCGCCAAGCCCGCCCCGATGGATCACCGCGAGGATCTGCGCGACCTGCCCCTCGTCACCATCGACCCCTCCGATGCCCGCGATCACGACGACGCCGTCTATGCCGAGGCCGATACCGACGACCACAACCCCGGCGGCCATATCGTCTGGGTCGCCATCGCCGATGTCGCCCATTATGTCCGCCCCGGCAGCGCGCTGGACCGCGAGGCGAGGAAGCGCGGCAATTCCACCTATTTCCCCGACCGCGTGGTCCCGATGCTGCCCGATGTGCTCTCGGGCGACCTCTGCTCGCTGCATGAAGGCGTCGACAGGCCATGCCTCGCCGTCCGCCTGAAACTGGACGCCGAGGGCAACAAGATCTCGCACCGTTTCGTCAGGGGCATGATGCGCTCCGCTGCCTCCCTCACCTATGAAGAGGTGCAGCAGGCGCAGGACGGCCACCCCACCCCCCGCAGCGCCGCCCTGATGGACCGCGTCATCACCCCCCTTTACGCCGCCTTCCAAGCCGCGACGAAGGCCCGCCACCTGCGCCAACCGCTCGACCTCGACCTGCCCGAACGCAAGATCATCCTGTCTGACGACGGCAAGGTCCTCTCCGTCGCCTTCCGCGACCGCTTCGACGCGCACCGCCTGATCGAGGAATTCATGATCCTCGCAAATGTCGCGGCAGCCGAGGAACTGACCCGCCTGAAACGCCCCCTCCTCTTCCGCGTCCATGAGGAACCCAGCCCCGAGAAACTCGACGCCCTGCGCGAAGTGGCCGAGGCGTCAGGTTTCACGCTGGCCAAGGGGCAGGTGCTCAAGACCGCCCACCTGAACCGCCTGCTCGCACAGGCGCAGGGCACCGAATTCGACGAGTTGATGAACATCACCACCCTCCGGTCGATGACACAGGCCTATTACCACCCGCAGAATTTCGGCCATTTCGGCCTCTCCCTGCGCTCCTACGCGCATTTCACCTCGCCCATCCGCCGCTATGCCGATCTGATCGTCCACCGCGCCCTGATCGCAGGGCATGACTGGGGCCGCGACGGGCTGTCGCCGCAGGACATCGAAAACCTCGACGACACGGCAAAACTCATCTCCGACGCCGAACGCCGGTCGATGACGGCGGAACGGGATACCAACGACCGCTACCTCGCCGCCTATCTGTCCGACCGCGTCGGCAGCGAATTCACCGGCCGCATCTCGGGCGTGCAACGCTTCGGCCTTTTCGTGAAGCTTGACGAAACCGGGGCCGACGGGCTGATCCCGATCCGCGAGGTCGGGCGTGAATTCTTCCACTATGACGATCAGACCCAGACGCTGATGGGCGCCGATACCGGCCTCACCTTGGGCATCGGGCAAAAGGTCACCGTGCGGCTCTCTGAGGCGATCCCCGTCACCGGCGGCCTGACGCTGGAACTGATCTCGCTCGACGGCGCGCCTTTGCCGCGCAGCCCCAACACGGGCAAGCGTGGCCGCTTCTCGCCCCGCAAGCCGGGCGCCGCCGCCGCCCGCGATGCCAAGCTGAAGCGCAAGGTCATCCGCAAGCGCCGCTGATCCGGCAGAACTCCGCCCGGTACCTTCCCCCCTGCCTTCCAAGGCAGGCCACCTCGCCCTATCTTCAGTCGCAACCAGAAGAAGAACCGACAGGCAGGTGACGTTATGCGTGCAGCGATCCTTTCCCTTTCGCTCCTTCCCCTGCCGGCCCTTGCAGGCCCCGCCGCGATGCCGCAGCCTGACAGCCCGCAGCACCGCCCGCCCGGAGGCATCGTGACCGTTTCCAGCTCCCAATCCGGCCTTGATCAGTGGATCGCTGGCTTCCGCCCCCGCGCCTTGTCCGCAGGTATCGCCCCCGCCACGCTCGACCTTGCGCTCCGCGGCATCCGCTACAACGACGGCGTCATCGAAAAGGACCGCAATCAGGCCGAATTCACCCGCACCATCTGGGATTACCTCGACAGCGCCGTCTCTGACCTGCGGGTGGAAAACGGCAAGGCCGCGCTCAGCCAGCACCGCCGCACGCTCGACCGGCTGGAAGCGCGTTATGGCGTCCCCGCCGAGGTCGTCACCGCCATCTGGGGGCTTGAGTCGAGCTATGGCGCGAACCGGGGCGACATTCCGGTGATCGAGGCCTTAGCGACGCTCGCCCATGACGGCCGCCGGGGCGCCTTCTTCGAGGCGCAGCTGATCGACGCGCTGAAGATCCTGCAATCGGGCGATGCACGCATCAACACTTTCACCGGCAGCTGGGCCGGGGCGATGGGCCATACCCAGTTCATTCCCTCCAGCTTCCACAGCTTTGCCGTGGATTTCAACGGTGACGGGCGGCGCGACATCTGGTCGGACGATCCCACCGACGCGCTCGCCTCCACCGCGGCCTATCTGGCGAAATCCGGCTGGCAACCCGGTCTGCCCTGGGGGATCGAAGTCACGCTGCCCGACGGCATCGACTACATGCTGGCCGGGAACGGCCAGGCGAAGGCCATCGCGGACTGGGCCGCCCTCGGCCTGCGCGATGCGACCGGCGGCGCCCTACCCGACATCGGCCCTGCCGAGCTTCTGTTGCCCGCGGGCGCCAAAGGGGCGGCCTTCCTGATCACCCCCAATTTCCGCGCCATCGAACGCTACAACACCGCCGATGCCTATGTCATCGCGGTGGGCCACCTGTCGGACCGCCTCGCAGGCGGGCCACCCATCCGCGCCGCATGGCCGCGCGAAGACCGCGCTCTGACGGGGCCAGAACGGCGCGAGTTGCAGGAACGCCTGACAGCGGCGGGGTTCGACACGAAAGGGGTCGATGGCAAGATCGGCCCCAACACCCTTGCCGCCCTGCGTGCCTTCCAGCGGTCCATTGGCATGGTGCCGGACGGCTATGCCTCGGTCGATATCCTGAAACGGCTGCGCTGATGGAACCTGCGGGACCGGGGGCCAGCCCCCGGACCCCCGGGATATTTTCAGACAGAAGATGATCAGGGCTGCCGCTTCGGCTCCCGCAGCCAGCCTTCGGCAAAGGCCACTTGCGCACAGCCCGCAAACGCCGCCAGACGCTCCAGTTCAGCCTCCAGTTTGGCGATGCGCCCCTTACCGAACATGACCCCCGGCTCCGGCCAAACCGCGCGCACGGCGAGAGCGGAACCCGCCCGCTTCACGTCCATCCGCCCCACCAGCCGCTCCCCTTCCAGCAGGGGGAAGACATAATAGCCGAACACCCGTTTCGGTTCCGGCACGAAAACCTCGATCCGGTAGCGGAAACCGAACAGGAACTCCGCCCGCTTCCGGTCGCGCAGCGCCGGATCAAAGGGCGACAGCACCCGCAGCCGCGCGGGCGGCTCCGGCACCTCCACCCCCGCCAATCCCGGCAACGCAAAGACCCGCCGCCGGGCCCCATCCGCGCCCTCAACCTCCACCTCGTCCAGCCGGCCCGCCCGCAACGCCCCGGCCAGCCAGCCCCGCGCTGCCTCCACCGGCACCGCGTTCCAATAGGCCGCCACCTCCGCCGCCGTGCCGAACCCCAACCGCTCCAGCGCGCTGGCACAGGCCCACGCCACCTCCGCCTCAGGATCGAAGGGCACCGCCCGCACCGCCGCCGGGATCACCCGCTCGGTCAGGTCATAGACCTTGCGAAACCCCTCCCGCCGCGTGATGGCCAGCTGCCCTGTCCGCCACAGCCACTCCAGCGCGGTCTTGGACGGATGCCAGTCCCACCAACCGCCGCGCCCCCGCTCCTCCCCCTCACCCACATCGGACGAAGAAACGGGTCCATCCCGTGCGATCCGGTCCAGTATCGTATCGAACTGCGCCTCATAGCCCTCGCGGAACCACTTCCGCCAGCCGTCATGCAGCCGCGCCTCATCCCGCGCGAACCGCCCCCGCCACATCGGCCAAAGGTCCACGGGCAGGATTGCGGCATCATGCGTCCAATGCTCCCACAGGCTGCGCTCCCGCTCCAGCGCCTGCTTCAGCGCGGCCGGACGATAGCCCTGCCTGCGCGACCACAGGATCATGTCATGCGCCCGCGCCACCGTGGTGATGCTGTCCACCTGCACGAAGCCGATCCGCCCCACCAGCCCCGCCAGCGCCGCGCCCGAGGCCGCGCCGACCGGCACCTCGGCCAGCGCATGCCGGTCCAGAAACAGCCGCCGCGCGTGGCGGTTGGGGATCACGGAAAGCTCCATCCCCAAGGCCTAGCAGGCCCCGCCGCGCCCCGCCAAGGCCGCTTTCGCAACAGTCTGAAAGATTGCCGCAGAAATCGTGATCACCAACCGGCCCTTCCCCGGTTGCAACCGTCCCGCAGACCCGTAACTTGCTTTGTGTTTCCAAGCCTTCCGCCAAGGATCAGGCCCGCGCCCTTCGGGTGCCGGGTCCCTGCGGCAAAGCCATTTCAACGCCCGTTTCCGAAAGGACCGCATGCCCCACGACACGCCCCTGATCGCCACCATTGTCGCAGGCCTGACGCTTGCCTTCCTCTTCGGCCTGCTGGCCCAGCGGCTGCGCCTGCCGATGATCGCGGGCTATCTGCTGGCAGGCATCGTGATCGGCCCCTTCACCCCCGGCTATGTCGCCGATCAGGCCATCGCCACCGAACTGGCCGAACTGGGCGTGATCCTGCTGATGTTCGGCGTCGGGCTGCATTTCTCGCTCCGCGACCTTCTGTCGGTGAAGAACATCGCCATCCCCGGCGCCATCGGCCAGATCCTCGTCGCCACCGCCGCGGGCCTCGGCCTTGCCCTTCTGATGGGCTGGGGCCTTGGCGCGGGGCTGATCTTCGGCCTTTCCCTCTCCGTCGCCTCCACCGTCGTCCTTCTGCGCGCGCTGCAGGACCGCGACCTCGTCGCCTCTGACCGGGGCCGCATCGCCGTGGGCTGGCTGATCGTCGAGGATGTGGTCATGGTCCTCGCCCTCGTCCTCATCCCCCCGCTGGCGGGCCTCCTCGGCGGTCTGGCCCAACCCGTCGAGGGCGAGGCCGAGCAAGAGGTCATCCGCATGGGCTTTGGCCCCGTCACCGCCACCCTCTCCGTCACACTGGCGAAATTCGCGGCCTTCGTCGCGCTGATGCTGATCGTCGGGCGCAAGGTGATCCCGTGGGTCCTGCATTACGTCGCCCATACTGGCAGCCGGGAACTCTTCCGCCTCGCGGTCCTCGCCATCGCGCTGGGGGTGGCCTTCGGGTCGTCGCAGATCTTTGGCGTCTCCTTCGCGCTCGGTGCCTTCTTCGCGGGGATGGTCATGGCGGGCTCCACCCTCTCGCAGCAGGCGATGCGCGAAACGCTCCCCCTGCGCGACGCCTTCGCCGTGCTCTTCTTCGTCTCGGTGGGGATGCTCTTCAACCCGATGATCGTGCTGTCCGAACCGCTTGCCCTTCTCGCGACGGTCCTCATCATCCTCGTGGTCAAGTCGATCGCCGCCTACGGCATCGTCCGCGCCTTCGGCCATGACCGCAGCGTCGCGCTGACCATCGCGACCAGCCTCGCCCAAATCGGTGAGTTTTCCTTCATCCTCATCGTAATGGGCGTGAAACTCGCCATCGTCCCGCCCGAGGCGAAGGATCTCGTCGTCGCGGGCGCGATGATCTCCATCCTCGCCAACCCGCTGCTCTTCGCAGGGCTCGACCGCTGGACCGCGCGCCAGACCAAGACCGAAGACCCGCAGCCCACCCCGCCCTGACGGCGCGGCGCGGCGGGCGCTATTCCTGCGCCCGCAGCACCTGCGCCGGTCGCGCCGCCAAGGGCCGCAGCGCGAACAAAAGCCCCGCCGCCATGGTGGCAAAAACACCCCCCGCCACGATGGCGATGGCCGAAACGGGCTCGAAGAAATACTCCGCCTCCATCACGAAGACCATCACCGCCCATCCGGCAAGGCCCCCGGCCACGATGGCCACCGCCCCCGCCGCCGCCCCCGTCAGGGCCGACCGCAGCGCGAAACTCGCCAATATCCGCCCGCGCGTCGCGCCAAGCGTCTTCATCACCGCCGCCTCATAGACCCGCGCGCGCTCTCCCGCCGCCGCCGCCCCGATCAGCACGACGAACCCGGTCACCAGCGTCGCCGCCGCCGCCCATGCCGTGGCCGTCGCGATGGCCTGCAACGCCTCCGTCACCCGGTCGATCGCCTCGCGGATGCGGATCGCGGTCACGTTGGGATAGGCCTTCGACACATCCCGCAGGATCGCGGCCTCGGCCTCTTCCGTCGCATAGACCGTCGCGATGAAAGTATGCGGCGCCCCCTGCAGCGCGCCCGGGTTCATCGTCATCACGAACCCCATCCCGGCGCTGGAAAAATCCACCTGCCGGAAGGACGTGATCGTCGCCGGGATGTCCCGCCCCAGCACATTGACCACCAGCTCATCCCCCAGCTTCAGCCCGATCTCCTCCGCCTCTTCGGCGGCAAAGGACACCTGCGCCGGGCCGGTGTAATCGGCAGGCCACCAATCCCCCGCAACCACCTGCGCATTGGCCTGCGGCTCAGCGGAATAGGTGATGCCCCGGTCGCCCCGCACCACCCAATGCTCCCCCGCCACCTCTTTCGCGGGCCGCCCGTTGATCTGGGTCAGCACCGCGCGCAGCATGGGCGCGCTTTCCACCTTGCTCACCGCCGCATCGCCCTCCATCCGGGCGAGGAAGCCCTCCACCTGATCCGGCTGGATATCGACGAAGAAATAGCTCGGCGCCCGCTCCGGCAGGTCGGTCTCGATGGCCGCCCGAAGGTTGGCATCGATCTGCCCCACCGCCGCCAGCACGCTCAGGCCAAGACCCAGCGACAGGATCA